>C687J35174_10012961_pt1 | contig 10133 bp, 9 predicted proteins | sample RifCSPhighO2_01_FD_35174 | JGI IMG/M metagenome (IMG submission 35174)
TCTGCCGGAGTCGCGCTTGTAGGCTTCGTAATGCTCTGGATTTTTCTCGGCATATCGTTGATGATATTCTTCTGCTTTATAGAATTTGGGCTCGGGCAGGACTTTCGCTGCAATAGGTGCGTCATAAATTTTGCTTTCCTCTAGTTCCTGTATAAGACCCTCGGCGATTTTTTGCTCCTCTTCATTTTTGTAAAAAATCGCCACGCTATAGCTCGCTCCCCTGTCAAAAAACTGCCCTCCAACGTCCATCGGATCTATATGATCCAAGAAAAATTGAGAAAGCTTTTTGAAAGCCGTTCTCGCTGGATCATAGATCACTTTTACTGCTTCCATAAATCCTTTATGATTTTCGTATGTAGGCATAAATTCCCCAGGATTTTTATCAATAGAGCCGCCGTTTCCGGCATAGCCGGAAACGGCATCGATCACTCCTGCTACTTCCCGCAAATCATGCTCCACGCACCAAAAGCAACCTCCGGCAAAAATTGCCGCATCTTTTTGCATACTATTTTACGCTGCAGCTTATGGCTTTCATTTTCGCTCTTGTGAGCGGACCGACAAAGCCAGTGGATTCAATCCCATTTTCCCACTGAAATTCTTTAACAGCGAGCCTTGTCAAATTGCCGAAATACCCCGTAGGCTCTACCTTTAGATAACCAAGATCCTTTAGAAATTTTTGTAACGTATAGATGATGCCGTCTTTCGGATTTTTTACATCATCTTCATACCCATAGGAAAGGTTCTGAAGAAGATTAAAACAACCAACCACAGTTGATATTGGATTTGCTTCATTGGGAATAAGCGATCTGGTGGAGCTCGCCTTAAACGGGTACGGGTAGAATGCTCCATTATTCCTGAAAGTGGTTGAAGTTGCGTTAAAAGAAACAGTGATTGTTGGGCATGCTGTTTGGTAAACAGCTTTGTTTGATGCTGTCGCCTCAAGCACGATTGTGTAATTCCCAGGATAGATGAAGGATATGGTCGTTGTGCCCTTGCTTGTTGTTGACGCTTCGCCTATCCACCTGTATGAAAAGATATCGTTTTTGAAAGGAGCGCCTGGGACAAAAGTGATTGGCTGATTAGGTGCTGCCAGCTTTGTGCTTACGGAGCATTTTGGCACATAAGGAGAAAGTCCGCCGGCATAGACCGTACTTGTGGCAAATCCTTTTACTATCTGAAACATTTCGCTCCATACAATATTTGTAGGACCGCGGGAGGCAATAATCTGGAAAAACTGCGCTCCGGGATTTTTCTCTAACACATCAGAGGGAATATTGAGAAAAAATGTAGTGGTTGCGGTGTTAATGCTCCCAAGAAAAATATTCTTTATGTTACTGGAAAGCCGGACTGTCGGCATAAGACTGAAATCCACCGGCAAGGTGTTCGAAGCAAAGTCGGGCAATCTATCAAGTTTGACTAGCAGACGCTCGCCCGGAGCAACCACTTGGACTCGAAATGGATAAATAAAATTGAAAGATTCAGCTCGCGCAGAATTTGAAAAAGAAAAGAAAAGAGCTCCTGCCAAAAAAACGGTTAATATTTTGACTCTCTGCATAGGTGTATTGTATCAAAATCAGAACTATTTTGTTTTCTTTTTTTGTTCAATTTCTAAAGCTGAGATGAGCTTTTTAAGACCCTTTTCGTCATTTACGGATATCCAAGCACCTGTTGGAATCATGTGGGCCGCCAACTTTTTTACTTTGGCAAGCAAGGGGAAAAGAACCGCTTCAAAATCAGTTTTTTTGTTCAGATCAAATAGATTTTCAAAATACTTATGTATACCTGGAGAAAAAACAGTAAGTCCGATATGTGTAGGTATGTTGATAAATGGATACATTTCGACGTCATATACAAATCCTTTTTTAATCGTAAATCCTGTAAATTCATGTTTCACGTTAGGGACCATGACAGCAGTGGCCAAAGCTCCTGAATTTTCATTACTAATATGAGCCTTGGCGACATTTTGTATAGTCTTGTGGGATTCGCCGATAATCTGATCATCTGGATTATGTACTATGAGATAGTTTTTAGGATGAATAATACCTTTATTGAACGCGTGTTTTATCGCGCCTCCGCGTCCGACTGGTTTCTTTGGATCATGGCTATACACAATTGAAACTTTAAATCTTGACCCATCACCTAAAAGCTTGATAACAGAATCTGCATTGTGGTAGAGAAGTATCACAAAATTTGAAAACCCTGCCTTTTTATACATAAGTACAGTGCGTTCGATCATGGTTTCTCCGCTCGGAAGAATATATGCAGTTTTTTGCACATGACCCGCATTTTTAATGTTTTTAAAACGACTGCTTTCTCCGCCAGCACTAAGAACAACCAGAAAATTATCTTTTAGCTCTTTGGAAGTTAGCTTCCTCAAAATTTCTTTTAATCTTTTACTCTTTTTGTTTTTTAGACGCATCTTTTTTTTCATAATCATTAGACTACTTCGCTTTTTCCTCCATTGCAAGACGCGCTAACAAATATGCAATCGTTGACTCTGCTCCCTGATTCAAATTAACTTCCTTTTCGCCAATACCATCATAGCAGGCTCCTGTAGCATGCACACAAACCACTTGATTTAAGGCATTGTTACCTAAAAACCAGTTGAAAGCCTGCGTCATCTTTTCACGATAAAAAGTATCGTTGGAAATATCAAGCATAGTGCGCAAGGCAATAACTAGTGCGGATACCTCTTCCGGCTGCTGGTCAAACAGATATTTTTTTTCTCCACGGCGAAACCATCCTGCCTGTCCTATAGGTCTACAGACGCCACTTTCAAAAGAATTTGAGATCAGAAAGTCCAGCGATTTTTTACCTACATCAAAGTACTCCTTTCTGTCAGTAATTTTGTAAGCTAAAAGAAGCGCTTCTGGAATTACTGCATTTGAATAGGCAAGGATCTCCTCGAACCACTGCCATTCATCGCTTGCTGTACGATTGAATATGTCCAAAAGAAAATTGGCATTTTCTTTGAGCAGCGCTTCCGCCTTTTCATCCTTGTTTAGATTAAGCCAGACTACCAGACCTTTAATATAGAAAGCGGCGGCGCGGGGAGATTTTTTTATTTGAATTTTAGAAAACTCATTAATAAAAAGTGTCCTCGCCTTATTGCGAGTCGCCCCAACCGACTCGCTTGCGGAAGCGACAGCTGTAGCCCACAGCGCGCGCGCATCTGCCTCTTCCAAATTTTCCTGCTTGTTGCGGTCGCTGTGCGCAACTCTGTCAAAAGTAAAATAATTCTCAAATCCTCCTTCTGTTTTTGACGCTATTTTAAGAAATTTGAAATAAATTCCAGCCAGACGCTCCGCCGCGCGGTTTTTATGAATATTCAAGAGCCATACCATCGCAACAAGCGCACGTGCGTTGTCATCAATGGTATAACCGGAAGAATGGTCTGGCTTATCCAAAACGGCAAACTGGATGATGCCAAAGTCATCTGAAAGATGGCTCAAATGAGTGAGCCGCAAAGGTGGTAATATTTTTTCTGTTTTTTCCAAGTCTGGCACAATGTCAGCAAACTCTTTCATGTGTGAGAGAGCTACATTATGCCAAACCATGCCTCTGGTCCTGAAATATGCGGCCTTGCCCATAGAGATAAGCCGTGACTTGTCACCAAAAAGATTTATTACTTCTTTTGCGACATCTTTACTGTTATGAAAATCTACAAGCATGCCGAGTTCGGGCACAATCACTTCTTTTGCCTGCATAAAAGGAGTGGAAATTACGGGTCTCCCTGCACCTAATGCATAAGTAAAAGTGCCGGAAACAGCTTGGTTCGGATTTTGCGACAGCGAAAGATAAATATCAGTCGCCTGTAAAAATTTAAGGAGCTCGTTTATCTCAAAGTATTTGTTGTAAAAAAACACATGGTCGGCGACGCCAAGTTCATACGCCTTTTTTATGAGTTCATTGCGATATATTTCACCTTCCGTTCTTCTCACCACAGGATGAGTCTCTCCTATGATTAAATATATAGCATTAGGATATGTCTTTATTATTTTAGGCAGAGCTTCAATAGCATATTCAATGCCTTTACCCCTGTTTAAAAGTCCGAATGTGGAAAGAATTTTTTTTTCTCCAAGACGCAGGGATTTTTTTGCCGCGTCGCCATCATTATATGCTAAAGGATGAATTCCGTGGGGGATAACCTTTATTTTTGAGTCTTCCACGCCATAAAGCGAAAGAAAAATCTGCTTGGCTGATTGGGTCATGACAATGATCCTTTCAGCTCTTTCGATTATTTTTTGAGTAACATTTTTCATCTCTTCTTGAGGATTAGGAAGTATTGTATGAAAGGTCACTGTTACGGGTTTTTGAAGCTTCTCTAAAAAAACAAGAAGTTTCTCCCCGAAATTATCGCCAAAAATTCCGTACTCATGCTGGATAGCGACCAGCTTTACCTGCCGCATCTTGTTTAGTTTTTCTGCCACTGTCTCATAATCGCGGACGTTGTTTTCTCTGATCTGAAAGATAACTTTTGAAGAGTAACGGTAAGCATGCACATCTGTATTCATTGCGATAATCTTCGTCTCGTTGTTTCCTAAAAAAAGTTCGTCAAAACTTTTTACCAGATCATATGTGAAAGTGGCGATGCCGCACTCGCGCGGCGGATATGTAGAAAGATAAACGATCCACTTTTCTTCTGAAGCTTTCATATTTAATATTTCACTTTACCCAATATGCTTCCTAAGTTCCGCTAAAAGTTCCGAAGCAGATCCTGTGGCCAGACCTATGGAGTCATCTCCGGCGCCATAATACACATATAGAGTTCCCCCTTCAATGAACCCTCCGCTTGGAAAAATAATGTTTTTTTCATATGCCGCTTCCGGTGACAAAATGCTGTACGGTAGCTCGCTTATAAGTCGGCGCGGGTCGTGTGGATGAAGAAGTGCGGCACGAGCGGAATATATCAGCCTGCCCCTGCCCGCATCTTCAACGTGATGATAGATAAGAAGCCATCCTTCAGGCGTTTCTATCGGAGGCAAGCCGGCACCAATCTTGACATCAAAACTGTATGCTGTAGACATCACCAGATTATGATCTTTCCAATTTTTTAGATCTTCTGACCATCCTATCCAGATACCCGGCGCATCAGGAAGCTCTTCCATCGCGCATAGGAGATTGTCTTCTGGAGACTTTTCATAAGATGTTTTACACCATTCTTTATTCCAATGATTGGGCCTGTGAAGCACAACATACATTCCGTTTATTTTTCTTGGAAAAAGCACAATATCTTTGTTGTCAGAGCACGGCGGTGAAATAATTCCAAGATTTTCAAAACTTCTGAAATCTTGAGTTTTCAAGAGCGCAACGGATGTCTCCAAAGGCTTCTTTCTCACTGCGCTATGGCCATCTACAAGAACAGGATCAGGCACTGCAACATAAGTGATGTAAAATTCATTGTCAATTCTTGTTATGCGTGGGTCCTCAGTACCCCATCTGTCAAAAATCTCTTTTGGCCCGAAGACCGGTTCATTTTGGGCGCGCTCAAAATGAACCCCATCCTCGCTTACGGCAAGTCCAAGGCGTGAAATATAATTTTTTCTTTCTGCCACTGCGCGATAAAGCATCAGAACGCCTTGATCAGTCCTCACTACGCCCGGATTGAGAACTCCGGCTGCTTCCCAAGGATAATTTGGTGACGGCGATAATATCGGATTTGCGTTATGACGGATGAGTTTGAACATTTTCTGGATCTAGACTCTATATACTACTTTACCCTTCCGTATTTATCTTCATAACGGGTTATGTCTTCTTCGTCAAAGTCTCCAAAAGAGATTTCCAGAATCACAAGCCCGGCTTTTCCGGCTGAAAATCTATGCTTTACTCCAATTGGAATTTTATATTCATCTCCTTCCTTCAAATTGAATCTTTTTTCTCCAATCTGCAGAAAACCCTCTCCAAAAACAACATGCTCAAATTCGAAGCGATGCGAATGGCTTTGCAAGCTCAAAATCTCATTCGGCTTCACTGTTAAGATTTTTACAGTACACGGATTATTTTTCGTAAACTGTCTGAATCCCCCCCAAGGCCTATTNATATCAAAAGGAAATCCATCTTTCATGTGATTGTTGTTCATTATGTATACGCCTATTGTATCAGATAAGGGAAATAGCGGATATTAAGACCTTTCCCAACATGTTACAATTATCTGATATATGGCAGGCGAAAAAAATGCTTCTATAGACACAGACAAAAGCCCTCAAGTTTACGGACTGCTTTGGACTATCGCGGAGAACTTCGGAAAGCGAGGTATAATTTCATGGAATAAAGATAAGTATAAAGACGCGCTTTTTATGCATCCGCTTCAGATGGGCGACTCGATACGAGGAAATGACCTATATGAATACTTCAAGCAAAAAAACACGCCTGTTATGAGTGCGGGCGTTTGGGAGTATTTGAGAGAGCATACAGAAGAGATCCCAGAGGAGTGGAAAAGAAAATATGGAGGCAATGAACTGTACATTTTTTTCTGGGGAACGATTGATAGAAGTCCGGAGGGCGACCTTTATGTCCGATATCTTTCTTGGACGGGCGGCAATTGGACTGCAGGCAATTATCTCTTGAGCGGCAACTGGCACGAGGATTTTCCAGCCGCTGTGTATGTCGATTAAGTAGTGTAAAACTAGAAATCGGTCTTAAGAAATTCCAAAATTGGGGCCAACTTTTATTTACTGACTTTGGATATTTGAATTTTACTTTTTTTCCTTCCGTTTTATAGAGCATGGCAATGGCTTGTACCACTCTGTGGTCTTTTGAGGAAATCACTTTATTTTTTTCTGCCTGTAGCAGAGCTAATTCCATTTCCTCGAGTCTATTACTCTCGTGATGCTTAATCATTGGCCAACGCTTTTCACCGTATTTTCTGGAAACAATCCTAAATGCCCGCGCAAAACAATAATCATCTGGGTTCGTGGGAGTGAAAGCTGAATTTTTAGACCTTAGTATGTTAATAAAATATATGGCCTGTTTTAACAAAATATCATCATATTTAGCCTCCCATTTTTTACCTTTTTTTCTCTTTTCCTCCCAATGTTTTAGGGCTTCTAATGTTATCTGTAAAAAATATGGTGGATTTTTAATTTTTTCAGTATTTCCCAAGAGGACCGAGGCACTAGCCCATTGAGAAGTTCCTCCGTCGAGCGTAAGGAGTTTTTTCAGTTTCCAATAAATTATTTTGGAATTATTACAAATTTTTCTATGGAGCAACGTGCCTCTTTTTATAAATTTCTTGTCTAGTTTTAACTTCCAAGAAGCAAATTTTAGATATCGGTAAAGCGTGCCGGACTCACCGACATCTAAAGGCTTTTGACTATTCCAGATTTCAGATATCCTCCTAAGCGCCAATAGATCATTTCCAAGATTTTTTTGATTACTCAAAAAAATATTTATGTCTTTATAGCCTTTTAGCATGTCCAAAACGCCCATTCTGATCATCCAATATTTATCTAAAGGTATTAGCCCTTTTTTAATCAATTTCTCTTGCATAATTTCCGAAAATCAGAAAGTCTGATGGTAACTAGAGAAGATACACCTACTCTTTTCACTATAGGCAAAATAATTTTGTCTCCAAAAACTTTTTTGTCTTTTACAATTGCATGCCAATCTGGATTTATTTTTTTGTTTATTGCAATGCCAAGGTGAGTTAAGAGCTTCTCAAGTTTTTGTTTTGTTCCTTTTTTTGTGAGACCCAGCTTTTCCGTTATAGCAAGTTCTCGGATCATTCCTTCTATTACCGCCTTGCCGTGGCTCATATTGTATTTAAGTTCAAGCGCGTGACCTATAGTATGTCCAAAATTCAATGTCTGCCTAATGCCTTTTTCGTAAGGATCTGCAGTTGTAAAAAAAGATTTTACCTTTATCGACTTGTGTATAATCTTACCGAGGCTTTTGTTGCTTAAAAAACTGGATACAGTTTCTTTATTGAGCTGTTTAATTATTTCTCTGTCCTTTATGAACCCGTACTTGATAATTTCACCTAGTCCGTCAATTGTTTGATCATTATTGAGTGTTTTAAGAATTTTAATATCCACAACAATAGCTATCGGATCGTAAGTCGTACCTATTTGGTTTTTAAAACCATCAAAGTTTATTCCTGTCTTCCCGCCGAGGGCGCTGTCAATCTGTGCCACAAGTGTCGTAGGAATTTGGATATATGGAAGTCCTCGCTTATAGATCGACGCTGCAAAGCCAGAAACATCACCTACGGTACCCCCACCAAGAGCAATAAGAATCCCCCGTTTATCAACATTAAACCTGATTAGATCGGATAATAATTTTTCAACGACTTTCCATTCTTTGGCTTTTTCCCCGTCGGGCAAAAAAATAATTTTTAATTTCTGACCAACTGTTTTTTTTATCAAATCAATTATCTCCGTGAGCCTGAATGCTATAGGCTTAGAAGTAATAATAGTGACGCTAGAAAATTTTCTAGCCTTAAGGAATTTTTTGAAATGCTTGATTGAAAACAGAATATTGTAGTGCATAAAAAGAGTATACCAGATGAGGAAGCCTAAAATAAATTAGGGTTGCCTGTGTGAGAGGTAACCCAAAAAGAACTGGGACAAAAGTGTGAAACGGATGCAAATCTGGAGAATAAATGATTTCCTGACAGCGAAACCGAATACTGATTCCTTTGCCGGAAAATTCCAGAGAAAGAATAAGACATCCTTTGTGCACATGCGTTTCCGCAAAGATTATGTGCCTGCCGGACAACAGGATCATGGTCTCCAGCTGCACATAGTCGCAGGAGAAAACCACTTTTACGCTATCACTGGATTGCTCCAGATGATACGTTGGGCTGTCAAATTGCGGGTGTGTCTTTGCCGCCTTGATTTTGATCGAGGCAAATCCCACATCTTGTCCGAGAGCTTTCGCCACGAAGACAAGAAAAAATGCGATAATTTTCATACGAGAGTCTTCCTGAACCATTGCGGTCCCTCGAATTTTTTGTCAAAGATATTGGGCAGTTGAGGGCGTTTTTTGGGTTTGGTAGGATCCGCGTAAAATGCCCTGTGACATTTTCCGTTTTCACAAAAGACTCCGTCTTCCGTTTCCACTCTTCGTCCATTTTTTGGGATGAGAGTTTCGCACTGCGCGCATATGTGCATGGTCTTTTCCTTTGTTTGATTGTCAAATCCACTTTAATTATATTACCCTTTGTAAATTAAGACAGAAAGTTATGCACCTTTTATGAGGACGCATCTATTTAAAGAATATATTGTATTTTTTGGGCGACCAATGGGAATCGAACCCATATTTCTGCTTCCACAAAGCAGAGTCCTGACCGTTGAACGATGGTCGCCATGTCTTTCTCATAAGCTAGCCAGCTTACTAGCTAACCAGCTCACAAGCTTCCCTTTTATACCAGAAAAACAGGTTCTAATCCAGAATCGGCAAAACTGATTCTATGAATTCTTTGGCTTCCTTTGTGTTTTTTACTTCACGTGTTCTTATGCATGTGGAGATGACAGAATGATCATTACCTCCGGGAAAAAGCGCGTCGCCGACAAAAAACATTTTATTTACCGGGACGCGCAGATGTCCTTGCATCATCCGGACGCCATATGCTTTGTCTATGCCCTTTTTTGTGACATCTATCGAGGTTGTACCGCCAATACGCACTTCAAATTCCGGAATAAGCTTATCAAGAATCGCCTTGATCTTGTGACGTTTTGCAATATCCAAATCCCAGTCCTTTTTGACTTGAAGCGGCGCCTTCTGTCCGAAAGGAGAAATCGTCACTTGTGATTCACGATCTTCTATAACTTCGCCGTAAGTTTGCTTTGGCATCTCCACCCCGCTTTCTTCGACAGCTTGCTTTATTGCGAGAATGATTTTCTGTCTTTGCTCAGGCGTTAACCCGTGCTCGTAAACTTTATGCCAGCCATTATCATACTTGAAATATTGCGCGCCGGATGTCGGAAAAAGCGAGAGATTTTTCAGATTCGGATCACCGGATTTCATCATCGCTTCAAACTGCTTCTCAAATACGTTAAATGGCCCCCCACCAATAACAGCTACTTTTCGTTTTGAAAGAAGTTTGGAGAGCTCTTTTACTACATCCGGCTCTATCGGCTGTTTTGAAGGCGCCAAAGTGCCGTCAAGGTCAAATACGAATAGCTCTGTGTCTT
>C687J35174_10012967_pt1 | contig 10132 bp, 7 predicted proteins | sample RifCSPhighO2_01_FD_35174 | JGI IMG/M metagenome (IMG submission 35174)
CGAACCCGTTTTGATCGTCGGCTCCATCGAGCCCGATTTCACGATCTTGACCTCAATGTTTCCCGGTATCGGCAGGAGCGATGCGAGAAAAAGCCCGGCCACAAGGAGGAGCACGATGACGAAGATGCTGTAGATGATGGTGTTGAAGATTTTCATATCAGCGAGTGGTGCGCGTCTCGCGTCCGCGCGAGGTTGATGTCGCGTCATCACGTTCGGGGAATCCATCGGGGCATTCGGTGGAATAATCCGGAAGCGGCCAGCCCATATTGGCGAGGATCTCGCATTTGATGTAGAGACCGATCTCTTCACCAAAGCCTGTCGTGTCGCCGTCGCCATCGTCCGGCGGTGGTGGCGCCCCGCTACAGGTAAAGCTCGGCAGATCCCTCGCAGAGGCAGAGCGCAGTGACACATCCACCGACATCGTATCGGTCTGCGACGCGTTCCCCAGCATGGAGCCGTCGCAAGAAATAACGGCTGTCGCGAAATTGACGGAGAGCTCACCCGCACACCACTGAATTCCCACGTAGCATGTATCACCCTCCTCACATGGTCCGCTCGTTGTCGAGTCAGCGATCGCATACGTGGTACTCGCCAAGAGAATCGACGCGGATTGCGTGGAGATGCCAAAAATCGGGTGCTCCCCTACCTCAAACACATTGTCGCCATCATCGCGCCATGCAAAAAACTCCAGCTCGTCTGCAAGCTCGCCACCCGCGGAATTGTCTGCCAACTGCTCCGGCTCGTTCACCGAGTTGTCCTCGCTCTCAAGATTGGTGAAGTCCATGCACATCCAGGCATCCCCGTCGGATACATGGAGGCTGATCACATTTTTCCCAAAATCCCCCGGCTTGATGTCGTCGAAATTGAAGAATGTATCAACTCCCGGCACAAGATCTTTGAGCGCCCACGTGGCGCTCGGCACAGCTGCATCGTTGTACCAGGCACTACTATCGATTGTGAGATTGAAAGTCCCTTGGGCAAACGTAATGCCCGGCGGCGTATCGCGAAGGAAAAACGCGGATAGAGCGACAGTGGCGACCAGTGCCACCACCGTCACTCGTATCCCAATCCGCGTCATTCCCATACGCGATTTAGATTGGCGCTCCTGTGATCGTTACTCCGTCAACGCGGAAGCTTTCTGTTCCTGCACCCGTAAAGGACTCAAATCGAATGAAGAACGAAGTGTTATCGAGCGCCAGCGGCAAATTAATCGACTGCAGCGGACTCCACACGAGGGACGTGAGTGAGTGCGATGCAAGCTGCACAAGTCCTGTTGGCGCCGCGCACGTGCCACCCGTGAAGTATTGGACGAGCCCTGCGTCGGGAACTTCGGCATCATTGTCCCCTCGCCAGTAGTACTGCAATACAAGATTCTGTAGACCCGTCGCATTTACTGGGCGACAAATGTAGCCAGTATTTCCAATCAGCGCGAAACGTCCGCCATCTGGGCTCGCGGTGTCGTCACCGGTGCCGATAGCAGCTGCGACAGTTCCATTCGTACAGCTCTCTCCCGGATCTTCATCCCAGCCAGGAATGTCGGCCAGACAAGTGCCCGTGCCAAAATTATCAGTGAGAAGTGGCGGCACGTCATCATCATTTGTAATCGTACAGGTAATCGCCTCACCTTCGTTTAAGACTACCGGTGTGCTCGTCGATGCCGGGCATCCCACGCCTGTAATCGATACGAAGTGGTATCCAGCCTTTGCGTCTTCGGTAATGAAGTGATTTGCGTTTGAAGTCACTTGTCTCGAGCCACCGGTAGGCACGAGTGTGCCATCGACGCGCATGTTGAATGATGTAGAGGAGGCAGTGCCACCATTGTTGTTAATCACGTTTTTGATGAGCGTAATGTTGGCACGAAGGTCGTCGTTGGTAATCGTGCAGCTCTTTTCGGCGCCATCGTTGAGGACAACGTTGCCGTCTAGATCGCAATCGCCGCTGAAGGTTGCTTCATATCCCGATACTCCAGTCTCTTTCACCTGATACGACCCAGATGAAACTGTCGTTTGCACGCCTGATGTTACGGCTGTTTGAGTCGTTCCATTATCGACAGAAAGTTGGAAATCACCGATTACGTTATCTCCGCCGTCGTTGTTCGTAACCACTTTCGTCACGGTAATTTTCGCTAAGCGAGGCTCCGTGTCCTCACCGCCACAAAGAAACTCCGTATTGTGACGTGCCTGAATTGCGCGGAATGCTACATCTACCGTTGCGCCATCCGTCTGCGTGAGGTTGTTGAGCGCGGTGCCATCGCAATGTACGCCAGGATCCACGGATGGATTCTCACCCTCGCCCGCTGGGACGGCGTCAAGCGTCATCGTGCCAAAGCACCACGCCTTGCCGATGTACCGTGTCTCGTTTGCCGGCATAGGTCCGGGAGCACCTGTCCACACGTTGTTTCCTGCGTCGGCGAGTGCAACGGAGAAAGGCGTCGTCGTTGCAAGGTCGTATAGGGTTTTAATGCCGCTGGAAATAGTTCCTTCGTCATCTTCGTACACATTGTCGCCATCATCCGCCCACCAGAAAAATTGCAGATTCTGCGCGAGCTCGCCGTCCCATGTATTGTTGATGTCTTCCTGCACGTCTGGCGTCGCGAGCTCCGGGTCATTCGACGAATTGTCGTCGTTGGACGTGAGTGTGAGATCCATACACGCGTACGCATCGTTTTCCACATGGAGCGAGATCGTGTCTTCGCCCTCATCGTCGGGCTTGAGGTCGGTGAAATTGAAAAAGAGAAGGCCGCTGTCGAGATCGCTCAGTGGAAATGATGTATCGCAAGGTGTGTTGGGCTCGGGGAACGAAGCATTACCTTGCCATTGAAAATAAGGGTTCTCCACGGTGCCGACATTGGTACAGCGGTTGCCATTGTAGTAACTGTCGTTGTCGACCTTGAGATCAATTGCTCCGGCGGCAAATGTGTTGCCGAGCGAGCTCTCCGAATCGGAGAAAAAAGCGCCGGTCGCGCCGGTCGCTATTGCGGCCGATGCGCCGACGATGAGAAACAGTCCTAAGAGTATTCTTCGCATACAGTATTTGAATAAAAATTGTTAAGTGCTGTTTCCCTACAGCCCGCCCAAACCCAATCGAGGAGCGTGATCTCGATTGAGTTTGGATTCGGCTAGAGATAACTAGTTGTGTGGGAACGCTACTCCCGCTTCCGGAGTGAAGTCGACTTCATCCGTTCCGCCGGTTTGCGCTGTGCCGCCGTTGGGACCCCAGAAGTTGTTCTCAGCATCAACGTCAGGAACAATCGGCCCCACATACGTGTTGACACGTGTATCAGTGAGGAAGTTGTTGTTGTCCACTGAACCGCCGTCGTATGTTGTGCCAACGCCGATTGCCTCCGACGCGGCAGCAACATTGCTGAATTCGTTAGCGACAACGAGAGCCGAGTTCAGCTCACCGATACCAGCAAGGTTGTCGTCAATGTCGTTAAAGCGAATCGTCCAGACAGTACCACCAGCTACGTCAGGGTTGGTGTACACGCCCGTCGTCCATTCGTGAATTGTGTTGTTCTCGACGAGAATGTCCGAGATTGGTACACCAGATACATTCACGACACCGCGGCTACCACCCGAGGTGGTAACGTCGTTTGCGCCCGGTCCATCAATGTCGTTGAAGACGATGTCTAGGTTATCAACGCCCGACTTGATGTAGAAGCCTGCGAAAGTGCCTTCGGTATTACCGCCGGTCACCTTGAGACCCTTCACTGTCACCGCGTCAGCGTCGATGATGAATCCACCGTTGACTACGGCAGAACCGACTGCGCCAACTCCCGCTATAGTTACGCTTTTATTTACATTAACTACTTCCCCATATGTGCCAGAGTTAACACAAATCGTCTCTCCGGACGCTGTAGTCAGATCATCGACAGCAGCCTGGATTGTGTTGAAGTTAGGTGCAGTTGGAGTCGAAAAGGTGTCGTCAACCACGGCATCACATTGATTTGGATCGTCATAGGATGCAAGCGCTGCACCAACTGCACGACCTGCCGTACCGTCAAGCGGCGGGAGGCTCGAGCAGAGGAATTCGTCATTGTTGCGAGCTTGTTCTGAGTAGAACTTGACGTCGACAACAATGCCGTCGGTCTGGGCGACGTTGTGTCCCTCGCCAGAACCGTCACAAGTAAAGCCAGTGTTACCAACTGTTGGGCCATTCGGATTTTCCGCCGGAGTTTCCGGTGTTGCAGCCATTGTACCGAAGCACCAACCCTTACCGATGTAAGTAGTTGTGCCTGCCAAAAGTGGAAGACCACCAGACTCCGCGATCGGCAACCAACCACCGGTGAAAATCTCACCCGGAAGACCAGTCAGCTCATCGATTATAACTTCACCCTCCTCGTACACATTGTCCCCGTCATCGTGCCAGAACATGAACGAGAGGAAATTCTGGAGTTCTCCTCCATCAGCACCATCTGTGACGTCACCAGCGTCTCCTTCTGGTTCATTGATTCCATTGTCAGGCGTACCGGTAAGATCCATAGCCATACATGCCCATGCATCGTTCTGCACGTGGAGCGAGATGGTGTCTTCGCCGTAATCACCTGGTTTCAAGTCGCCAAAACTAAAGAAAAGTTGACCTGTCAAGTCTGAAAGCTCCCACGAGTTGGCCGCGTTCAAACCCCAAGCACCAACTGGACTCGCGATTTGCGGGTCGTTGTAATCGAAGCCGTAGCTTGAGTTGTCGATTTTGAGATCGAGCTCGCCTGCCGCAAAAGTATTGCCGACAGAGGTTTCGGTATCACTGAAGAATGCGCCCGTTGCGCCGACTGCTATAGCACCGGCAAAAACGACGATTCCTGCGCTTACTAAAAGTTTTCTCATATTATTTCATTATCGTTATATAGTAATTTTGATAATTTTCTGATTCACCGCGCCCTTTCACAGGATCGACCTGTACGCGATATTTTGGCATTTGGTTTCCCGTCCAAAAACGACACGCAAATCCTATCAGTCACGTCAAGCGCGGATTTCATGAGTAAATCGCGATTTCTGGGGATTGCGCATTGAAAAGCTGTATAAAGGCTGTGGAAAGCGTATGTATAACTCACAAAAAACCCGCACATTTGCAGGGCTTCGTGTCCGATACCAACAACTTTCCACTGTCCCCATGCCTCCCCTACCCAACATATTCCTATCTCTGCGCCATGGCGTAGACTTAAGGATATGGGAGGAGTAGAAAAAAGCGCGCGGAAGCGAAGGAAGCGGCGCAATATTCAGGCGGCAGTGCTCACCACTATCGGCGCTGCCGGCGTAATTACCGTAGCCATGATCGCCCCTAACGCATTGGCTGCGCTTCCCGCGCTTATCGGCAAAGATCGATACAAGGCCACTTTTCAAGCGAAAACCGCACTCGGCCGTCTCGCAGCGAAGGGGCATGTTCGTTTTTTTGAAAAAAACGGGAGAAAGTCGGTAGAACTCACAGAAGCAGGCAGGCGAGCGATGTTGCTGAAGCTCGCGCGCGAAACAGAACAGGCAAAACGAAAAAAACGCTGGGATCATCGGTATCGTCTGGTCATGTTTGATATACCTCAAAAGCGCAAAAGCGTGCGCGATCGCTTGCGTAGATTGATGCGGGAATGTGGTTTCTTGCGTGTTCAGAATAGCGTTTGGATTTCACCCTATGATTGCGAAGAGCTGGTTATGCTCATCAAAACAGACCTTCGCCTGGGCACAAGCGTCCTCTATGCGGTCGTCGAGGAGATTGAAAATGACACCTGGATCAAAAAGCATTTTGAATTGAAGTAGGAGCTGTCCTAAAAATCCTTAAGTCAGCGCCATGGCGTAGATTTAGGGATGTTGCATCAGGGGCGTGCGCCACTATGTGCCTATTCGTCGCAGGGCAAGTGCGCGTGGGCCAATCGGCACATGGCGTTTTTTTGAACGCTGATTCAAGTCAGTCCGACCAGATCAGATCGAAACTAAAGCAGCTGTTTGAGGCGAGCCATGCCGCCCCAGAGACCGCCGACGTCGCCGAGGCTCGAGTGCACGATTTCGGGAATCTGAGGAAATGCTTTCATGATCTCCGAAAGATGCGCTTGCACCCGCGCGACAGAAATACCGATTTCATTGAACATCGAGCCGCCGAGGACGATGCGATCGGGTGTCCAATGCAAAATACTATTGTGTACGCCGATCGCAACGATGCGGGCAAGTTCTTCCCATACCGGATGATCTTTTCCAAGTTCGCGCGGCATCATGCCGAAACGTTGATGAATCGATTTACCTGATACCAAATTCTTAAATTCTTGTAGCTCCTCACCAGTATTGAAGTACATATGTCCGATTTCGGCGCTCCTGGAAGGCGCGTCGATCTTTCCGTTGACGATCCGCACGCTCCCGACTCCCGTCGACACCGTGAGATACATGACGGTCGTGGCGCCTACTCCCGCACCATAGAGCGCTTCACCGAGACTAACGAGTGCCGTGTCGTTTTCCATGTGAACCTTGGCACCAATGGCCGATTCGATATCGCCACTTATCGCTTTCCCTTTCCAATCAGGAAGATTAGGAGACGTCAAAAGCGATTGATGATCGGGTGTTATCACCCCCGGAGCGCCCACGGAGACGCGTTCAATCATCTCGCCTTTGGCGAGCTTTTTTGCACTTTCTACAATCGTACGGAGACCTGCTGCGTATTTTGTCTGCGTGGAAAAAATCTGTGGTTTATCAAAGCTCTCCAAATCCCTGCTCGCTGCAACGCGTGTTTTGGTGCCGCCTATGTCTACGAGAATGTGCATGTTATTGCAAAAGCGGAATGCCGCCGAAGTCTGTCGTTCGCACCTCTTTGTAGAGCGGATTCTTGACGAGCGCGGGCGCGCCATCCTTCTCTACCACATAGTACGCGAAGCCCTTCATCTCTTTTACGCTCTCGTATTCGGCATGTGCCGGCATTGAGGCGGAGTCGCTTGCGCCCTCTACGGGAGAGTCATCTACCGTGACAAGCCACTCCGATCCCGTATTCACGACCAAATGCCCTTCGCGCGGGGCGATGTGCACAATATCGCCCGCCTTCACAGGAATCGCTCTAAATTCTTCAAGATGGTCGTTTTGCGGAACTCCATTCTCAACAACGCGCTTCTGCAAGAGCGCGATACCTTCGCCCTGTGCTATCCAATACGTTTCGGGCAGGTCATCGATATGGTAGTGGCCGTAGGTTTTAATATATTCTCCCCCCACCGTGCCACTCTCCCACACGGTAATATTGCGCTTCTTGGAGCCGCCGCGGATCATGTAGTAGTGCATCTCGGGACCCTTGCCTTCGGGGTACATCAAGACCTCCTGCATTTTTTCGTGGGTGCGGGCAGCGTAGGGCTGAAATGACATGGGGGCATTGTACCAAATCTACGGAACCGGGTTGCAATTCTTGCAAAGTCCTAATTCATCGACGCGGTCGAGATACTTGAGCACAGCCGAGACATACGCCGCGTGGCTCCACGTGAGCGGTGTGGCTGAAAGTGGCTCCCCCGTCGCGGCATTGAGCTGCTCTGGCAGAACGCCCGAGGCAAGCGCGTGCTTCGCAACCCAGCTGAAAACGTCGCGCACTTTATCGAAATCCTTTTCATCTTTCGCGGTCGCGATCAGATATTCGGCGTGCCAGAGCGTCGTAACGACCCACGGGTTGCCCGGAACATCCTTAGTGGCGCGGTAGTATTCATCGGCCTCATAGCGCGCAATCCCGCCCGCATGCATACCCGCGGAGAGTGCCTGCACCGTATTATCAAATGCTTTTGCGAGCTGGGCGTCGTCGGGCGCGAGCACACCAAAGGCAAAGACGCCATAGACGCTCGATATATCGATGGTGTGGTCGACCGTAACCTCCTTGTCGTTCCGATTGAGCATTTTGTAAAACACGCTGCGCTTTTCATCCCACAAATTATCGAGGATTCCCTTTTTGATTTCAGCCGCTGCCTGCTTGTAGCGACGCTCATGATCCGTTTTGCCCAGTACATCGGCCATTTCCGATGCCGCAAGAAGCGCGCGATATACCGCCGCCGAGGAATAGGTAGACGAGCCGCGTTTTTCTTCCCACAAATCGTAGGATGCGTCGGGCAGCTTTGTTTTCTCGTCACGATACTTGATCATGAATTCTGCCGGCCGCTCGATGAGCGGCGTAAACATCGCCTCCAAAAATTCCAGGTCGTGGCTGTGGCGATAGTGCTCGGCAAGCGCTATTAAAACGAGTGCTGTTTCGTCTTCTTGTATCGGCAGCTGGAACTGCCCACCTCGTATCCAAGGATGCCACGAAGAGCCGAGGCTGCCGTCGGGCAAATATTTATGCATGAAATACCCTTCCTGGCTGATGATGCTTTTGCAAAATTCAAAGAAGCGCTTGGCCACGTTGGTGTCGCCCGCTGCATCGAGCGCCATCGCCGCATAGGCCGCGTCGCGTGGCCAGACGTAGGAATAGGTGTCGAGGCCGTGCTGGAGCATATCGGAATCGAGAGAGGCGATGACGCCACCGTGATCATCCACATGCGCGCGCACATACAGAAGGGAGCGCTTGAAGAGCGCGATGTGCTCGCTTGTGAGGTTGTAAAAGTGCCAATCGTAGGCATTGGCCCACGCACGCCAATAATCGCTCGCGGTGCGCACGATGTGCTCGGGCGATTTGTCGATGACATACTTGTGCAACTCCAGCACCTCGGGAATAGAGGCAGCCGCCGCGATGTAGTAATAGGAGATGCGGGATTGGTGCGCCGCGTACGTGCCATACACGCCGATTACGCTGTCGACAGGTCCATGCTCGATCGGATTTTTGGAAAGCACCCCGTCTTCGGCGTCGCGGTGTGAGCCTTCGTGGCCAGCGAAATTTGCGATACCGATCACATAATCCTGAAATTCCTCGCCGTCGATTGAGGCATCCACCAAAAAAACCCGGCGACCTTTGTAATGAATAACGGTGTGCGAAACGGGATCAAAATAGGCGGTGTCGCCCCCGTGAGATTTGTAGATTTCGAACTGGTGCGCGAAATACAGCTTGATTTCACGTGCGCGATCGGAAGTGTTGAGAACGGTCACGCGGCGCACGAAGACGGGCCGCTCGTTGTAGACGATGTCTTTAAACGTGAGCTCGACCTGGAGCCCTGCGTGCTTCGCCGAGATATTGCTCGCGAGCGTTTCTTCTTCGCAGCCGACCGTGATTTCCCAGCCACTGTCCCCCAGCCAGCTAAAAAGCCCGTCGACCCATACGCCAATGCGATGAATGTAATGCCCGCGCACGTGATCTTCGTATCCCACATGCGGGTAATACAAATCACGCACCAAGCCATTTTGATCGAGTGCGACCGCAAGTTCGCCGTTTCCGAGAACGATGGAGCGGGACATATCTACCGAGCCGCGGGAAATGCCTTAGACGTCCCGACCCGTAACTGCAAATCCGAGAGCGCGTTCATGTAGGCGATGTATGCGTCGTAGGGAGATTCATACGGTGAAAAGTAGGCGTGCACGTCACCGTCGGCAAACCATTTGGTGCACATATAGTAGAAGTGGTCGCTCGTTTGCATGCGGCGCCAGTCTTCGAGAAGCTTGTGATCATTGCGCGCGATGATGTTGTCTTCGAGGCTATACAAGCTTTCAATTGCCGCGCGCTGCATGGGGTTTCCCACCCACGCCGTGAGGTCGCGATCGGTATCGGCCCAGGTAACGATTGTTGGCATGTCCACTTCATCCTTTTGATCGTAGTGCGCAATGACTTCGGAGGGCGTCTTAAATGCGATGTCGGGAATTTTGAGAATTTCCCTCGGCAACTGCTCGAGAAAATTGAATATGCCCGTGTCTTCCCATTGGTGCTCACCGAACGTTTCGTAATCCATAAAGAGGTTGATCGTGTCGCCGTCGGTCGCCTCAATCCACTTGCCGTACTTTTCGGCCGTGAGCGGCCATTCGCTCCAGTTCTTCGAAGAGAAGCGGAACGCAACGTCGTCGGAGAGGCGGTAATTTTTGAGGAGAAGCGCGATGCGCTCAGCGCCTTTGGGGCGATAGACGTGATTGGGGCTTCGCCACCCGAGGATCGGATCCCATCCTTCGGCAATAACACCCGCGTATCCCGCGCGCTCGGCCCAATGCCCCACATCGTTGCGATACGAGAGTTCGGTATTGCGGAACACGCGCGGCCACACTCCAAAAATACG
>C687J35174_10012975_pt1 | contig 10129 bp, 9 predicted proteins | sample RifCSPhighO2_01_FD_35174 | JGI IMG/M metagenome (IMG submission 35174)
AAACAAAAAACAAAACTACCGGCACAACAGAACTTCGTTCCTTAAAAAGCAGTGTAAATATAAGGGTTGCGAAAATAGAAACACCAAAAAGATTTGGATAACGGCCAAAAATCCACTGCGCGATCTTTCCCATGACAATTTACTCTTTTTTAAAAATCCTAGTTAAAAGTAACAGGATAATGATTTTATGTCAACTGGAGCTTTTTTTACAATATATAGTCTGGCACCATATTAGAAGATATATATTTGTCTTTTATTGACGACGGTAAGGAATTAAATTTTTTAACCAGCCCCCGACAATCTGTCGAACCGCAATTGCAATCCATCTCCCAATAATCATCGGCAGCCAAAATGGTGGAGTAATCAATGGTAACCTCGGACCCTTTTTTAATATTTTCCACCGCTACAACAAAAAGATTATCAACAATTTTAGAAACCTTCGAGTTGGGGGTGCATGAATGATTAAGATAATCTCCTATTCTGCCCTCTGGACTTATGTACTTTTCTTTATCAAATCTGAATGTATTTGCGCGGGTCTTTTCATCAAGATCATCCTCCTCATTGCAGGAAATAAAAGAGCCCTTCACCTCAAAAATTTTTTCTTCGGGATAAAAATCACGTTTAGTAAAAATACCTAAACCATTCCTTGATTTTTTTATGTCTAAATCCTTCACGATATATAATTCCGAATACTGCGCGGGCGATGGCCCGCCTGTCGGTAGGCAGGGACTCGGTCTCGACTAAAGTTTTGCCGTCGCAAAACTTTGTCTAACCACCGCCTCGCGATTTTGCCTGTTGGCAAAATATCGCTCCGGCGTTCTCGTCCCAACACAAATAAAACAATTTATTTGCGCGGGCGATGGGACTCGAACCCACGATCCCCTCCGTGACAGGGAGGTGCTTTATCCAGCTAAGCTACGCCCGCCTTCGCCAGCTTGTAGCTGGCTTCGGCGGGGTAAAACCCGCAAAGACAGCGTAAGCTGGATACGATCACCCATTTGAGCTTCGGCGAGACAGCCCCGCTTAACTCAAAGGATTTTGTAAATATATCTGATTTTTAGCAAAAAGAAAAGGACCGCTTGGTCCTTATTTTTATCTATCATAAGACTCTGCACGAGCAGCATCTGATAAAATCTGAAAACCTGTTTGCTCATCAAATGGGTTTTGTTTTTTTAAATCCTCCAAACTCAGAACACCTCTATGACTTATACCCGCCCTTACGCCACCGAGAAGATCACTTATTACCCTGCTTACAGAGCCCTTAACTTTTACCTCCGTGGGTATACCTTCTGGCGACTTTTTGATGGCCTCGGCAACTGGATCATCAAAACCAGCAGCAGTAAATCTTTCTATAGCAGCTTCTTGAGATGCCATGCCACGATACAGTTTATACCTGCCATCCGGCTTATCGTAATCCTTGCCTGGTGTTTCTTCAGTCCCGGCAAAAACCGTACCAAGCATGACCGAACTCGCTCCGGCAAGCAGCGCATGAACTACGTCAACACCACTTCTAATATTACCGTCCGCACAAAGAGGCGGGATTTCTTCATTCATGTGATTAGAGATATAAAGATTCCAATAGATTTCCAGTATTGCAAAAAGTTGAGGAACACCGATGCCCGTGGCAAGTCGGGTCGTACATGGCCCACCGGGTCCTATACCGATTTTAAGACCCTGTACATCTTCTCTCATTAAGGCATGTGCCTGTTCTGAACTACCAATATTTCCAATAACAAGTTCATAATTTCCTAACCTTCGCCTAAATTCGCGTATAGCATTTTTAACTGAGGAGGAGTTTGCCGAAGTAACATCCATAACTATCACGTCAACATTTCTCTTCTTTAATTCCTGAGCTCTCTCTATATAATCCCCCACGGCACCAATCGCTGCGCCAACAATCAAGTTACCCTTAGAATCAAGGTTGGCAAGCGGATACTGACCTAATCTTTCGATGTCCTTGGCAGAGATCAGACCACGAACATAGTTGTTTGAATCAACAACTGGCAATTTTTTGATCTTGTGTCGAATAAGTTTCTGAATAATATCTGCGGCTGAACTGACTTCTTGAAGATTAGACACAATCAGATTACCCCGATCATATCCTGGAACATAGATTCTCTTAGTCATATGAGCGCTAACGCAATCTTTTTCAGGAACAAAACGTATATCTCTTTGGGTCAATATGCCGTCAAGTTTGCCATTGAAATCCAATACCAACAAACTCCCGATTCCATGCTGTTCCATTATATTTCTGGCAGCACCAACTGAGTCTTTATAGCCAATACATATTGGGTTTTCTATTAAAAAGTTATGTGCTCTTTTGGCAGAAGCAACCTGATCAGCCTGTTGATCGGGTGGAATAAACCTATGAATGACTCCCAACCCTCCCTCAAGAGCCATCTTAATCGCCATTTTTGACTCAGTAACATCTAGCATATTTGCAGAAACCAGTGGCTGCTTAAGCGCCACATTAACGGAAAATTTGGTATCGAGCGCTACTCCTGATCTTGATCCAGCAATGTTTTCACCCAGCGGAGGCAACAAAACATCGCGAAAAGTCTTACCTCGAAATCTGGACAGATTTTTTGTTAACCCGCCTATAATTACTCCTCCTCCATCAATCATACAACTCACAAAATCTCCATTGTTAAAGTTCAAATTAACCTGGACAATAATAGAATAAACTGGGTTGGGTTACAAGCTGCTAGATAATATCTAGGTAAACAAAAAGCCCTCATGGGCTTTATTAGATTTCGTACATACCTGGTTTCAACATTTCGAACCCCCAAGGTTGGCATAAATTTTCATGGAATTCTAACAAACCTTCGTCAGTCCTTGAAGGATCGTGATGGGTTAACAAAACTCTTCTTGGGCGAATCAATGTCCAGTGTCTCAAGACATCCCCCAACATCTCAGGAGTTGAATGACCCCAGCCCCGACGGGACACAGCCAAGCCACCAAGCTCCGCCTTGCCATCATATTCACCCTGAGTGTATTGACAATCTGCAATTAAAACATCTGCGCCAGAAACAAACTCCCCATAGTTGCGTTTCGAATCGACTGTATTCAATTCATTGTCAGTCGTAACTACGATCACCTTACGATCAGGCATCATGAACCTATAACCAACGGAGCCACCCGGATGATTCAATGCAAGAAATTCAATACCAACACCCGAAAATGCCGACAAAGGTGATCTCTGGCTGGGAAAAAAATGATACAAAGTACTAATACGAGCTGGATAGACTGGCCAGACAACTGTAGCAAAATGCCGATTGACCAATTCTCCAAAGTAAACCCCTGAATCAAGTATGGGCGCAATTATATTAATTTTGATGGCAGGATTGCCGAATAAAAGCTCGTTTAATTGCAGACCTTCAATGTGGTCGTGATGGAAATGAGTCTGTAAAATTGTCACACACTCAACGCCACCCACCTTCATTTCCTTAGAAACAGTCTGCACACCCGTACCGTTATCGATTATAATACCAGTTTTATTTTCACGGTCTAAAAAACCGAAAGAGGTTGTAAGGTGGCCAAAAATCGGCCTTGAATGAGCTGGCGTATAGCTGCCAGAACATCCACCAACAATAAGTTCAGTCATATAACTCCTCAACAATATTAAGGAACTAAAAGTATCTCCTAAACTATACCACTTATTTTATAGTTTGTAAATACCAGAGAATATATGCTTGTGCCGGCGGGTAGAGTCGAACCACCGTCTAGGGCTTATGAGTCCCTCGTTCTGACCGTTGAACTACGCCGGCTTTTTATGGAATAATACTAACACTTTTAAAGCGATCTTCAACTGGGAAGTCAAAAATAAAAGCCCACTGGTTAGTGGGTGGCCCCAGTAGGAACAGGGCGAATTTCAACTACGCTTGCGGCCTTCATACGATATATAGGAGCTGAAACATTGGTTATAATCTTTTTCATATTCCGCCACTTATAACAAGATCTTAAAAAATTATATCAGCATTTTATTTATAATCAAAAAATGTGCTATATTAGTACGGTGAAACTTATAATAGGCATCGGCAACCCAGGAGAAGAATATGACAACACAAGGCACAATGTGGGGTTCTTGGCCGTGGATGCAATAGCAAATAAAGACAAGATCAACTTTTCTTTTGAAAAGAAGTTTAATGCTGAGATTACCAAAGCCAGATTAAATGACAAGCCAGTTATTCTTGCCAAACCACACACATTCGTAAACAAATCAGGCGAAGCCGTTAAAAAAATTAAACTATTTTATAAGGCTAAGCTTGAAGACATAATTATTGTACAAGATGACCTGGATATAGAATTCGGCAATTTTAAGATGTCTTTCGGCAAGGACTCGGGAGGTCATCGCGGAATTGATTCTGTAATATCTTTTCTTAAAACAAATAAATTCTGGAGGCTAAGAATTGGCACGGCCAATCGCAAACTGACGTCAGCCAGACACCAGGCAAATTTAAAATCAAAAAAAGAGGCTGTCGGCAATTTTGTTCTAGCAAAATTCACACCAAACGAAACAAAAGAAATCAAAAAAATCATAAAACAGGCATTGGTTAGACTTGAAGAAACCATACGCTAACCAATCAACACCCAAATAAAAAACGCCTCACTGGCGTTTTTTATTTGGGTGTTGATTTCCTGCCACAAGACTTGTGCATAAGCAGCATCGGTTTTTAGGAGGGGTAAACCGATACATTTCACCCCGCACCTTTTGAGCAATGGTTTGCACCCAATTTTGGTTAAAAATTTTTGCTCAAAAGGTGCGGGGCTAATTATGAAAATGCTCGCGACAGGGAAACAACAACCACATTAAACATTGGGTATAACAAACCCGCAAATGGTTGTCAAAGGCACACTTTTAAATTAATCTCCATAAATGCAAAAAGAACTAAAATATCTAAACGCAATCAATATTGTAGCCAGCGCTAAATCTGGCGCTCTACAAAATATATATCAGAGCTTTGGTGGAGATTGGGAAAAAGCTTGGAACTCAAATCTATCCAAATACATTCCTCGCGACCGAGATGCAAGTGGCAAGCTAGTAGCTGCGGATTATTCAAAAATCACCAGTCGTATTAATCCGGATAAAGAGTTTCAAAAAACAAAAGATCATCAGATTGAATTAATAACGATACTTGACCAAAAATACCCCGAGTTATTGCGTCACATACCCGATCCCCCTTTCCTTTTATATGTGAGAGGTAGCGCCAATGTTTTGAAAAATATTTGCTTTGGAATAGTTGGCACAAGAGCACTTTCCGAATACGGTAAAAGGGTCGCGCCGCACCTTGCTCTAGACATAGCAAGAAATGGTTTCACCATAACAAGCGGCTTGGCGGCAGGCATAGATACCCTAGCCCACAAAACCGCCATTGATGCTGGGACGCCAACGATAGCAGTTCTGGGGACAGGGATAGATGACACCACAATATTCCCTCCCCAAAACCTCCAATTAGCTCTCAAGATAATAGAATCTGGCGGAACTGTAATAAGCGAATATGCAGTCGGTACTCATGGAACCAAATTCACATTCCCTCAAAGAAACAGAATAATAAGCGGACTTTCTAAGGGGGTACTGGTAATAGAAGCCGATGAACAAAGCGGGGCAATGATAACCGCACGTTGTGCAGCAGAGCAAGGACGTGATGTATTCGCTATCCCCGGAAATATATTTGCCAAAACATCACAGGGCACGAATAATATAATAAAGAAGGGAGCCAAGATGGTTACCTGCGCAGAAGACATATTGGAAGAGTATGATCTAAAAATACTCACCAAAGGCAGGTCCGCATCTGTCGGAAAAACTAAGGCCGATAACCCAACAGAAGAAAAGATATTGGCAGAGTTATCAAGTGAGTCATTGGCAATTGATGATATAATCAGACAAACAGGATTACCGGCTCATGAAATAAATGCGACACTGACGGTAATGGAGTTAAAAAAGAAAATTAAAAATTTAGGCGGGAAATTTGTTTTATATAGCTAATGTCATTGTCTGGCTTTAATTTTTCTTCATTCATATGACACCTTCCAAATAAATATCGATTCTCGAACCTGCCAGAGGCAGGTAGGGTATTTCGGTGATGAAAATACTTTTATTTTCATCTAGAGNTACTAGAGAATCGACTATATTATTTGGTGGGGGCAGATGTTGTAAGAAAAATTAAAGCCAGACAATGATTACACAAAATAAAATCCGCCTAATTTGGCGGATTGGTAGGATTTCTAAAATACACTTCTTTTACAATGACAAATGTCCTACTAAGTGCAATTGCCATAATTATTAGGGTACATAGAAGAATAAACGGGTGGCTCGTCCCATGCGAATTATATTCAATATAAAAAACGCTTATAGAAAACATGACAACAAAAGCCCAAAAAGCAATGCGAAACGCCAACCCAACACTTATTCCTTTTCTCTCCATATTTCCTCCTTATTCATAACCCAATTGACTTGCGCTACCACCAGAAGGATTTTCGGCGACAACAGTAGGTGGAGTATTTTTAACAATGTGTAGAGCTGACTTACTCAGAATCGCACTAGAATCTGGATTAACAAAATCAAGATTCTTAAAAGAAACTTTTGTTTCTTTTATATCCCCTAGAATAGTCAGACTAGACAAAAAACTTTCAAATTCTTTAGTAAAAACATTGCTGACCCGGTATCTTACAACGAAACCTTTGTGATAACACCAGATTATATGATTTTCGCTCTCCACCGTTCTGCCGAAAGGAATAATTTCTGTTTCTCCATATAGTTTATGCTCATTAATTTGAGATCTGGAGGTGAAAATAAAAAACCAATATAAAAAGGAGGTGGCAATGGAAAGAAGGACTGAAAGAAGCGTGATCTTAAACACATCTGAGGACGACATTATTAAATTGATGTCATGGTCTTGATAAATAGCATAAGACAATAAAAGACCGGCAAGAATTAAAAAACCAGCCGATAAAAATACAACAAAATGACCCATTCTCATTGTTCATCCTTGTAAAATAACCACCGATATGATATCAACATAACCTATACATGTCAAGCCTCGTAATTGTTGAGTCCCCCACAAAAGCAAAGACTATATCCAAGTTCCTCGGGAGCGGTTTTTTGGTACGCTCATCGTTCGGCCACGTGCGTGACCTGCCCAAATCCAAAATGGGCATAGACATAGAACATGGCTTTGAACCAAAGTATTTAATTCCCGCAAAGGCAAAACCAGTAATCAAGGAACTAAAAGAAGCAGCAGCCAAATCAGACAAGATAATATTGGCGACTGACGAGGATCGCGAAGGTGAGGCAATTTCTTGGCATTTAGTCGAAGCTCTTGGAATAAAAGACAAGAAACCCACCGAAAGAATTGTCTTCCATGAAATAACCAAGTCAGCAATTGAAAAGGCCCTCCAAAATCCCCGCGCAATAGACTACAACCTAGTTGATGCACAGCAGGCCCGCAGGATCCTCGACAGACTGGTCGGCTATGAATTGTCTCCGTTTTTATGGAAAAAAATACGCTACGGACTATCTGCCGGAAGAGTACAGAGCGTCGCTCTGCGTCTTGTTGTTGAACGCGAAAGAGAAATTGAAAAATTCATCAAACAAGAATACTGGACTATTGAAGCAGACTTGAGCAAAAAGAATGACTCCGCCTCTGGCGGAAAAAAAATCAGAACCAGACTCATAAAAATCTGCGACACCTCGCTTGATAAATTAGACATCAAAAACCAAGCTGAAGCAGAAAAAATCCTGAATGATTTAAGCGGAGCAGAATACAAAATTAGTCAGATAACCAAAAAAGAAACGCATCGCAATCCATCTCCCCCGTTTACAACCTCCACCATGCAGCAAGAGGCCTCTCGCAAATTCGGCATGTCAGCTAAACAAACAATGCTACTGGCTCAACAATTATATGAAACTGGGCACATAACCTACATGAGAACTGATAGCCTTAACTTGGCCGAGTTCGCCTTAAAACAAGCCCAAGAAGTAGTGATCTCAAGTTACGGTAAGGAATACTCTCTTGATCAGCCTAGNCACTATTCTAACAAATCAAAAGGCGCTCAAGAGGCACATGAAGCAATCAGGCCCACAGACCTCAATCAAAAACCAGAAATATTAAAAAGCGCTCTAGATCCACGTCAGTTTAAACTTTATGAATTAATCTGGAAAAGAACTATCGCCAGCCAAATGAAACCAGCGATTATGGATCAAACAGCGGTAGATATAACCGCCGAGGTCCAAGATTCTAAATCCGGAAATTTTGTATTCCGAGCCAACGGCCAAACCATTAAGTTTGATGGGTTCATAAGAGCCTATACCGAAGGGCACGATGAAAAAGAAGAAGAGGAATCTGAGTCTACATTACCCGATTTATCTGAGGGCGAAATATTAAATTTAATTGAACTACTCAAATTACAACACTTCACCGAACCGCCACCACGATATACAGATGCAACTCTTATCAAAATCCTAGAGGCTCACGGCGTTGGTAGACCATCGACCTATGCCCCAACTCTTGCCACAATACAAGAGAGGGATTATGTAGAAAAAATAGACCGCAGGTATTTTAAACCCACCGAAATAGGAATTCTTGTAACTGATATGCTGGTAGACAACTTCCCCCAAATTGTGGACATAGATTTTACATCTCACATAGAAGAACAGTTCGATGACATCGCAGAAGGCAAGATTAAATGGGAACCAGTAATAGAAGAATTCTACACACCATTCAAGAAAAATCTCGATGAAAAAATGGAGAGTGTCGATAAACTCACCGAAACCTCAGACACTCCATGCCCACATTGCAGCAAGATGATGATCATAAAGTTTGGACGCAGTGGTAAATTCTTAGCCTGCCCTGACCCGGAAAGCAAAGTAACGCAACCATTGCCCGAAGAAGCTGCCAAGATAAAAGAGCTTGAAGGAAAGACCAAAGACGAACTGTGCCCTCTTTGCGGCAAACAAATGCAAGTAAAACGAGGGAGATTTGGCTATTTCTTGGGCTGCTCAGATTATCCCAAGTGCAAAGGCATAGCCAAGATTTTCAACAAAACAGGTTTTAAGTGCCCTAACTGCCTCGCCCTTCGAAGTCTTGGCGAAGGAGGGTCGACTGGTGATCTCGTTGAACGCAAGTCCCGCGGACGAGGCAAGATTTTCTATGGCTGCAGCCGGTTCCCAGACTGCAATTTCTTAACCAACAAAAAACCTGAAAGCCAAGAGGAACTGGACAGGCTTTACATCGAGTGGAAGGAGAATCCGCCTAAACCCAGGGTCAAAAAAACCAAAAAAGTTTCTGAAACAGAAGAACAACAATCTTGACCTTATTCAAAAATTCATACATTATTACAAAAGATTTTTTAGATCCTACGGGGTGTTCACGTGATTAGTAACAAAGTCACACTTCTGGCGTTAACCGCTCTCGTCATATATGGCTTAACTAATGTCATATTTGAAAAGAAGTTGTCGAATTACAATATTTATGCCGTACAGGCATACAGCTACGCCGTCATGCTTGTACTTACGTCAATTGGATGGATCTTCGCAAAGAGGTTAGGACAAGATCTCCCCTCTCCATCCGGATCAATTATTCTTTTGTCTATCGGCTTAGGAATCTTGTTTTTTTTAGCTGATACTTTTTATCTGGGTGCATACAACAAGAACTATGGCGGTGGAAATGTTTTTGCAGTAACTACGATCGTTGTCATGTTCCCAGTTTTGGCAGGAATTATAAAAAATATCTGGGACGGTGGCAGGCCAAACAAGTGGCAAGTGGTCAGTTACATATTTGCCGCTGTCGCCACATTGGCCGCGGCAAAAGGCAACAAATAAAACAATTAGCTCAAGGTGGCCCAGGGTCACTTTTTTATTTGTAAAAATGCAGAATTTAGTTTAGATTTAGTGTTATATTTGGAGGGTTCGCCTAACGGTATGGCAGCAGTTTGCTAAACTGCGACCTCGAAAGGGGTCCTACAGGTTCGATTCCTGTACCCTCCGCAGTCAACATTTCTTATCGAGGGACCGTGATACCTTGAAAAGGATGCAAAAGCAAAAACCGGGCAAATGGCCCGGTTTTTGCTTGTTGACATTTGTGGACAGAGGCGTATACTGGAACTATATGAATAAAACTGAAAAAAAGGA
>C687J35174_10012979_pt1 | contig 10127 bp, 9 predicted proteins | sample RifCSPhighO2_01_FD_35174 | JGI IMG/M metagenome (IMG submission 35174)
ACTTTGATTTGCATTTGTGTTCTTTTTACGTATAAAATCAAAAAAGTTAGACATAATAGTCATTATGGTGAAGTATCATAAAAAAGTCAACAAGGAATCCCTGAGTAGTTTGATATTTCTAGTTATTTTTGTACTCAGCTTTGCTTTAATAATACCTTATTATCCCTCTTTTGCTGCTGAGCAGTATGACCGACCCGTCATCGATGACGGTGGAAATACATCGGGTGGAAGTTCCATATCAAAACAAGCTGAAAAAAAGAGACGTGATATTATAAGAGATATTCTTCTAGATCTGTTCAGTTTTGGAGAGTCGGTACCGATACCAACGGGTACAAATACAGGTAACACTCCAACGACAATACCTACTGCACCCGGATTATCTCCGAATCCGGGATATACTCCAATCTTACCTGCATTGACTGATCTCACACTGTTGGCGGATCAAATTGTCAGTACGGTCCGCGCAAAATGTATTGATTCAAAAATAGGAGTGGGATCGATATCAATTCGTAATGAAAGTTGTATAAATTCTTTGATAGGAATTATCAATACCAGTGCCATTACAGAATTAAAATTCACCAACGAAGAACGCAAATGGGAATATCTTCAATGCGTCCCTTGTGCAAGAGCGATGTCAAAAGCCCGTGACAAAGCATTCGTGGGAACTGCTGATTATGCCAAAAATTTTGTGAACGTCGTAGCCGACGGATACAAATATTATGAAAACAATCCTGGCAACGTACAACAACATTTAGTGCCTGGCTCACTTGGTATCTATACTGGAGGTAGTAGCGGACATATATACTTTATCACGGAGGTGAATCGTGATGATACTGGTAGAGTTGATTCAATTCGCGCTTTTGAGTGTAATTATGGACCAAGCGGCAGCGTGCGTCACGATAAAATTAGAAGTATATACGACAAAGAGTTAAGCGGTTGGCAAAAACCCATATAGTCTATGAAAAAAATTATCATTATCCTAACGGGTATTCTCATCGTTCTCTTTACTATATTTTTCATTGTTAATTTTTTCAGGAACAATGAAACCGGTGAAAATCCTGTCGAGAATGTTGAGCCAACCGGTATCGTCATACCGACGGAAAGCATCACGGCAGGTAAACTTGATGTCGTCGCCATTGACCCTCAAGATGACACCCAAAATATTGCTCTTGATCGTACAATCGAGATCACATTTTCAAGAACATTTACACAGAAAGAAATTGAATTTTTTATAAATCCAAATACTCCACGCAACGCAATAATTGAGGGTAACAAACTCCTTATTACGCCGAAAAACCAGTGGGAGCCAGGAGTGCATTATAACTTTAGCGTCAATTTCCCGGACGATCGTCAAAAGGTACGATTATATCGTTTTACGACCACCGGACCTACCCAAGAGTTTCTTCCCGATACTCAACCTGAAGGATTATATGAAGAAACACTAAATGAACAAAAAACCGATCGGCCGGATATTTTTGTTGCCAACAATACTCCATATGAATCGGGCACTTTTTCAGTCCGTGCCAATTTTGAATCAAAACCTCCTGCTCATTATTATCTTATCGTGACAAAAAAGATAGCTGATGAGGAAAAAGTCAGGCAAGACGTGAATCTCTGGCTGCAACAACTTGATTTGTCAAATGAACAGATCGCGGGACTTGATATACGTTATGAGTAGTTATGAAAAAGAATTTAGTTATTTGGATCGTTTTTATTTTTTTGTTAATTTCTGCAAACATAGCAAATGCTGCCGAGTCCTTTGATCGTCCGGTCATCGATGACGGCGGTAATACTTCAGGAGGAGCTTCCATATCAAAACAAGCTGAGAAAAAAAGAAGCGACATCATCCGCAATATCCTACTTGATCTTTTCAGCTTTGGTGAAGATAGTAAAAATCCTACCAACTCAACTCCTGAGTCCCCATCAACTTCTCAACCTACACCGACACCTGATATCGGAAATAACAATAATTTACTTCCAACCGGCGCTTATCCTTCAATCACCTATTATCCGCAGCCAGATCCAAATAATATCTTGAATAATACCGGGCTGAGTTATCCGTCAGCTATAATTTCTAATGTTCAAAAATGTCTGCAAAACAGAGGTATTTATCAAGTGGCTTCAGCACAGACCGGCGTCCCCTGGCAGGTTCTTGCCGGCATACACTATACCGAAGGAAGCTGCGATCCAAATAAATCCCTTGTTAGCGGTCGTCAACTTGGAGTTGATGAACCGGATCTTAATGGGAACTGTTCATCTCAATATGCAGGTGTAGGAAAACCGAAAGCCCTCCCAGGTGGTGGGTGCGGATTTGACAATCTACTTGATACTGCGGTTTACGCCGGAAATCATCTGAAAGGAAAAATTAGTAAAGTACCTGAGACACATGAAGAACTTGTATATTCACTTGCAGGATATAATGGTTGGGGCAATACGAATTGCGGAAGAACTCCCTATCAGTTCTGTCCACCTCTTTTTAAGGGAGAAGATCACACCTATGTTTTTAACAAAAATCCTGATGGTAGGCACGAAACGATGTATATCGTGTATTGTGCCGATAGAAAAACGTGTCGAGAACTAGGACGTGAACCACCGGTACACCAACAATATGGCGTTTTAACAGTTGCAGGAGCGGTAAGTTCGCTGGCTTTATAATCAAATATGTCAAATAAATTGCTTTATCTCATCATTGCTTCACTTATCTTGCTACTTATTTCTGTGGTCATATTTTCCAATTTAATAAAAGGCTATCTCGTGAATCGGAATGTAGCACCTGTTCCCTCGGCGTCACCGGCGCCGTCTGGGGTCGCACCAACCGCGGTTGTACTTCCTGATGATATGGTTAAAGGACAATCGATACGTAATGTACCGACTTTGAATCCCACCAAAGGACTTGGCCTTGATCTTGATTCTAATGAAATTAAAAATTCTATAGCCCAAATTGAAAAAATTAAAACAAAACTTCCTTATAAAAAATCGTTTACTTCGGCGGGTGGAATTAACGTTGATATTCTGATTCCGTCATATGAACTTCTTGTGAATCCATGGACACTTACTGTCCAAATCATGCCGCTTGACTATGAAATCTCAGAGAATGACCCCGATTACGAAAAAACAAAAGCTGCCTTTCTAGAAGCAGCTCGGGACGTATTTTTCTGGCTTAAAAATAATGGTGTGAACACAGAACAAATTATCATACAATGGGGAGACCGCGAATTTGAACAAACTCGATCGGAAGAATGGTTGAGGTAAATGATATAATATTTGTATATGACCAATACGCAAAACAATATAGAACAATTAGTGAATGACATTAGGATCGTGCTTAAATCCCACCCTGTCAAAAAAGCCTCTCTTTTTGGATCTTATGCCCGTGGAGATAATAGAAAAGACAGTGATATAGATATTTTGGTTGAACTGGAAAAAGGACAAAGCCTTCTCGATCTTGTTGGAATAGAACAAGATCTTGAAGAAAACTTAAATAAGAAATTTGATGTTATAACCTATAATTCAATTAATCCTCACATCAAAGAGTCAATTCTAAAGTACCAAATGAAAATCTTATGATCAAAAATTCTTTAGATTTCATTGACCATATTGAGGAAAGTAAAAAAAATATAGAGGAATATACAAAAGAGGTCAACAAAGAAAACTTCTTAAAGGATAAAAAACTTCAAGATGCCGTAGTGAGACGTCTTGAAGTAATCGGTGAAGCTGTAAGGAATATACCCCTTGAATTTCGAGCTAAGAATCCAGAAATAAAATGGAAAAAAATAGCTGGAATGAGAGACTTTCTTATCCACGAATATTTTGGAGTTGATCTTGAACTTGTGTGGGGAGTCGTCGAAAAAGATCTCCCAACATTAAAACAAGAGCTTCAGAAAATTCATTAACCTCTATTTTAAATAAGGCGATCGTGAATTCATCCAAACTCGGTCGGAAGAATGGTTGAGATAAAAATTTTGAATGAAAAAAACACAAGTGATAACGATGCAATACAGTTCTTGTAGTCCATCGTGAGAGTATATACTACCCTCGTCCTTGTGTTTTTTCCTGTTATTCGGTTGTCGATTCAGAGGATTAATCGCCAAAAAATATCACCAGGAAGACAAATATCAGTATGAAAAACAAACCGCAAACAGCGTCGTCTCCTCCACCCCCAATACCTAAAAGCGGCAATAGAATTAAAGTTAGCACAGCTCCCACGACGCCAGCAAGGCATGGAATACCAGTTTTCATACATCCTCCTGACGATATTGAACAACCGACAACAGAAAGCGAAATACTCTAGATAATGTACTTTTACTCTGCATTTGAGTAAAGTCTATTATCTAGAAGGTCTAAATAAGATTTATTGTTAAAGTTCTTTTACACAGGAAGAAGATTAATTCTTATCCATACTTATGTAAGTAAGTAATAAAAGAAGCATAAGTCAATCAGTTGTTGACTTAGGATTGATGTTTTAGTTAGAATGAAAGAATGATTATGTTTCGTAATGCGTACAAATCTGCAATGACCGTACTCGGTTATTTTAAAAAGGTTTTAATTGTGTTTATAGTATTTTACTCCGTCATCACGCTCTTCTTTTATTTTATGCGAAACGAACGGCCTCAATCTTTCGATAATACCGCAAACGAACAAGAAAAAATCATATATGAAAAAATAAATGATAAAGAGTTAAAAAAGAGTCCTTCTGGAAGGATTTCAATAGCAATGTATAGGATAATTACTTGCGGTCTGATAGGCCAAGGCTGCACTGAAAATCAAAGTGAAGCCAAAAACTATAAAAACGACAGCTTATTTGGAAGAGTCACTAATTGGGTAGCCATGCCGTATTCAGTTCCACCCGCCTCAGGACTTGCATGGATGCAAAATGGATTGCAAAATTCAGGATTGGTTCCTACTGCATACGCTGCAGAAGGGATTGGATTTTCTTCCATTAAAGGATACATTGAAATTTGGAAGGTATTTCGAAACATCGCCTTTTTACTTCTAGTTCTCATCATGTTGATACTTGGCTTCTTGATAATGTTTAGAGTTCGTATCGATCCGCAGACAATCATTTCTATCGAAAATGCATTACCAAGGATAGTTATTACGATGCTACTTATTTCCTTTTCTTTTGCAATTGTTGGGTTTCTTATAGACATCATGTATTTACTTATCGGAGTCAGTGTTGATTTAATTTATGGATATGGTCTAAATTTTAGTCCGGAAGAAGTTGCTAAATATCAAAATAACTTTGTTGCTGCAAAATTTAACGACTTATGGCCAGGAACAAATGCGGGATGGAGTTTTTTTGGAGTTGGAAGTTCGTTATGGAACATGGTTCCGGGTGAGTTTAAAATAATCCTTGATGCATTTGTTATTAATTACCTCTCACGTTTTTTTGTAAATCTTAATCTTGAAAAATGGGAAAACCTAATATATGCGGTTAACAATATTCACGCTGGTGCTGGGGCGGCTACTTTTAGTTTTGCTATTGGTATCGGCGAACTACCTGGTATATTGCAGTGGCTTTTATCTATCCTGCTATCTGGTGCTATCAGTATATTTATACCAGGAATAATATTCGGATTGATAATTGTGTTAACCATACTTTTTTCAATGTTTAAAATCTTTTTTATTCTCCTTAGTTCATACATCAAGATAATACTGTATGTTATTTTTTCACCAATCATAATACTTTTTGAGGCGGTTCCTGGGCAAAATAGTTTCAGTTGGTGGATAAAAAATGTCATAGGTGAGTTGATAGTTTTTCCGGCAGTTGTAGTGATTATGATTGTCGGAAGTGCAATTTTAAGAATGAATTGGGCCTTTTATAAAAATCCATTAGCTGGTTCACGCTTTACCGGTCCTTCTGACAATACTTTTTTATTACCATTTTTATACGGATTCAGGACAGAAGATTTCAGTCTTATCGTTGGGCTTGGGATTATTCTTCTTATCCCCGACTTTATCAAAATTGTAAAAGGGTGGGTAGGAGTACAAGATATGCCATTAAACTTGACATTAGGTACATTCCTTAGTGGTGGTAGTGCTCTTGTTGGTGGAGCTCTAGGTGGTGCAACTGCACTAACGGGCTGGAGGAGTGCCTTAGTAGGACAATCTTATGGTGTAGGAGCGCTTCATTCATTTCAAAGAGTACCTGGTGTTGGGGGTCTTATTACGCTTTTACAAGGAAAACCTGACGAAAAGACAACTGGAATTCCGAATCCTCCACAAACAACAAAGTAATTCACTTAAGAACCAGTTGATACCGGTGTCGGAGTTGGTGTCGGTCGAGCAAATCCTGGAATCCTCAAAATATCTACTCCAATAACATTGAGTATAAATACTGAGAAAATTATAATTATCAATCCCGTGATGCATGATGTCATCATTTCCTGGGCATGTTTAATCTTCTCGGGATTGTTGGCTGATAATTGCAAAATAAACGCACTGTAAATAATACAAAGTAAGGCTGAAACTCCGGCCAACCCAATACCCAAACCAAATATTTGTTCTTGTATTATCTGATCAAGATTCATATTGATACATCCTAATGCAGTCCATATCTGTGCTTTCTTGGCACAATCAATACACTTGTATTTTTCACTGTCTTCAACATTTTCATCACCGGTCGCATTTTTACACAAGAACTGCATATTACGCGTATTTACTGCTTTAGGTTCACATGTTGACGTCTCCTTTTTCCAACTTTTACCGGCATTTTCACAATCATAGCAGTCTTCTTTTTCCTCACCTGAAAGCCCAATTCTGTCACATATTATTGGAGTACTGTCACCTAAAACATCATCCGAGGGCGTTTCAACGTCAGGATTAATACAAGTACAACTTCCTACTTTATCAGGCGTGTTAGGAATTCTTGTTACTTCTGGTGTTGGAATTGGAGTCCCTTGACTATTAACATAACTTTCAATGATGTACTCGCCTTTTATTTCAGAAGGATCACTCCCATCGATAATATTATATTGATTTTTAACCATCAATTCATTTCCATCTCCATCTACTATTTGTGGTTCAAAGTCAGCTACACATATACGTGCGTCGGTTCCTTTATACACAGTAGTTATAGTATCAATCTGCGGGCCTATCATCCATCCCAACAACTTCTCCTTTGCCATATTTAATAAACGATCAAAAATAGGCAACCCTACATCAATATCAGGAATTTTTACTACATCGGGTGTACAACACTGCAAATCTTCACCGCCACAACCTTCGCTAACGTCTTTTATTAATTGATTGATATTGTCATCGTAGATTGGAGTAATTTCTGGTCGTGGAGTTAAAACTTTTGTCATGTCGGCAGCACCCACATCATTATCATTTTTTTTAAGTGCATAAATAAACTTTGGTTTTAAAAAGTTGTCAAAAATTTGCTTCTCTAAATCAGTACAATTAAGATTTGTTAGTCTAGTTAAAACTACTGAATCAGAAAAATTCTGATAGCAATTTTCATAATATTGATCATTCAGAGATCCACCTGGACAGTACCGTGAAATTTCAACACTTTCCGTACTTAGAGTTTCTGAAATTATTATATCTAATTTAGTTTGAGTTTCTGTAGTTATTTTATCTAACTCATCTGTGCAATCAGATGCATATACTGAAGATGATGAATTCGTAAGAAATAAAATTATAAATAGTATTGAAAAATACAAAAAAATCCTTTTACTCATATCATCATTATAATAAAAAAATAGAAGATAATACTTCTTGAAAATTACCTATTGTTAATTTAAATTTACTCATAAAATTTATACTACAATATTTCCCTTTTTTATTATAAGGATGATCATTGCATTATTGTTCTGATTCTTCAGAACCCTTTTTAATAAGTAGTATCATTAGAGCTGCAGCAAGTAAAGCAAGAAATGTTGGCCCAAAGTGCGTCACAAGATCAACTACTGTAGCAAACTCACGTGACCTTAAACCGATACCTGATAATTCTTTCCATTGCTCACGTACATATTTTGCTTCTTTTTTGCCAAACATCTGTCCAGCTATAGCTGCTATCTGACCGCCGAGCCATCCACGTTTTTCTATTAGTTCCTCCCTTGTCATAGGCTTCTTGACGTCATAAACCATGTCTTCAGGGTTTGCGCGTTTTGAGAACTGGGCGTAATGCAAAAACTCATCAATAAACGCGTACCGGTTTTCTCGACGAAGTGGATACTCCGGACCTTCTTTTACCACACCCGAAAATGCCGAACGCAGCTTATGTGATGCCATATAAGCCAATTCTACTGCGTTGTCCTCGGCATCACTATTAATACGCATCACGTTCATGGCATTCTCAACCAAACGCATCGCCATGCCGTTATAGTCGCTTGGGGTCAACCAGATCTTGATCTTAGTACGAATTTCGGAAATATCTTCAAAAAGAGCTTCTTTATCTTCTTTTCTATAATATTTTTTCAAGTCTGACAACATTTTTCCACCACTAATGTAGTTGTAAACCATTTCCTGGGTATCTTTAATCTGATCAATGGTGCGGAATACCATGTCTTGTCCGACTGATGAGAAGTCAAGGAATGGATAAGCCATATCATTGAGACCTATTCCCAACTTGCCTGAAAGCAGCTCGTCACCAGACCACATTGCCCGAGTCAGTAGTCCATTTTGCGCTTCCTCAAATTCTGTCCGCATATGCTTTAAATATTCTTTTTTATCTGAAATTTTAAGGCGTTTCATATCTCTTATGATACGTTCCTCACCCAAAAGCTTTTCTAAATTTTCATAGTATTTTAATTCATCCTGATCAGGTTTCTTTTGTAGAAGCATGTTCTCTTCAGGCTTTTCCGTAATTTTTGCCTGAACGCTATTAAATAAATTAACCGCTTGATCTATATCGCGCTGCATTTCATCTTTGGCATCCTGTGGTATATTATTTGGATCATCAATATTATTATCGCGCATATATTGACGCGTGTATTTTTCGTTTAAGAAGTAACGAACAACCTTCTCGGTGATGCGATAGCCTTTGACACTATCATCCTTCCTACCATCCGATCCTTCAATAAGTCGCACATCGCTATATAGCTCGCGTTGAAGCGTTGACATGTCGTAAGCAAAAATATTTGTCTGTCTCTTTTGCATTCCGCCTTCACCTAACTTATCATTTTGTTCTTTGACAAAACTGTTCATTTGTCTTATTGATTCGTCGCGGGCCCGCTCCTGAACAAATAAAATATCATCTATAGCATGCTCGAAAGCCGCAACTTCTTCATTATTTTTCTCTTCATTCACCTCCGGGCTGGTCTTGATAAATTCGTTTTTCAATACTCTTATAAGAGTCATACCGTTCTGCGACCTTGATGGGTTTTCCATAAAAACAAAATCCATCGGGAGTCTTTCGAAGGTCATCACCGTAAGGGCATGGTCCACAATCTTTTGCAGCACCTCTGCACGTTCTCGATTATTTCTAGCTCCAGCATCTTCTGCCGTCTCACCTTCACCAGCAACTGCCTTTCTATGAAGAATGGGTTTTACCACTTCGTTCCAAAACTGTTCTTCACTGGTTATCGTAGAAAAATCAATTTTTTTTTCTTCTAAATTATCATCAAAAAAAGAGATATTGAAAGCTCTTCTATTTATAATTGCGTCTTTATCAAAATAACGCTTGAATAAAAATTTAGAAAAATCCTCCCAGTGCCCGTCATAATCGGTCGTGCCGTCGGCCTTCTGTTTTAAATGTTCTTTTATTCCCCCTTTGCCTTCGTATCCCAACATCCAGTGATTGCGAAAGTTGTGTTTAAGAATATCTACACCCAGATTTTCAAGCCGTTTCCATACATCGGTAAGAAGGGTCGGATCGTCTTTCATCTTCAGGTGTTCATTATGTCTGCCTGTGTGATCGAGTTTGTCAAATACCCATGACATTGAAGGATACTTCAATCTGTATCCACCCTGCTGTTCAACTCCTCCGATTTTTAATGGATTGAACTCAAATATGTTTGGATCTATACCTTTTTTAAAGTACTCTCTTTCGGCAAGGGCCATGTCTCCAAGATCGTGCTTCCATTGAAAAATATTTCGTCCTTCGGCAACATGGTCCTCGTGCATCCATTTGTCATAACGTTTAGCTCGTCCTGGCTGCGCTAGGAATGCCATATTTTGGA
>C687J35174_10012980_pt1 | contig 10127 bp, 6 predicted proteins | sample RifCSPhighO2_01_FD_35174 | JGI IMG/M metagenome (IMG submission 35174)
GCGCCCTGACGGGCGCGGGCGATTCGGCCGATCCTGTCATACAATAGACAGACCGTCGGCGAAGAACACCAACATGAAATTAAGCGCCAAAGATTTCAGGGCCTGGGGCAACAAGTGCGTCACCCTCCTCGGAATGTCCGGGGTGGGCAAGACACGTCTGGCCGCGCGGCTGCGCAAGCGCAACTGGTTCCATTATTCCGGCGACTACCGCATCGGCACGCGCTATCTCGACGAGCCGATCCTCGACCACATCAAGCAGCAGGCGATGCAGGTGCCATTCCTGCGCGAGCTGCTGCGCTCGGACTCGATCTACATCCGCAATAACATCACCGTGGACAACCTGCAGCCGGTGTCGAGTTTTCTCGGCAAGCTGGGCAACCCGGAAAAGGGCGGTCTCGGTCTCAAGGAATTCAAGCACCGCCAGGAGCTGCACCGGCAGGCGGAGGTCGCGGCGATGCGCGACGTGCCGGAATTCATCCGCAAGGCCGGCGAGATCTACGGCTACCGCCACTTCGTCAACGACGCCGGCGGCTCGCTGTGCGAACTGGACGATCCGGCGACGATCAAGGTGCTGGCTGACCATACGTTGATCCTGTATCTCAAGGCCAATGAAAAAGACGAGCAGGAACTGATCCGCCGCGCCGAGGAAGACCCGAAACCGCTGTACTACCGCGAGACGTTCCTCGACGAACAGCTGGAGATCTACCTGCGCGACAGGGGCTGTGCCTACGTGGCACAGATCGATCCGGACGATTTCGTGCGCTGGATGTTCCCGCGCCTGTTCCATTCGCGCGTACCGCGTTATCAGGCGATCGCCGACCAGCACGGTTACACCATCGGCACCGACGAGTTCAGGGAAGTGCGCGACGAGGCGGGCTTCCTGCGTCTCGTGGAAAAGGCTCTGGAAAGGTAGTCCCGGGCTCCGCCATGCCACTGGTCGCCAATTCCAAGCTGCCAACGTTTGATCGCCTCAAGCAGGATGGCGAGAACGTCGTGCCGCGCGACGTCGCGCTACATCAGGACATCCGCGAGCTGCACATCGGCCTGCTCAACATGATGCCGGACGCGGCGCTGGCCGCGACCGAGCGCCAGTTCTTCCGGCTCGTGGGCGAGGCCAACCAGATCGCGCAGTTCTACATGCATCCGTTCACGCTGAAAGAACTCCAGCGCAGTCCCGAGGCCGAGGCCTATGTCGGCCAGTACTACGAGACCTTCGACCAGATCAAGGAACAGGGTCTGGATGCGCTGATCATCACCGGCGCGAACGTGACCCAACCGGATCTGGCGCTCGAGCCCTTCTGGAAACCGCTCAACAAGGTGATCGACTGGGCCTACGATAATGTCACGTCCACGCTGTGCTCGTGCCTCGCGACCCATGCCGTGCTCCAGTTCCGCTACGGAAAAAAACGCCGGCACCTGGGTTTCAAGCGCTGGGGGGTTTATTCACACCGCGTGGTGGACCGCAAACACCCGCTGGTGTCCGACGTGAATACCCGCTTCGACGTGCCGCACTCGCGCTTCAACCAGATCGACCGCGAGCAGTTCGAGGCCGCGGGGCTACATATCCTGGTCGAAAGCGACCAAGCCGGCGTGCATCTGGCCGCGAGCCAGGACCGCTTTCGCCTCATATTTTTCCAGGGGCACCCGGAGTACGACACCATCAGCCTCTTCAAGGAATACAAGCGCGAGATCACGCGCTTCGTCAAAGGCGAACGCGCGGATTATCCGCCTTCCCCGGAGAATTACTTCAGCCTCATTACCGAGGCGATCCTGGAAGAACACCAGGATGTGCTCATCGCGGCCAAGGCCAAGGGTGCCACGCTTCCCGGCCTGCCGGAATCCATCGTCGTGCCTAACCTCGACAACACCTGGCACGACACCGCCGAGGCCGTGATCAACAACTGGATCGGCAAGGTTTATCAGGTCACCAATAACGACCGCCAGAAACCGTTTCAGGATGGCGTGAATCCGGACGATCCGCTCGGGTTAAAGCGCTAATCCTGGTTCGACACCGCCACTGAAACGCGTCACACGCCGTCAGTTGCCGCCTTCTGGCGTACTTTCTGAATGAATCTCTCCGCGTCGATAATGAAACGCTCGTGCGTGCCGCGGCTGATCACGTCCACGCCGTCGCTCGCCTCGACCTCGAATACCAGTCGCCGGCCGTCCACCTCGACGAGCTGAGGCCACCACGCCAGGAACTGCGAGCGCAACAACGCGACCGCGCGTAACGCCCGACAACTCAGCGCCGGAGGTATCGGCACCAGGTTTCACGCACGCGCAGGCTGCCCACAAATCCGAACACGACACAGGCAAAGAAGATCAGCATGCCGGCGTGGTACTGCGCTGCGGCGCCTTGTGCCAGGCCCGCGCGGTCTATCGTCCAGCCCACCAGCGGCTGCAGGATGCCGGTACCGAGAAACACCCCGGTGTTGGCCACGCTGGTGGCGATGCCGGAGAGCGCGTGCGGGTTCACCTCCTTCACGCACGCCCAGCTCAGGGTAAAACTCGCGGCGCTCAGCCCCATGAGCAGGAACAGCGGGTAACTCGCGAGCCGCGGCAGCGGCAGGGAAAATACCAGCGGCAACCAGCACAGCAGATGGACCAGCGCGGTCGCGATCAGCACCGGCTTGCGCCGGCCCACGCGGTCGGACAGCGCGCCCACCGAAATCGCGCCGATGGCGAAGCCCGCCAGCATCAGGCTCGTGTGTTGCGTGGCCGCGGCGCGATCCATGCCGTACACACCCTGCAGGAACGGCACCGCCCACAATCCGGCAAAGGCGAGAAACGATCCGCCGATGCCGAGATTCATCCAGAAGTTCGGCCAGGTGAGGCGGTTCCGGAGCACGGTCATGAGCCCCTCGAACCAGTGCCAGTGGCCCTCGTGGCGCGGATGCGCCGCCTCGCCGTCCAGCTCGCGCAGGCTCGGCAGGCCGGCCTCGCCCGGATGATCGCGCACGAACAGCCAGGTCAACACGGCGGTCGCGAACGACACGTCGCCGAGGACCACGAACACCGTGCGCCAGGACGTGAACTGCAATACCCACGCGAACGGCGCGGCGGCCAGCACCGAGCCAACGTTGCCGAGCAGCAGCGTGAGCCCGACCGCGGTGCCGAAGTGGCGGTCGTGGAACCACGCGGCGTTGAGCTTGAGCAACGCGATGAACGCCACCGACACGCCCAGTCCGATCAGCAGCCGGCCGATCGAGGCGTCGGTCAGCGTCACCGCATACCCGAACATCAGGGAACCGATCCCGGCCACGATGCCGCCGAGCGTGACAATACGGCGCGGCCCAAGGGTGTCCACCAGGATGCCGGTCGGAATCTGCATCACGGTGTACACATAAAAATACGTCGCGGCCAGACCGCCCAGCGCCGCGGCACTCGCATGAAATGTCTGTTGCAGGTCGGAGGCGATGGCGGCCGGCGCCACGCGGTGGAAGAACGCCAGCATATAGGACACGGTCACGAGGGCGAACGCGGTCCAGCGCAGCCGGCGCATGCGCGCGCGCACGCCGTGGTGCATGTCGGTTTTCGCGTGCGGGAGGGTCGCTTTTGTCATGTATGATATTTTTGTGAAAAGCAGAGCCTTGCGCGACCGGAGAGCCCGCGCAGCAGGCGGCAGGAAGCGTATTATTCTCTATCCATGAAGTCCATTTCCCCGAACACCGCGGCATCCGGCGGCACCGCCGAGGCCCTGGCCAGCCGGCGCATCCGCGAGATTCCGTACAACTACACCTCGTTCTCCGACCGCGAGATCGTCATCCGCTTTCTCGGCGAGGAGACGTGGCGGGTGCTCGACACCCTGCGCGGGCAGCGCCGCACCGGGCGCTCGGCACGCATGCTCTTCGAGGTGCTGGGCGACATGTGGGTCATCACCCGCAACCCGTTCATCCAGGATGACCTCATGGAGAACCCGAGGCGCTGGGAGTCGCTCACTCACGCGCTGCATCACCGCCTCGACCAGATCCTGGCGCGCGCCGAGGGCAATAAACTCGCGCTCCGGCTCGAGGACGCGGCGCGCGTGGCGGTGCGCCGGTTCGAGGCCTGGCTGCCGGCGCAGAAGGAACTACGCCACCAGGCGCTCAAGCGCCTGGCGCGCGTCACCCGCCGCGACAACATCGGCTTCGACGGCATGGCGCGCGTGTCGCACGTCACCGACGCCAGCGACTGGCGCGTGGAGCTGCCGTTCGTGGTCATCGCGCCCGACACCGAGGACGAAGTGGTGCACATCGTGCGCGCCTGCATCGATCTCGGACTCACCATCATCCCGCGCGGCGGCGGCACCGGCTATACCGGCAGCGCCGTGCCGCTGTTCGCCGATACCGCCATCATCAACACCGAGAAGCTGGAAGGCCTCGGTGCGGTGGAGATGCGCACCCTGCCCGGCGTCGCGCACCCGGTGCCGACCGTGCGCGGCGAGGCCGGCGTGGTCACGCGGCGCGTCGCGGAAATCGCCGGGCAATCGGGCTGCGTGTTCGCGGTCGATCCCACCTCGCAGGACGCCTGCACCCTCGGCGGCAACGTTGCGATGAACGCCGGCGGCAAGAAGGCGGTGCGCTGGGGCACGACGCTCGACAACCTCGCGTCGTGGCGCATGGTCACGCCGGACGCGCAGTGGCTCGAGGTCGAGCGGCTCGACCACAACCTCGGCAAGATCCACGAGCAGGAGACGGTGCGCTTTCGCCTCACCCGTTACGCCGCCGACGGCCGCACGCGCCTCGGCGAACCGGCGGAACTGGAAATTCCCGGGCGCGAACTGCGCAAGCCCGGACTCGGCAAAGACGTCACCTCGAAGTTCCTCGGCGGACTCCCGGGCGTACAAAAGGAAGGCTGCGACGGGATCATCACCTCGGCGGTGTTCGTGCTGCACTGCATGCCGCGCTTCATGCGCACGGTGTGTCTCGAATTCTTCGGCGCCGACATCACCCCGGCGGTGGCGGCGATCGTGGAGATAAAGCGTCACATCGACGCCGAACCAGGCGTGGCGCTGACGGGCCTCGAGCACCTCGACGAGCGCTACGTGAAGGCGGTGAACTACAGCACCAAGGCGGCGCGGCGCGAACGGCCGAAGATGGTGCTCATGGCGGACATCGCCGGCGACGACGAGGACGCCGTGGCGCGCGCCGCCGCGCACGTGGTGCGGCTGGCGAACCGGCGCGACGGCGAGGGTTTCATCGCCGTGAGTCCCGAGGCACGCGCCCGTTTCTGGGCCGACCGCGCGCGCACCGCGGCGATCGCGACCCACACCAACGCCTTCAAGATCAACGAAGACGTGGTCATCCCGCTCGAGCGTCTGGCCGATTACAGCCGCGGCATCGGCCGCATCAACATCGAGCAGTCCACGCAAAACAAGCTCAAAATGATCGACGCGGTGCTCGACACCCTGGCCGGCGACATGCCGGAGCTGCACACGGGTCCCGAGGCCGAACGCAGCGCCGAGGGTGACGCCATCCTCGAATCCAAGAAACACGACGCGCGCCAGCACCTGACCGAGGTGCGCACGCGCTGGCGCGCGATCCTGGTAAACCTCGACGCCGACGCGCAACGCAACGCCGCAGCGCTCGACGAAGCCGAGCGCGCGAAAATCCGCCCGGGTGACAGCTTCTTCGACCTGCTGGCGCGGCGCGACCTGCGCATCTCCTACCGCCGCGAGGTCGAGCGGCCGCTCAAGAACATATTTCTCGGCGGCGAACTCGAGAGCGTGCGCCGGCGGCTGGACGAGATTCACGCCGGGCTGCGCGCCAGCCGGCTGTTCGTGGCGCTGCACATGCACGCCGGCGACGGCAACGTGCACACCAACATCCCGGTGTTCTCCAACGACTATGCCATGCTGCAGGAGGCGCACCGCATCGTCGACCGCGTCATGCGGCTCGCGGTGTCGCTCGGCGGCGTGATCTCGGGCGAGCACGGCATCGGCATCACCAAGCTGCACTATCTCGGCGCGCCCGAGGTCGAGGCGTTCGCGCGCTACAAGCACGACATCGACCCCGACGGCCGCTTCAACCGCGGCAAGCTGCTGCCGGGCGCGACCCTCGACGGCGCGTACACGCCGTCGCTGCGGTTGGTGGAGCAGGAGGCGCTGATCCTGGAGGCGAGCGAGCTGGGCGCGCTCAACAACGAGATCAAGCACTGCCTGCGCTGCGGCAAGTGCAAACCGGTGTGCAACACGCATGTGCCACGCGCCAACCTGCTGTACTCGCCGCGCAACAAGATTCTCGCCGCCGGCCTCATCATCGAGGCGTTTCTGTACGAGGAACAGACGCGCCGCGGCATCTCGATCCGCCACTTCGACGAGATGAATGACGTCGCCGATCACTGCACCGTGTGCCACAAGTGCGAAAAGCCCTGCCCGGTGGACATCGACTTCGGCGACGTCACGATCCACATGCGCAACCTGCTGCGCGCCCGCGGCAAAAAACGCCTGAGCCTCGGCACCCAGGCATCGCTCGCGTTTCTCAACGTCACCGATCCCGCGACCATCAAGCTGATGCGCCGCTTCCTGATCGGCTGGGGCTATTCGGCGCAGCGCCTCGCCTATGCCCTGCTGAGCAAGCCGTTCGCGCGCCGCGAATCGCACCCGGCCACCACCGTCGGCAGCATATCGGTGGTCGCGCAGGTGGTGCATTTCGTGAAGCGCCCGTTGCCGCCGGGTCTGCCGTCGCAGACCATGCGCGCGTTCCTCGGCGTCGAGGACAGCAAGCATGTCGCCATCGTGCGCGACCCGCGCAAGGTCAACGACGAGTCGGAGGCGGTGTTCTATTTTCCCGGCTGCGGCTCGGAGCGGCTGTTCAGCCAGATCGGTCTCGCGACGCTCGCCATGCTCTACGAAGTCGGCGCGCAGACGGTGCTGCCGCCGGGCTATCTCTGCTGCGGCTACCCGCAGACCGCGAGCGGCGATGCGAAGAAGGGCGACCAGATTTCGACCGACAACCAGGTGCTGTTTCACCGCGTCGCCAACACGCTCAACTATCTCGACATCAAGACCGTGCTGGTGTCCTGCGGCACCTGCATGGATCAGCTGCTGCGCTACCAGTTCGGCAAGATTTTTCCCGGCTGCCGCCTGCTCGACATCCACGAATACCTGATGGAAAAAGGCGTGAAACTCGCGGGCGTGCCGAGCGTGAAATACCTGTACCACGACCCCTGCCACACGCCGGTGAAGACCCACGCGCCGATCAAGGTGGCCGCGGCGTTAATGGGACAAGAGGTGCTGCTCTCCGACCGCTGCTGCGGCGAGGCCGGCACCTTCGCGGTGTCGCGCCCGGATATCGCCACGCAGGTGCGCTTCCGCAAGGAAGAGGAGATACACAAGGGCATTGCGCAACTGACCGGCGAACCCCGCGCCCGTGACGGCAACGTGAAAATGCTCACCTCCTGCCCCGCCTGCCAGCAGGGATTGGCGCGCTACGCCGACAGCACCGGGCTCGACACCGACTACATCGTGGTCGAACTGGCGCGGCTGAAAATGGGCGAAACCTGGGCGCAGGATTTCATCGCGCGCGCGAAGCAGGGCGGCATTGAACACGTGCTGCTGTGACCGGCGTAAATCATTCCCCGCCTAAAACGGCAGCTGGATGCGCAAGAGCTCCGCGCTGCCGCCGTTGTGAATTGCCGAGATGCCGGCGAGCACGTTGATCCAGTAGTGCAGCGCCACGCCCTCGCCCGCCTGGAAACCGTTTCGCTGATATACCCAACCAAGATAAAAACCCGCGCCGGCCGCTTGCAGGGCATTGGCGGTTTGCCCCTGGCCGGTGTGGGCGAGCCCGAAGATGCCGGAGGAAATCGCCAAGCCGGCAGCGTTCCCGTAGCGGTTGCTGAACTCGTTGTTGAGGAAGCCACGGAAGAACGCCTCCTCGCCCACCGCCGTCCATTCGTTGGCGATGAGATTGAAGGTATGCAAATCGCCCGTGCTCACGTCGCGGTGCCGGTAAATGCCGTAGGCATCCTTGCGGTCCTTGTAGTAGTAGAGCGCCGTGGCCTGGATCGCGAGCGGGATGAAAGTGGTGGGGCGCGCGAGGTACTTGAACAAGAACGGGGACATGGCGAGATCGCCGAGCGACTCGCGCGGCGCCGGCGTGCGAAAACCGGAATTATCACGGGCGCGCGCGTCGCGATAGGCCGCGTAGCCGGAATATAGCGCCATGTCGGTCGCGAGCCTGGCAGCGTAGTCGTAGCGCAGCGTCGTCTTGTTGATGAACTCGCGATTGTTGTCTTCGTCATAGCGCTGGTCGGCATCCAGGTAGTCGCTCTTGTCCTGGTAACGGATCGCGCCATAAACCGACACCGCGAAGACGCCGAAGTGCAACACCGCCTCGCCGTAGTCGCCGTTACTCGCCTGCCCCGCGCCCGGAACGACCGCGCTCGCCACGCCCTTGAGCCACGGCTCGGCCGGGTCGGCCCGCGTCATGGCCGTGACCGACAGCAACACGATCGCCAGGATCAACCGGAACATCCAGCATGTAACGGCAAGGGACTTCATGTTCACCCGCATCCCTGACTCAACAGGATTAGCCATGGTCCGAAACGTTGCCCGCGCAACACTTTATCACTCACGGCGCCAATGTGAACGGGCGGCATTTTCAAAGCCGATGTGACTCGCTTGCCATACAGCCCATGAAGCAGATAATTTGGTCCAGTCGCCGCGCGCGACATGGACATAAAAACATGATTCCGTTTACAGGAGGTTGCCGACCGTGGATACCAGCACCATTGCTGTCACCGTAGAAAGCTTTTCCGGAAAAATTCTCGATTACGCCCTGCTGCTCGCCGCCATCGGCACCNTNGCCATGGCGCTGCTGGAACTCATCAAGAGCGTGACGTACTGGCGGCGGCATTTTCACCGCCGCCGCATCGAGCGCTGGCTGGCGACCGCGCCCGATTCGAAAGCCGCGCGCCAGCAGCTCATGCTGCTGGCGGCGGGCGGACCCCGGAACGCCAATGTGCTTTACGACCAGCCGGCGGCGAAACTCATGGGCCAGGTACAGGCGGCCGCGAACGTGGCGTTGGATTTCCCTTCGAAATATCCCGCGTTCTACGAATTCATTGCCGCCATGCCCCCGGTACGAGAGCTGCGGGATGGGGGTGACGACGCCAAATTGTGGCGCCGCTTCAGCGCGGAACGAATGGAAGGCCGTCCACGGAAAACTTCCATCGCGGAAGACATCCAGGCCCGCGGCGCGGCGCAGGCGCGCGCCCGGCTCGGCAACCTGGTGAGCCGCAAGCTCGACGTACTGCAGAACGAGATAGAATTCGCTTGGGCGCGCCTCAACCAGCTGTGGTCCGTGGCCGGCGGAGGCACGCTGCTCGCCTGGGTCCTGCTGAACCAGAAACCCCATCCGAGCCCGGAGCTGGTCGTACTGCTGTCGGTGCTGGGTGGCCTGGTGGCGCCCTTCGCCAAGGACGTGGTCAGCGCGCTCACCAGTCTGCGCGCGCGGAGATAATCGCGTGGCGCTCGAACCGACCGCCAGGCTGTCCTTCCGCCAGCGTCCCCAAGGCGGCGAGGTCAAATCCGAACCATCCGAGCAGGAGTACCGCCAGCTCACTGTCCGACGCCGTCTGCTGCTCCTGATCCACGGTTACAACAACGATCTCAAGGCCGGCGAGGACGCCTACCAAGGATTCGAGGCGCTGCAGCGCGAGCTCGCCAACCTCGACGACGACACGCCCGTGGCGGGCGGACGTCTGGTTCAGATTTACTGGCCGGGCGACGCCGACTGGAGAATTGTCTCGCCGCTGTTCTACCCGTGGAGCATCGAGCACGCGCATCAGACCGCCGCGGCGCTGGCCGACACGCTCGCGCGCGCGGCGCGTGAAAGCGGCCACAAACAGGTGGACATTGTCGCTCACTCCATGGGCTGCCGCTTGACGCTCGAACTGCTCAGGCAGTTGCGCAACCACGGCGACATCAGCGTCGGCCGCGTGGTGCTGATGGCCGGGGCCGTGCCCACCTTCATGCTCGAACCGCGACCCGACAAGCAGAAGCTGCGCGACGCCATCGATACAGTATTGACCGACGCGGGCCTGAGCCTGTACTCGTCCAACGACAAGGTGCTCGCCTACGCCTTTCCGCTCGGTCAGACCGCGGCGCCGGGCAGCGAGGGCTTTTTCCCGACGGCGCTCGGCCA
>C687J35174_10012985_pt1 | contig 10123 bp, 10 predicted proteins | sample RifCSPhighO2_01_FD_35174 | JGI IMG/M metagenome (IMG submission 35174)
AGAAGCATATCTCTTCTTTAGGATGGTTAATGAATCTGACCCATTCTTGTTAGANTGGCTTGCATTGATTAAGGTAACTATGAGCCAAATAATGAGTCCCCAGAAAAGCAACATAAAGATAAATCCAAAGCCCATTCCAAAACCCATCATACCATAACCACCCATTCCAAAACTTCCTATGAGAAAAAGCGCAACAATTACGGCAATGAAAATCCATACCAATGTGTTTTTATCTTTTTCCATAAGTCTCACTTTCCTACATCCTTTTTCATTTCTTCAAATTGTTTTTTGTTTATCTCTCCTTTAGCATATCTTTTCTTTAGAATCACGATTGGAGTTTCATGTAGTCCTTCCCTTTTAATTATAAATTTATAAATAAGCCATATGACTAAAATAATTAATCCAATCCAAAATAATGACCAAATTATATTCCAAAAACTCCAATAACCATAGCCATATCCAAATGGGTTGTTACCCATCATTCCGTAGCCCATATTGCCGCCCATCATCATGCCCATCATTCCTCCGCTCATCATGCCTCCAGACCCAAAAACATTCTCTTCGCCGCAATATATCGCTTTTGCCATATTAATATGGAATTGCTCTTCATCTTCAGAGCCTTCTTTTAACCCCATCATCTGATGCATAAGCTCATGGCTTTCCCCAGGATGCATCTGCTCCATGTAATATTCGCCCATTATTTCCAGCTGCGAATCTGATAAACTTTTACAGCTAGTTTTTGAATCAATCAAGCTTTTAGCAGTATTGATTTCTTGCTGATTAATTGCACTAACTAAACCCAGATTTAACAATAAAATTATTGCCATAATAAATAATACTTTTTTCATCTTGTATCACCAAATGTTAAATAATAAAGGCAATTATAACTATTTTGCCGCTTAAACCGTTTTAAACTGTTATTTTTGCAGGTACACATTATATGTTTTCCCAATTCTTTCCCTTTGTATTAAGCCTCTTTTGTCAAGATTTGTTAATATTGTTGAAACTTTTGCTTTGCTCCAATTTAATCTAAACCTTAACGAGTCTTGGGTTATTTCGCCAGCTTTCTTTATTTCGTCTAAAATTGCTTTTTCATCTTCTGAAAGCGCTTTTCTCATGATACTATACTCTTTATCTTTTGATTGCAATCCAAATAGATATAGCGATGCAAAAAATCCTAATCCAGCAGCAAAAATCAATGAAATTAGATTTATTATAATTGAGTTTGTTGTGGAAAAGTTCATTATGTTCGTGCCCATCGCTTCACCCATCATCTGCATCATGGGTGTTTGTTTTGGCGTAAATAAGGGACTTATAATTAGAAATACGGAGAAATATCCAACTATGGCAATCAAAACAATTAGTGCTATTTTTGATACATTGTCGATTTCTTTCAGATTTAACTTATTCATTTCACATACAACTCTTCCATAATTTTATTATTCTTTCTTAACCTTTCAGCCAAAACTTCCCTTATTATGTCAAATGCCTTAACGATTTTTGGATTTGTGAGCTTGTAATAGATATTCTTCCCTTTTCTGTTTGACTCAACAATTCCTTTGCTTTTCATAATGCCTAAATGTTGGGATATGTTGGCCTGGCTTAATTTTGTTTTTTGTATAAGCTCTGTTACCGACATTTCTTTGCCTCTTAATAAATTCAAAATTTCCAATCTAATGGGATTTGAGAATACTTTGCACATTTCTGCATGCAAGCTATACAATTCCTTCATAATAGGGTATTAGAATATTCTAATATTTAAATACTTTTGGTTTTTATAAATTCGTAAAATAAGAATTAAATAATTTAAATCCCAACGCCCTGAAAGATTACTTGATAAATAAGATAAGCATCAAAGCTGATAATCACGAAAGCAAATATCCATGCAAATATTGTTGTTATTTTCTTGTTTACTAATTCTTTCATGATTGATTTATTTGAGGTATAAATAATCAAAGGAATCAATGGCAATGGAATCAGCAAGCTTAATACAACCTGGCTCAAGATAAGAATCTTCAAAGGCTCGATGCTGAGCAAAACTGCGATTGTAACAGGTATTACATTGATGAACCTTGTTATGAGCCTTCTAACCCACAAGCTTATCTTGAAGCCCGTCAGGCCGTCCATAACAGACTGCCCTGCCAGAGTGCCTGTAACCGAAGATGATATGCCTGCAGAAAGCAGCGCCAATGCAAAAACAATTGCGGCAAATTTGCCGAATAATGGTATTAATGTAAGATAAGCCTGGTCAAGCGTGCCAACATTTATGCCTGCTTTATAGAAGGCTGCAGCTGACATTATTATTATTGCCGCATTGATAAACCCTGCAATTGTAAGCGAAACAACATTGTCTATCAAATGGTATTTTAAAATCCTGGATTTACTGCCAAAATGGTTGCCAATGATCTTGTTTTTGATGAGCCATGAGTGCACAAAAATTGCATGAGGCATGACTGTTGCGCCGATTATGCCGACTGCAATCAGAGCGCTCTCTTTTGTCAGCATGGGCTTGACTGAGTGAATCAGGATAGACTGCATATCCGGCTTTGTAAGGAAAAGCTCATAAACATAGCCCAAGCCTATTATCGAAACAAAAAGAATGAAAGACTGCTCCAGAGTTCTGAATTTCTTTTGTGTTAACAATAAGATTATAAGCACATCAGCCACTGCAATGTAAGTGCCCCACAATAATGGAATGCCAAAAAGCAGGTTTAACGCCACTACAATGCCCAAAAACTCTGCCAAATCAGTTGCAAGAATAACGATTTCCGCCAAAATCCAGTAAGAAAACACAAGCCATTTCTTTTTCAGCTTTTCCTTGACAAGCTCAGGCAGGGAATAGCCTGCAATCCCGAGCTTTCCGCTTAAATACTGGAAAAGCATTGCCATTCCTGAGGCAAGCCACACAACCCAGAGCAAATCATAATTAAACAAAGCCCCGCCGCTTATGTCAGTGCCCCAGTTTCCGGGATCCATGTAAGCAACGCTTACTATCAAGCCAGAGCCCATGAATGCAAGAAGTTTTCTGTCAGAGAATATTTTAAAATAATGCAGGAATTTTTGAAAAAGCGCCATTTTACCCCAAAACTAAAAACCCTGTTGCATACATTATCAAAAGTCCAGTCAAAAATCCAAGAACATTGGTGACTGTAAATATTGAGAGCCAGTTGCCTTTTGCCATCTGGTTTATTATATCAAATGCAACATCAAAGATTGCGCCTGCGCCTATTGCAAGGAAAAAAACTCCCAATACAGCAGAATATGAAAAGCCGCCGACCAATGCCCCAAGTATTGTCGGAATTCCGGCAAGTAGCCCCATCATTACAAGATGCAGCAAAAAGTTGCCGATTTGCTTATGCGCTCTTGTTAATGGAGCAACAATTGCAACGCCCTCTGTAACATTGTGAACCATAAAGCCTATGACAAGCAGGCTTCCTAAAGCTATTTCCCCAACAGCATAAGCGCTTCCGATTGCAAGCCCTTCCCCAAGGTTGTGCAAGCCAATGCCCAGCGCAATTAAATATCCCCATATTAAGGCTTGGTAATGTTCGCCCTTGTCTTTTGTGTAATGCTGTGTTTCGTAGCTGACGGCAGATAACGTTAAGACTGCAAGCAAAAACCCAATTACAAGTATGCCTATGCCGTTAAATGCCTGAGGCAGGCTTCCTATAAGCCCCATAGACTCTGAAAGCGCGTCAAAGCCCAAAAACACCAGCAATCCGATTGTAAGTGAAAGCAGAAACATATACCATCTTCCCCTTAGCATTTTAAGGAAAGGAAACCAGAGCAACCCCAGCAGCACGGGAATAACCCCGACATAAATGCCGAGCAGCACAAATGTCTTAAAGTAGAAAAAGTTGAATGTAGGAGTCAGAGTCGCGACTTCAATTTCCTTTTCAAAAGTCACTCCATTTCTTGAAATAAGCGTGATTTTTTCAAAATCGCCGTCAAGCCACGGGTAAAAAATATCAATTTTTCCTTTTTCCAGGGGATTCAAGGTTTTGCTTTGCTCCATGTCAAATTTCCAATAAGCGCCATTAACCATCACTTGGGCTATTGTGACAGGCTCGGGCCCGTCATTAAAAACTTCAAGCGTTATATGCTCAGGAGAAAAAGCAACCCTTTGGATGAAAGCAACTTCTATAGGGGGCACGGATGACTTGAAAACTCCCAAAGGGCCGAATTTCAGAAAAACAAATAACAGGATAATAAGTAAAAAAACCGGCAGCAGGGCGCTTACCCAAAGCTTAAGCTTATTCTGCTTTTCTGTAGTTTCCATTTTTATTCAACAACTTCAAAAAATCCCATCCATCCCAGCTCTGTGAATTCTGAAACATGGGCATGGAACATGTACATCCCGGAGTACTTAAAGCGGACATCTATTATGGACCTTTCACCCTGCACCATTGAAACAATGTCAGTATAAGCATTCGGCTCCAGCCTTGTTCCAGTCCTGTACTCATCAAAAAATGTTGCATGCAGATGGAAAGAATTGATTGGGTCAAATTCAACAATATTTATCAAGTAAATCCTAATTAATTCGTCTTTCTTTACCTTGATTGGATTTAATGCATAGTAAAATGCCTTTGAATTGACGGCATACACTTCATTTTCCTCGTCAAAATTCGTGTCAAAAGCGTTCATCACCATGACTAATTCCCTGTCGGGCTTTATTCTTGTATCGTTCTTGGGATCAACAATATAAGCGCCGTACAATCCCTTGCTTATGTGCTGTTTTATGGGAACAGAGTGGCAATGAAACAAATGCACTCCAAACGGCTCAGCTTCAAACTCGTAAGTAAAGCTCTTGCCTGGGTAAACAAAGTCTTCTGTCATTGCGCCATCCATAGAGGCGTTATGGATGCCATGAAAATGCATTGTGTGAGGCTTTGTTCCTTTATTTGTAAAATGAATTCTTATCCTATCTCCTTCTGTTGCCCTTATTGTAGGAGCAGGAACCTGCCCATTGTAAGTCCACGCAGGGAAAAAAACCCCTGGTGCAATCTCAATTTCCTTGTCTTCTGCAAAAATCCAGTACTCCCTTAACGTTTTTCCATCAGGAAGCCTTGATTCTTTGTATAATTTTTTTCTTTCTTCCTGAGGCAGGTTGTTGAAGTTCCATGTTGTTAAGTATTGCATTGCGTCAAAGTCTTCTGATGTGTACTCGCCAATAATGCCAAACTGCTCCTGCGCTGTTGCCTGCAATTTTTGAAAGTGGCTAGATTTGCTGTTGCCGCTATTTTTTAAATCTTCAAAGGACTTTAAACATCTTGAATCAGTTGATGTGGGATCACTGCAATAGTCCTTTGCAATTTGCTTCAATTTTTGGTATTCAGGGCTTTCCTGAGCAGCCGCATTATCAGGCATGAAAAGCCTAAATAGCAGGAATCCCACTATCAAAAACAACGCCAGCAACGGTAATCTTATTTTTTTTTGTATAGCTTTTTGAGTTTCCAGCATCTTTGTTTTTATAAATCCAGAATTTTATTGCGGAATTGGCTTTCCGTGNGGGTCTTTTTTCGGGTTGCCCAGCAGCTTCCTCATCTTAAATATAGACTCGTCGCTGAATGCATGCTCCAATCGATGCGCTTCATGATGCACGTTTTTCGGGCTTATTTTAAGCATATTTCTCAAAAAAGACTCTATCAGCCTGTGCTTTGAGGTGAGCTTTTGCGCAATTTTCCTTCCTTTTTGTGTGAATTGAAGCTTTGAATATCTCCTATGCAGCACAAAACCTTCCTTCTGCAACTCATGCACCATTTCAGAGACGCTTGGCTTTGATACATTTAGGTAATGCGCCAAATCAATTGATTTAATTTGACCTTTCTCTTCTTCCAGTATGTACAACCCCCTTAAGTAGTCCTCCCTGTTTGCAGTAAACATAGAAAGTTAGGATAACCTAACTTATATATAAGGGTTTGTATTTTAACAAATTTCCAAAAATATTATAAACAAAACAATACACCTAGGTTACATGCCAAAAAAATACTTCACAGTTGAGAGAGCGCAAAAGCAAATGCCAAAAATAAAGAAGTCCCTGATTAAGCTTCAAAATTTGAAAAAAGCGATAGATGCTATACTTTCAGTAGAGATGGACTCTAGAGAGGTCGAGTATGAAGAAATTATTGAGACAAGCACCAAGCTGAACAAAGAATACCATAAACTCTCTTATGATTTTCACAGAGAGATTGAAAATTTGGAAAAAATAGGCTGTATATTGAAAGATTTAGGGCAGGGCTTAGTTGACTTTTACTGCAGGTTTGAAGGCAGGGACATATTCCTGTGCTGGGGGCTTGGAGAAGGCAAAATAAAAGCCTGGCATGAGATAGAGGAAGGCTTTGCAGGCAGGCATCCAATCATTGGCTTGGAACAATGAAAACAAAGGTAAATTGGCTGGAATGGGGCAAGGCATCATTTGAAAAGGCAAAAAATGAGGACAAGCTGATTTTATTGGACTTGACAGCTGTCTGGTGCCACTGGTGCCATGTAATGGACGCAGCTTCTTACTCTGACGATGAAATCGCAAAAACAATCAACAATGATTTTGTGCCGATAAAGGTTTATATAGACAAAAGGCCTGACTTAAGGGAACGCTATAACATGGGCGGATTTCCCTCAACAGTTTTTCTCAATCCAGATGGCTATGTTATAGCAGGCGACACTTATGCGCCTCCTGAAAGGCTCAAGCTTATGCTTGAGGCTGTGAAAGGCGAGTATAAGAAAAGAAAAGACGAAATCAGAAAAAATATTCAGTTAATTGAAGAAAAAACTAATAAAGAAAAAGAGATAAAGGAAGGCGATAAAATAAACGAAGTGATGATAAAAGATGTTTTGCTTTCTGTAGAGGACAACTTTGACTCTTTTTACGGCGGGTTTGGGCTGCAGCCAAAATTTCCAGTCCCAGAGGCTTTAGACTTGTTGTTCATCCAGTATCAAAACACTAAATCCAAAAAATATCTTGACATGGCTTTAAAAACCCTTGATGGAATGCATAATGGCATATACGACAAAATTGATTTCGGCTTTTTTCGCTACTCTGTAACCCAGGATTGGAAAATGCCCCATTACGAGAAAATGCTTGATACAAATGCTGGCTTGCTGAGGAACTATGCCGTTGCCTACAACATAACAAAGATGGAAAAATACAAGAAAATAGCAGAAGATACAATCCTCTACATCACTAAATTTTTATCAAATCAAGAAAATGGCGGTTTTTACGGCTCTCAGGATGCTGATGAGGAATTTTACCATTCAAGGCAAGAAGAAAGAAAAAACAAAAAACAGCCTTTTGTTGACAAAACAATTTATGTTGATTGGAATTCAATCATGATTTCCTCGTATATAAAAGCCGGGGCTGCATTGAATGACGATAAAACAACGGATTTTGCAGTAAAAACAGTTGATTTTATTCTGGAAAATTGCTATGACAGCAAAAACGGCGTGTTTCATTTCTATGACGGAAAGGCAAACATAAATGGGCTGCTGTGCGATAACATATATTTTTTGAACTGCCTGATTGACGCTTATTTTATGGCTCAAAATCAGGAATATCTTGAAAAAATAAATGATCTTGCGGATTTTGTTTTAAATAATTTTTATGATAACAAAAATCCTGGCTTTTTTGACAGGCTGCCTAAAGAAGATGACCTGGGAACATTAAAGCACAGAAGCAAGCAATTTTTAGAGAACTCTTTCTCTGCCATTGTATTCCTAAGATTATATTTTTTAACCAAAAACGGAAAGTACAGGCAATCTGCTGAAAGTACTTTATTGAATTTTGCCGACAGCTACCTGAACTTTGGCTATTTTTCGGCAATGTACGCTGTTGCTGCCGGCATGCTGCTGAACGGCGAAATAAAGGTTGACATCGTCAATAGGAAGGGCATGGTAAATGCGTGCATTAGCTCAATCAATCCAAGAATCGTTGTAAATTTCATTGATAAAAACAAAAAAAAGAGTGTAGGGTACGAAATAGAAGGCGCTTATGTCTGCAAAGGCGCATTATGCAAAGGTCCCATAAATGACAATAAAAAACTTGAAGAGGAATTAACCTAATCAAAAGCTTAATAAATAACTTCAAAATTACTAGGTTTATGGAAAGTTCATCTATTTCTGTAAAAGCATTGAAGAAGGAATTAACCAAAGTTAAAGACAGCGCTTTATTGATAGGATTTTTTAAGGAAAAATTGAGTTTGAATGAAGAATTTAAAAAATTGGACATGCAATTTGGCGGTATTATAAGTTCGTGCATAAAAAACAACGGCTTTAAAGCGGAAAAAGGCGAAATAAAAAGTGTTTATACAAATAAAAACATAAAAAACATTGTTTTAGTCGGCCTGGGCGGGGAGAAAAAATACAATTTTGATGTTTTATCAGCGATAATTGCTGATGCATCAAAAAGGCTGAGGGACAATTCAACGGAAAGCTTCAGCATTTTCTTAAGTTCTTTCGGCAATGGGAAATTCAAAGATGAGGAATTGGTTGAGAAAATTGCATTAAGCTCTTTGATTGGGTTGTACAGATTTACAGAATACAAAACAAAAGACAGNGATAAGATAAAATCCATAAAACAAATCACAATAATAACAAGCTCAAATAAAAATTTTGATAGTGAAATGCAATATGCTTCTGTTGTTGCTGATGCTGTCAACAAAACAAGAGACTTGGTAAACACGCCACCAAATGTCGCAACGCCTGAATACGTGGCAAGCTATGCAAAGGAAATTGCAAAAAAAAATAACTTAAAATGCATAATATTTGATGAGAAGCAGATTGAAAAGATGAAGATGGGCTGCTTTATCGGAGTTGCAAAAGGCAGCATAAACAAGCCAAGGCTTGTTGTCATTGAATATCATGGTGCTAAAAACAAAAAGCCAATTGCAATAGTCGGCAAGGGGGTTACATTTGACAGCGGAGGGTTGAATTTGAAGCCTTATCCCTATATACTGAACATGAAGGATGACAAAGGAGGGGCAGTTGCGGCAATGCACATTGCAGAGGCTTGCTCTAAATTAAAAATACCTATTAGCCTTGTTGTTGTAACCCCATTGTGCGAGAACATGATTGATGCAGCCTCCTACAGGCCGGATGACGTATTGACAGCTTACAATGGAATGACAGTTGAGATTAAAAACACAGATGCAGAAGGCAGATTGATTTTGGCAGATGCTTTAAGCTATGCCGCTGAGAAGAAGCCGCAGGCAATCATTGACATTGCAACCCTGACAGGCGCAAGCCTTGTTGTGCTCGGCTATGTTGGAACGCCTTTTGTATGCACAGATGACGACTTGAGAAAAAATCTGAATAATGCGTCTGTAAAAAGTCTTGAAAAGGTTTGGGAATTGCCTTTATGGCAGGAATATGATGAAAGCCTGAAAAGCGACATTGCTGACGTAAAGCACATTGGCGACGAAGGAGAGGCAGGAGTGATAACAGCAGCAATGTTTCTGAAGAATTTTGTAAATGAAGTGCCGTGGCTGCACATTGACATAGGCACAACAGTCTGGAGCAAAGTTGACAAAGGAGTTCTGACAAAAGGAGCCACTGGAGCGACTGTAAGGCTGATGATGGAAATGCTGAGGGAGTGGAAGTGAATTTATTTCGGCACTATTGCATTCTTCCATAACAAATTAAAGTATTGTATATAACTGTTTGACACTTCTTTGTTTTGCACAAGAAAGCAAACCTTTTGTTCTGGGGTGACAATTACTGTAGCAACTTTGTCATTGAATATAAGAATCCATGATGGTGTCGTAACTCCTTTTGGCATATATCTATGGTATGACAATTTTCTTATTTCTCTCTTCTTTAAAAACCAAGTTTCGTAGTCATAAATAACTTTACGAATCACTCCTTTTTTATCGCACTTCCGATGGTACTCTTTCCAATAAGCATCAAATAGTTTGCTTGCGTAAGGAGGATAACCAAAAGCATATAATGTATTACCTTTTCCCATCTCTTCAAAAGACATATCAAAAACTGTAATTAAACCGCGAATTCCTTCAAAGATTTCTGCATTAAATTTTTTCTGGATTAGCTTTTGTTTTGATTCCAATTCTGGCAATATTTTTTTGAATTCCTCTCTATGCAATTCTAATTCTTCCTCCTTTTGCTTAATAAAATT
>C687J35174_10012994_pt1 | contig 10120 bp, 9 predicted proteins | sample RifCSPhighO2_01_FD_35174 | JGI IMG/M metagenome (IMG submission 35174)
CCTTTAATCCAAAAAGGCCTGGTGCCGGTGTTTGTGGACATTGACCCTGCCACTTACGTGGTTAATATGGATCAGGTGGAAAAAGCCATTAGCAAAAAGACCCGTGCGCTGATGATTCCAAACCTCATAGGCAACATTCCCGATTTAAAGCGCCTTAGCGCCTTAGCTAAAAAGCACAAACTTTATTTTATAGAAGATTCCTGCGATACCTTGGGCGGGACTTTCAGCGGCAAGCCGACCGGGGTTTATTCGGACATCACCACCACAAGTTTTTACGGCAGCCATATAATAAACGGCGCGGGCGGCGGGGGAATGGTGTGCGTAAATAACCCCAAGTGGTTGGACCGTTTGGTAGTCATGCGCGGCTGGGGCAGGCAATCGTCTTTGTTTGGGGAAAAGGCCAAATCGGAATTGCTGGAAAACCGTTTCCGTGCCAAGCTCGGTGGTATCCCTTACGACAACAAATTTATTTTCAGCGAAATCGGCTACAATTTCCTCCCTTTGGAAATCTCTTCCGCTTTTGCCCTGGCCCAGCTTAAGCGCCTTCCCAAATTCGCCGCGTTAAGGCAAAAACATTTCAGCAACCTTTACAAGTTTTTTAGCACACACTCCAAATATTTCATTTTGCCAAAAACAACCAAAGGCGCTAAAACCCTTTGGCTGGCTTTTCCCCTCATTATCAAGCAAGGCAGTCCTTTTACCAGGTTGGAGCTTGTGAAGTTTTTGGAAAATTATAANATCCAAACCCGGCCTGTGTTTACCGGCAACATTTTAAAACAGCCGGCCTTTAAACGCATCCCGCATCGCTTGGCGGCTAAGGCCTATCCAAATACGGAACAGGTGATGAAGCAGGCGCTGGTTATAGGAGCCCACCAAGGCCTGACAGAGGCGCAAATTAATTATTTAAAGGCAAAGTTTGATCAGTTTTTAAGCCGACATGAACGCTAGCTCACAGCCCCTTTTAAGCGTCTGTATTCCAACATATAACCGGGTTAATATGCTCAGGGTGACTTTGGACAGCATTTTTAACCAGTTTGAGGATGAAAGCCTGAAAAATTTGGTGGAAGTCGTGGTTTCCGACAACGCCAGTCCCGATTCCACCCAAAATTTAGTCGCCGAATATCAAAAAAAATTTTCCCAGTTAAAATATTTTCGGAACCCCGAAAACCTGGGCGCTGACTTGAATATAGTAAATTCCGTGGTTAAAGCCACAGGCAAGTACGGCTGGTATTTGGGCGATGATGACGCCTTGCCTCCAGGCGCCTTAAAATACGCGTGTGGAGTTTTGGAAAAATTCAGCCCGGCTGTTATGGGAATCAAGCCGGCTGTTTTTACCGACCCCACCCGGGTCCCGGGCCCCGAATTTACGCTAAAAGAAAAAGACCCGATTGTGATAGAAGATTTCCAGGAGTTTATGGCCAAAGGCTACTGCTTAGGGATTTTGGGTGTTTTGGCTTTTGATAGGGATTTATGGATGGCAACAGACAGGACAAATTCACATTCCTTGTGGGAGTGCGTTGAGATTCTGCTTAGGCTAATGCCCAAAGCCCGCAATAGGAAATTTGTTTACATTGACCAAGTGGGAGTGCTCGCGGGTGAAGGCTACGGCTGGGTAAGGGGTGGCAAGGAACTTTATACTTTTATGGATTGGAGGGAAATCCTAAATTCCTTGCCGGGTTATGGGTACGATAAAGCTTGGGTCCTTGAGGAAGACAAAAAATTGCCGGGAAGGCTGCCTCTCATACTGCTTCGGGCCAAAGGCCATGGCCTGTCTATGGAATTTAGGCACTTGCGCAATATGTATAAAAGTTTTTCCGGCCACTGGTTTTATTTGTCGCTGGCTACCATAATATTTTTTGTGCCCAATTTTATAGTAAGATTCGTTCGTGATTTAAGGAAGCGTGTAGCCCCGAAAAAATCCTAACCTAAGCCATGCTTTATTTGTATACCGAAAATTTTTTATGGCAGGGCAGGGCAAAGTCTTTGGCAAAGGAGCTCCTGGGCAGGGGTGGCAGGGGGCCGGAAGCGGTGGTAGGCAGTTTAGAGCGCGGCCTCAAAAAATTGCACGAGGATTTTGCGGTTAACCAAAAAATAAGCAAGCCCATTGGCGTGGCCTGCGTGCTTAACGGGGCAAAAGTTTTGCAAAAGTTGCTTCAATTAAAGCAGGCGGGCATGATAAAAAAATTAATTGCCGGCCCTAACTTAATGCTTTCACCCAAGGATTACGGAGGCCTGCTCGCTAGGCCGGAGATTGATGCCGTTTTAACGCCGTCAGAGCAGATAAGAATCAATTACGGGATTATTAGTCCGGAGATCAAGAATAAAACCAAAGCTTGGTTTGCCGGGGTAGATGAGGATTACTGGCATCCAGATGCGGATGCAGGCAAAAATTCGGTTTTGGTTTACCATAAGACAAAAGACCTAAATTTTTCAAATTCCGTAAAAAACACCATATCCAAATTCGGCTGGGATTTAACTGATATTTGGTACGGTAAATATACCCGGGAAGAATATAGAGCCTGCCTGGCAAAGTCCTGTTTTGCGGTGTTTATCAGCGAAGCGGAATCGCAAGGCATAGCTTTGGCCGAAGCCTGGGCCATGGACGTCCCGACAATTGTCTGGAACCCTATGTACCTGCCGCATAATCCCACTCCCAACCTCATCCCCAATACCGCTTGCCCCTATTTAAACAGCCTGAACGGTTTGGACTGGAAAGACCTTAGCGAATTGGATGGAATTTTGGGCAAAATGAAAAATATCATAGGTGGGTTTAAGCCCCGCCAGTGGGTGCTTAATAATATGACTGACGCGCATAGCGCGAAATTGTTTTTGGATATAGCCAATAATCCTGTTGCTGGCAGGTAGTCTTAATGCTAAAATTAAGCGGGCCGGTTAATTTTAATTTTTTAATCAAATTTACTATGAGAGTCTTATACGCCCAGGCAGTGTACGGGGACGAGGAAAAGCAGGCGGTTTTAAAGTCGCTTGATAATAATTACTTGTCCGTGGGCCCAAACACGGTAGAATTTGAAGCAAAAGTCGCTGATTATTTTGGCAAGAAGTACGGGGTTATGGTAAATTCCGGCAGTAGCGCCAACCTGCTTTGCACCCAATTAATTCCCCAGGGCGAGGTAATTACCCCGGCTTTGACTTTTGCTACCACCTTGACCCCGCTCCTCCAATGCGGCTTAAAGCCGGTGTTTATAGACAGCGGCCTTACTACTTTTTTGCCTACCATAGAGGACATTGAGTCTAAAATAACCAAGCAGACAACAGCGGTGATGATCCCTGATCTTTTAGGGAACAGGATGGATTCGAAAAAGCTGCGCGAAATGTGTGATGCCCATAAATTNCTCTATATACAAGATTCCTGCGATACCATGCAGCAGGGTACTTACGGAAATTTTGTGACTACTTCTTTTTATGGTTCCCACATTATAACCGCAATGGGAGGGGGAGGGATGGTAATGAGCGATGATAAACAGGCAATAGAGCGAATCCGCACTATGCGCGACTGGGGACGGGGCGTGGATGTTTCGGAAAAAATTGACGAAAGATATAAATATGATATCGACGGGATTTCCTACGACGGCAAGTTCGTATACGTAGAGCGCGGGTTTAACATGCGGCCAGTAGACGCGCAAGCAGCCTTTGGGCTTGAGCAGTTTAAAAGGTTGCCGAAATTCGCGGAAATCCGAAAATCAAACTTCAGCAAGTTATACGAGTTCTTCTCGGCATTTAGTTTCTTGAACTTACCGGTTTCCCAGTTTGACCCGAATTGGCTGGCGCTCCCTTTAACTTTGAATAAAGAGGCTAAGTTTAAACGTTTTGAGCTGGTAAAGTGGTTTGAAGACCATGATATACAAACCCGGCCCATATTCAGCGGCAATGTGTTAAGGCATCCTGTGTTTAAAAATTTAAGCCAAGACCAATTTCCTGTTGCCGATTATATAATGGAAAATGGCGTGCTGCTCGGCATCCATCAGGGCATGGGGGACGCGGAAATAGGATACATTAAACAAACTTTCAATGATTTTATTAACCGGGGGTAGCGGGCTTCTCGCAAAGTATCTAAAGCTTGAGTCCGACAGGCCTAAGCATCAAGAACTGGATATTACCAAACCCATAACGCCGCGCGATTACGAACTTATTGTCCACGCGGCGGCTTATACCGATGTCCAAAAAGCGGAAAGCCAGAAGCTCGAATGTTTTAATGTTAATGTCAACGGGACATTGAATTTGCTGGCCGCGTACCCAACCACCCCGTTCGTATACATTTCCAGCGAGTACGCGCATAAGCCCCTTAATTTTTATTCTCTTACCAAGCGCATAGCCGAAGAGCTGGTTGAGACATACCCAAATTATTTAATTATCCGCACGCTTTTTAAGCCCACGCCCTGGCCTTTTGAAAAAGCCTTTATTGACCAATGGACGCAAGGGGACAGTGTGGATATAATTGCCCCCCTTATTGATAAGGCGATTATGGATTGGGACAGGACCGGCAAAAAAACTATTTACGTGGGTACAGGCAGGAAGCGCATTTACGATATTGCAATCAAAACCAAGCCCGGCGTTACTCCCAATTCAATTAAAGATATGAAAGCGCCAATCCCCGCAGACTATGAGTAAACCAAAACTGTCAATCAGCCTGGTCAATTATAACCTGACTGATATGACCATAAATTTAATCAAGACAGCTTATGAAACGGCAAAAAATATTGAGCTGGAAATTTTGGTTTCCGACAATGCCAGTACGGATTCCCCGGAAAAAATAACCCGGGCTTTCCCCCAGGCAAGTATGATAAAAAATTCGGAGAACTTGTTTTTCACCAAAGCCGACAACCAAAACATACTTAGGTCCACGGGTGATTATGTTATGGTGATTACCCCTGACGCTTATTTTTTGCCCGGGGCTTTGGACACCATGGTCGAATTTATGGAAACGCATAAAGATGTCGGGGCGATTGTCCCCAAAATTGCCTACCCCGACGGGAAACTCCAAAGGTCCTTTAGCGCTTTTCCCACTTTTATGTTTGGGGTGTTTAGTATTTTAGGCATCCACCATTTTTTTCCGAACAACTTTATCAAAAAAAAGATTATGCCGTCGGAAATTGATTACGACGTGGACAAAAGCCGGGAGGCCGAGGTCTTGTACGGGGCTTGTATTGTGGTAAGAAGGGAAGTGCTTAATACTGTGGGCGCTAAAGACGACCAATTTGTCCATGGCTGGGATGAATACGATTGGTGCTACCGCATCAAAAAGGGCGGCTGGAAGCTTTGTTATGTGCCAGAGGCCCGCATTATCCACCATCGCAGTGTGAGCTTTAACAAAGCCATGAGCGTGCCCAAAAGCAGGAGAATATTGCGTAAGCACCATTGGGCCGGATTTTTGTTGCTATACAGGAAACATTTAGGCTACCCGGCTTATTTTTTTCTTAAAGCTTTGTGGCTAATCAGATATTCTTTTATTAGATACAGATAAGTCCTGAAGCTATAAACAATGGGTATTACGGAAAAAATTTACGAACGTTTGCGGCGCAAAACCAACACCACCAGCTTCATCCCGCAAATAGATGGCCTCCGGTTTTTGGCCATTATGATGGTGGTGCTCTACCACATCAACATTTTTGTCACGGTCAAGGTGCCGTTTACTTTTACCCGGCCGACCGGCGATTATTGGTGGATGTTCCAATTTTTGGACAGCGGCCGCAAAGGCGTGTTCCTGTTTTTTGTAATCAGCGGATTTATTTTGGCCATGCCCTTTGCGCGCGCGGCTCTGGGGCAGGGCAAGCCCGTGGCATTAAAGAGTTATTTTTTAAGGCGGCTGACCCGTTTGGAACCGCCCTATATTTTAGTTATGGTCGCCTGTTTTTTGGGCATCTTGTTCCTCCAGGGCAATGAGTTCGCCGCTACCTTCCCCCATACTGTTTCCGGTTTGTTTCCGCGTTTGGCCGCGTCGCTGGTTTATATGCACAATATTATTTTTTCGCAGTACCTTTCCATTAACCCCGTGGCCTGGTCTTTGGAAATTGAAATCCAGTTTTACCTTTTGGTACCGCTTTTGGTTAAGGTGTTTAAATTGCCGGAAATACCCAGGCGCGTCCTGCTCGCCGGGGCCTCGGTAGTTTTCATTTTTTTACAGCGCTATCTCCACCCGGGCGTAGACAACTTATTTAACTACATCCAATATTTTTTATTCGGGTTTTTGCTGGTGGATTTGTATTTGTCCCAAGTTAGGTTTAAGCTCTCGTCTGCTGTAAGCTTAATAATTGGCTGCTTATGCTTGGTGTTTATTGGCTATGTGGATTTGAGCAGTCAAAGTTATATGGAATATATTTTCCCGGTCGTGGTCTTAGGTTTTTATTTGCTGGCCCTTACCGATGCCATATGGAAAAAAGTATTCAGCCTGCGCGGGCTTACCGCAATTGGCGGGATGTGTTATTCTATTTACTTGCTGCATTACAATATAATTCCCGTAATTGGTAACAAGACAATATTTTATAATGTTTCGCAATCTTACCCCCTGGTTTACCTTTGGCATACGCTAATCCTGCTGCCGATTATTCTGATCTGTTCATCAGTATTTTATTTACTTATAGAGCGCCCATGCATGGACAAAGACTGGCCGGTTAAGCTCTGCCGTAAAATTAAATTTTTCTTTACCCGCAATAAGCTTAAGCCCCATTCGTCTGCCATAAGTTTATAATATGCCAAAAGTTTCCGTCATTATTTTAACCAAGGACCGCGCCGAGCTTTTAAAAAAGGCTTTAGCTTCGGTTAGCGACCAAAGCTTTAAGGACGTGGAAACAGTGGTAGTGAATGATGGGTCAACAGACGGCACAGAAGAACAATTAAAAGATTTAAAAATAGAAAATTTAAAGATTATTAGCCACTTGCAATCACAAGGCATCACACAAAGCAGGCAAGAAGCATTAGAAGCATCAATCGGAGAGTATGTGGCAATTTTGGATGATGATGATGAGTGGATAGATGCGCAGAAGCTGAAAAAGCAAGTAGACTTTCTCGATAATCATCCTGACTGTGTTTTAGTGGGAGGAGGTATGGTAATTGAAAGATTGAAAGATTTAAAGATTGAAAGATTCCGGCCGTCATCGGACAGCGCCATAAGGAGCACGATGTTATTTAGGAATAATTTTTTTACATCAACAGTGATGTTTAGGCGGGAGGCGGCAATCAAAGCCGGAGGGTTTGTAAAGGACGAAATTGATTTGGCGGAAGATTACGATTTATGGTTACGCTTGGGGAAAATAGGGAAAATGGGCAATATCCATAGTGTCTTTACTGATTACCACAAACCGCTCTATAATAAGGAAAAGTTCAGGTTGTTTTTAAAAAAACAGCTTAAACTGGTCGAAAAGCATAAAGAAGATTATTCTTGGGCATTTTTAGCAAAGTTGATTTTAAAGTTAAGAATATTCTGTGGCAAGTAAAAGAAAACTAGTTAGCTTTTGGCTTATCCTCATTCCGGATTTGGTCCTGCTTTACGCAGGATTGCTTTTGACTTTGCGCTTGAGGTATGGCGCCAATGTAAGTCCCGAAACCACGGCCGCGCATTTGAGCGCGTTCTCCGTGGTTTTTGTTTTTTGGCTCCTGGTTTTTTTCAGCCATGGGTTGTTTGAAATTTCCTCGCTCAGGCGTTATACCGGCCTGTTTTTTAACTTGGTGTCAGCCATGCTGGTAAATTTGCTTATTGCCACCAGCTTTTTTTATTTTCAGCCGAATTTAATACTCACTCCTAGGAGGTTTTTGATTATTGACCTGGCAATAACTTTTGCTTTGCTTTTGGCTTGGCATTTGCTGGCCAAATATTTTTTTAAAAGTCGGCTTGTGGAGGGTTTGTATTTGTTTTCGTTTAACAACGAGCTTGGGGAATTGGAAAGGGAGATAAACACCCAAAGCTATTTGGGCTTTAAGACGCTGGGGCATTTAAACTCGGAGACATTGGGACAGGTTAAGTTCAACGCCAATGACGGCATTGTCCTGCCGGAAAATTTGCAGAGCAACCCCGAAACCCTGGCCAAGTTTTACAAACTGCGCACATTGGGCGTGAATTTTTATAACCACAAAGATTTTTATGAACAGCTCCTAAGGCGCGTCTATTTGTCGCAAATCAGCGAAATTTGGTTTTTGGAAAATATCGATTACCGCGAAAAAAGGATTTACAACCTTATTAAACGGCTCGTGGATTTGGTTTTGGGCCTCATAGGGTTTTTGGTTTTCTTTGTTACTTTGCCTTTTATTGCCCTGTTAACCAAACTTACCTCCAAAGGCCCGGTGTTTTTTACCCAGGAGCGCGTGGGCCGGCACGGCAAAATTTTTAAAGTTTACAAATTTCGGACCATGAGCCACGGCACAGCCACCAATACTTGGACGAGCGTGAATGACCCGAGGATTACGGGTTTTGGCAAATTTTTGCGCATTACCCGCTTTGACGAATTTCCCCAATTTATCAATTTAATTTTAGGCAACATGAGCCTTGTCGGGCCCCGGCCCGAACAGCCGCACATTGTGGAAGAGCTTAAGCGCGTGGTGCCGTTTTATGACGAGCGGCATTTGGTCAAACCTGGCATAACCGGCTGGTCGCAATTAAACGGCTATGCGTCAAGCGTGGAAGAAAGCAAGCTCAAACTCCAATACGACCTCTACTACATAAAAAACCGCAGCCTGCTGTTTGATTTAGAGATAATCATCAAGACGGTTTATTATATCTTCACCTGGCGAGGCCGGTAATATGAGGTCACAAATAAGCGCAATCGAAAACGATTTCCCTCAGATTTTATGTTCCGGCTTTCACAAGATGAAACTAGGGTTTTGACATCGCAAATTGCGATGTCAAAAGATATCAAAAAGATCAAAAACCCGACCCGAACCAATGCGATTGGATTTCGGGTTAGGTAAAGTTTATGCCCGAAGAAACCAACAGCCCAATTACTCCGCCGGCCGACGCGCTCCCGCCTTCGGTTCCTGATGCGCCAGCCGGTGCCTTGCCGGCGGAAAGTATTCTTGTCCAGCCAGCTTCCGCCGAAACGGTTTCATCAGAGCCCATGCCCGTAATACCGGAGCCTCTTCAGCCCGAAGTCCAGCCGCAAACAGTCAATGAATCACCCTCACCTAACCTCTCCCCTCAAGGGAGAGGAAGGGAAGAAGGGGTGGCCACAGGCTTAAGCCATCTGTTTGCCAAGCTTAAGGAAAAGCTCGGTCTGCGCACGCAAAAACGGTTGGATAAAATTATGGACTACGCGCGCAAAAAGGGGAGTGTTACCAACGACGAAGCGGAAAAACTCCTGCACGTCTCTGACGCCACTGCCACGCGCTATTTGTCAAATCTAGTAAAGCAAGGCAAGCTAAAGCCCGCAGGCAAGACCAAAGACATCAAATACAGCCCTCTGTAGCATCGGCTCACTATTTTACCTAATCGGCTCATTCCGCCCGGATTGAGCCGATTTTTTATCAAAAAACGGCCTAAAATTCGGCTGTTTTTTTATTTTATCAATTTTTAGCGATTGACAGAGAGAGAGAGTTCATTGTAGAATACTTAGTCATTTGCGACAATTTGTATTTTTTTAAAAATATAAATTCCCGCAAGGGAAACTACAACCGAATAGGAGGACTACAGTCATGGGAGTAAGGTGTAAGCACGGAATGGATCCGGCGTGGTGCTCCTATTGTCTTAAGGAGAACCAACCAGCGGAGGTCAAGAGGAAGCAGGTCAGGCAACCGGCGCAGCGGAAAGATACCACTACCTTTGGCGCCGAGGCTCTTACGCAAGACGACCTCAATCTTGCAGGGTGGGTGGTTGTCCATGTCCATTTGGGTAGGGAAAACGCGGAGTTTACCCAGTTAGACAGGGCAACGCATGTCCATGTTTGTGGACTTCCGTTCCTTTGGGTGATTGAGCGTATCTTGGAAAAGGCCCCGAAGTTGCGCCAGATCCGAGTCATCCCATCCTTTTATAACAAGCTTCACCCCGAAAGTCACTTGAAGTTGTGTGCAGAACATGGGGTTGAAGTCGTTACTGGCCACATCAGTCCGGCCCTCGCCTGGGCTGAAGGAGAGAACAGGTCGCGTTTTTACACCGGCCAACGCCAATTCCTCCTTA
>C687J35174_10012995_pt1 | contig 10120 bp, 9 predicted proteins | sample RifCSPhighO2_01_FD_35174 | JGI IMG/M metagenome (IMG submission 35174)
CCCACCATTATCCCCTGATCGCCCGCGCCTTCCCTATCCACTCCGCCAGCAATCTCCGGGCTTTGCTCCACCACATTCACATTCACTCCTATCTGATCGTTGTTGCCGCAATCGCGATATATCTGCTGTGCAATTTCGCGCATGTTCACATATGTCTTGGTCGTAAGCTCGCCTGTGATAGAAATAATTCCGTGCCCTCCCATCGTCTCTATCGCGACTCTCGATTTCGGATCGTCCTTGAGGCATGCGTCAAGAATTGCGTCTGATATCTGATCGCAAATTTTGTCCGGATGGCCTATTGATACCGCTTCTGCTGTTCTTAACATAAATATGATTTTTATTATTTACAAAAAACTTTCCCGAGAGGGAAAGAATTACGATTTATCTTTCCCTTGCGGGCTGGAGGGGGCACCTTGCTTTTGGTAGGTTGCCAGACGGATTACAGAGCCAGTGCTCTCCCCGTCTTCTTGATACTATTAAATTGTGATACCATATTAGCACTTTATGGAAAACGAGCAAGCGAAAAAAGTGCTTGCCTTCGGCACCTTTGACGGCTTGCATCTAGGACATGTTTTTTTTCTAAATGAGGCCACAAAGCTAGGGATACTCCATGTATCAGTAGCATCAGACGAAAGCGTACTACAAAGAAAGGGTAGAGTGCCCATGCAAAGCTCAAAGCAGAGACGAGAAGCTGTAGAGGATTTACATATTGCGGTAGGGGTGACTATCGGAGATGCAGAGCTCAATAAATGGACTGATTTGAAAGAAATAAAGCCAGATATAATAGCAGTGGGATTTGATCAATTTGGGCTAAAGACAGCTCTACAAGATATACAGCATCAATACAAATTTGTAATTGAAAAAATAAATCAAAAAAATGATGCAATATCTTGATCCAAAATTTCTGATAGAAGCGGTAGGAATTATCGGCGTCATTGCTATTATCTTTGCCGAGTCGGGATTGTTTTTCGGGTTTTTCTTCCCCGGAGATTCGCTTCTATTTACTGCCGGACTTTTGGCCTCACAGTCTTTGCTTTCCTTGCCAGTGCTCCTTGTGGGCTCATTTATTGCTGCCGTCCTCGGCGACAATGTGGGATACGCGTTTGGGAAAAAGGTGGGCCCTGCGCTTTTCTCAAGGGAGAATTCTTTCTTCTTCAACAAAAAGCATATAGAAAGGTCCAGAGAATTCTTCGGTAAGTACGGCAAGAAAGCCATAATCCTTGCCCGCTTTATGCCAATAGTGAGGACATTTACGCCGATTCTCGCCGGAGTGGGCTCTATGGAATATCGCACATTTTTCGCTTATAATATCGTTGGCGGGTTCATCTGGACTTTCGGCATGATTCTGCTTGGGTATTTCTTAGGATCTGTAATCCCCGACCCCGACAGATATATCTTGCCTATCGTTCTCATCATTATCGTGCTATCTGTATTGCCTGCAGTACGGCACATAAGATTTAAAAACCAATGATCAAGGAGACAATCCAAGAATTCAAAGCGTTTGCAATGAAAGGTAATGTGATGGACCTGGCTGTGGGCGTCGTTATCGGAGGAGCATTCGGCAAAATCGTCACTTCCCTCGTGGATGACATCATTATGCCTCTGATCGGATTTCTCATCGGCAATGTGAATTTTTCGTCTTTGGCATTTGCGGGCATCAAATACGGGAGCTTCCTCAACAATGTGGTCAATTTCATCATCATCGCCTTTTCAATATTCTTCGTCATCAAAAATCTCCGCCGTCTTGGGCTCTCTTCCGCACCCACCCCGCCAAAGCCGACATTGTAAAAAGCCGGAAAATATGTTTAAATGGACCAGTCCGCACCGCGGATTTTTTATTTAGATAGCTTAGGCGCAAGATAGTTCTCCGGAGGCGACATTTCGGAGCCGTATCGATGGCGAGAACATAAGAAATTTTTGAGTACAAAAATATTCTGTGGCGCTGGAGGAGAAGCTATCGAGCAATAAAGAAAAACAATGGAAATCAGAAACATAGCGATAATAGCCCATGTGGACCATGGGAAGACCACGCTTACTGATGCCCTGATGAAACAGACGGGTATGGCGGAGGAAGGCACTACCATGGATACAAACGCGCTCGAGCAGGAGCGCGGTATTACTATCTATGCCAAAAATACCTCCGTAAATTACAAAGGAACTAAGATAAATATAGTGGACACGCCCGGACATGCCGATTTTGGGAGCGAGGTAGAGCGGGTACTTCGCTCTATTGATTGTGTGCTTCTTGTAGTAGATGCTCAAGAGGGCCCAATGCCGCAGACGAGATTCGTGCTGAAGAAATCCTTGGAGCTGCGGCTAAAGCCGATTGTAGTCATAAACAAAATAGACAAGCCGGCGGCGAGGATAAAAGAGGCGCACGATGAGGTGCTGGAGCTATTTTTGGAGCTCGGAGCTAACGAAGAGCAATTGGACTTCCCCACCGTCTACGCCATCGGCAGAGAAGGTATGGCGATGAAAAATGTAAATGACGAGAAAAAAAATCTTGACCCGCTTTTGGATATGATTTTGGTGCATGTGCCCCCTGCCAACCGAGATGATGATAACCCGCCTGCCGGCGAGGCAGGAGAACTCCGAGCCCAAGCGTTCAATCTTGCTTATGACAATTTCCTCGGACGCCTGGCTATATGCCGCATTTATTCCGGTAAAATAAAATTTAATTCTGATGTATTTCTTAAAAAGCAAAGTGGAGAGATCAGGAAATACAGAATCACCAAGCTTTACACATTTGAAGGCCTTATGAGAAAAGAAGTCGGCGAAGCAAGCTCTGGGGATATCGTGATGGTGGCTGGGCTCACGGATGTGTATATCGGCGACACGATTACCGACAATGAAAACGCCAAGCTTCTCCCCTCAATACATATAGACGAGCCGACGATAGCTCTTGATTTCCTTGTGAACGACTCGCCTTTCGCAGGCAAGGAAGGCAAATTCGTGACTTCCCGCCAGATAAGGGACCGCCTAGAAAAAGAATTAGAGGTGAATGTGGGGCTGAAAGTGGACTTCGCTTCAATAGAAGGATTTAAAATTTTGGGTCGGGGAGAGCTTCATATCGCTATACTTCTTGAGAATATGCGCCGGGAAGGATTTGAAATACAGGTGTCAAAGCCGGAGGTCATAATCCATGAAGAAAATGAACAAAAGATGGAGCCGTACGAGGAGACGATTATCGACACGCCGGATGAATTTGCGGGTAGCGTGATAGAAAAGCTTGGCAAAAGAAAAGGAATAATGACAAATATGAAGCAGGGCGACGGCCATACACGGCTTATTTTTGAAATACCTACTCGCGGGCTTCTGGGGTACAGAAACGAATTCACTATAGACACCAAAGGCGAGGGCATACTTTCTTCACGATTTGTAGAATTCCGCCCCTATGCAGGAGAGATAGAGCACAGGGATACAGGAGCGATGATATCAATGGAGACGGGCAAAGCTCTCGCCTACTCCCTCTGGTGCCTCCAAGACAGAGGCCAGCTTTATATCCCCGCGGCGACGGAAGTGTATGCGGGAATGGTGATTGGCAATACTTCCAAAGGCGAGGAGATGGATGTGAATCCGACAAAAAACAAGAATTTGACCAACGTGCGCTCATCAGGAAACGATGAGGCGCTCTATCTCGTGCCTCCAATCACAATAGATATAGAGAAGGGATTGGAAATAATGAGTGACGACGAGTATATGGAGATTACGCCAAAATCCGTCCGCCTCCGCAAAAAATTCCTCTCCAAAAACGAGCGAGATAAAAATAGAAAGAAAGCCTAGTCCAATTTATCGTCTCAATGTCTTTGGGTCAATGTTGTGAGACTTCTGCACTTCATATCTGCTACCGTGCCCGCTTTTTAATTTAGTACACTCTTCTATTTCCAAGTGGTCTATAAGATTGCTATTTCCTATCGCTCCGATGACAGCTTCTGTAGCAGTGGAAATATCAATCTTCGCACCAACTTCAGTCTCAACTTGAAAAAACCAACCGCAATCGCGCGTGCCATCTGCAGCAGATAAACACTGTGGGAAAATACCATCACGGACTCGCAAAACTCCTATTTCGCTCCCATTGTGTAGAATCTTCTTACCATTTAGCATTTTAAATGGATTTTCAATACCCGAAATAGCCTCTGTGTCCCCTCTTTTTTCATAGAGTTCTTCGGATTTGGGATATTTATGTCTTATATCAAAATAAAAAAACATTTGGCCCTCTTCGATGCTTTCGAGCTGTACAGTAACAGGTGCGGCCTTTGATCCTAACACCATTTTCTCAACTCTTACCCTTACATTTGGATTCTGATTTTCCACAGTCAAATACTACCATCCTTATGAATTTTTGTCCTTTTTATAGAAAACGCCAGCGCGGGAACTCCTAATTTCTTGCCGAGATTGTGAGCTAAAGAGCGCATATATGTACCGGCAGAGCATTTAACCTTTATTTTAACAACCTGATACTTGTTTTTGCCACCTTTGAGATTTTTATGCCAAAGAGCGAGGATTAGCTTCTGCCGGAAATCGCCATTTACTTTTGAGACTCTTTCTTCGATAGTAGAAAGAAGTTTTTTTGCACCTATTTTTCTTTGCCCGAGAAATTTTATGGAATATATCTCGACATTCTTTGAAAAGGTACTATTTCCTACCATAGTAGAAAGTAGTACCTTTTTTATATTCTTTGACGAATACTTCGGATATTTCTGCACAAACTTACCGACAAAAGCATTGAGTGCCGTCTGGAGGTTCAACCTCGGGAGCTGCTTGGAGGTTGAACCTCCAAGTGAATCGGCGACTTTGCCGAGTATATCGTAAGAATCTGTAGCAAATCCAAAAAGGATTTCCACTATATATTCTTTGTCTAAACAAAGATATTTCTCCTTTTGTTTACATTCTTCTCCTGCCAAGACCAACAAGAGGCCTTCTGCCATCGGGTCCAGCCGACCAGCATACGTCATGGGTACATCTTTGTATTCTGGCTTCGTTGCTTGGAAGCGCTTTATGCATTCAAGCGGGGTCTCACCTATTTGTTTTTGCAGCGTCAGCACAGATTGTATTTGCGGCATATATTGGTAAAATACACTGATATGGCTGAAAAGCAAAATAAGCTAGGCACAGAATGCTACAAGGGCGTCAGGGATTTCTATCCTAAAGACATGGCAGTGCAAAACTATATCTTCGGAGTGTGGCGGAAAGTGGCCGAGGTGTTTAAATATCAGGAATATAGCGCATCGATTCTCGAATATGCAGAGCTCTACCGGAGCAAAGGGAGCGAGGAGATAGTGAACGAGCAGATGTATCTCTTTAAGGATAAAGGCGACCGCGAGGTGGCGCTCCGCCCGGAGATGACGCCATCGCTTGCACGCATGATTGCCGCGAGACGCAAGGGCCTCAAGCTCCCCTTGCGATGGTACTCAATACCAAATTGTTTTAGATATGAGAGGCCGCAGAGAGGCCGCCGCCGAGAGCACTGGCAATTAAATTGCGACCTTATGGGAATATCCGGCATTGAGGCAGAAGCAGAGATAATCACCATCGTATACAAAATAATGAAAGAGTTTGGAGCAAAAGATACTGACTTCTCGATACGCCTAAGCAGTAGGAAGGCATTGCCAAAAGGAACGGATATGGAAACGGTTCGTAGAATAGATCGTGGTGAGAAAATAGATATTAAGATAGAAGAAAATGAAGAAATAAAAACTCTCATAAAAAAATTAAAGGAAACGGGCGTAAATAATGTGGAGTTTGATCCCAGAATTGCGCGTGGGTTTGATTACTACACCGGCGTGGTGTTTGAAGTGTTTGATACAAATCCCGAAAATCGCCGTGCGCTTTTTGGCGGTGGCCGATATGATAATTTGCTTGAAATGTTCGGGGTAGAGCCGCTTCCGACCGTAGGATTTGGCATGGGAGATGTGACTATTCGTGATTTCCTAGGGACGCACAAGCTACCTCTTTATCAGGAGATATCAAGTCAGACTTGATATCTCAAATCTGACTTGAGATGCGTAAAATAGTATTTGACATTGAAACGAGGAATATCTTTGACGATGTGGGCAAGGCGGACCCGGCGCTTTTGGATATTTCTATCGTCGGTGTATATGATTATGAAACCGACAAGTACACGAGCTATCTAGTGGAAGAGCTCCCGAAGCTTTGGCCATTGATAGAGCAGGCGGAGCTACTCATAGGATTCAATAGCGATCACTTTGACATTCCCCTTTTGAACAAATACTACAATGGCGACATCACAAAAATAAAAAGTTTGGACATCTTGGCAGAGGTCAAAAAATCGCTCGGCCGACGCGTGGGCTTGGGCAACATCGCCGAGGCGACCTTGGGCTACGGCAAAAACGGCCATGGTCTCCAAGCCATAGAATGGTGGAAAAAGGGCGATATAGAGAGCATAAGGAAGTATTGCCTCCAAGATGTGAAGGTGACTAAAGAAATATACGAATACGCATTAAAGCACAAACTTCTCAAATATAAAGATGGAGAATTGATAAAAGATGTTATAATTGATACTTCAAAATGGGACATTATAAATAATTCGGCAATGACTTTTTCATTGCCATTTTAATAAATTTAAACAAACATGGATACTTCAAACAAGTCTACAAATAATTTCGCGATTCCTGTGGCAATTGTTATTGCAGGAGCGTTAATCGCTGGTGCAGTTTTTTTCTCTAACTCAGGACAAGGCGTGCCGGACGGAACAGTTCCAGGCGAGGCAAAAGTGCAGGCATTAGAGACGGTGCTCTCCAAAATCGCCAAGGCATCCGGTATAAACACGAAAGATTTTGACAAATGCTTGGCTTCCGGTAAATATACACAAGCGATATCCGATAGCGTAGGTAAAGCAGGAGCGACAGGAGGCAACGGTACTCCGTGGACGATCGTAGTGAGCGATTCTGGCAAGAAGTACCCAATCTCTGGTGCACAATCCATCGAAGGAGTAAAATCTGTAATCGACACCGCGCTAAAAGAGGGTGATCCTAGTGCTGCGGTTACTGCAGCAGTATCGAGAAGTGGTATGAGCGCAGCGGAGGTGGCAGTAGCAAAACAAAATCTCGAAAAAACTCTTCCTAATATGGTAGCTGTCACATCTGCAGACCACATCAAAGGAAGCTTGAGCGCGTCAGTGAAAATTGTAGAGTATTCTGATCTAGAGTGTCCTTTCTGCAAGAGATTCCATACCACGATGCAGGAAGTGATGAATACTTACAACAAAGATGGTAAAGTGGCCTGGGTGTTCAGACACTTCCCTTTGGCCCAACTCCACTCTAAAGCTCCTAAGGAAGCCGAGGCGACCGAATGCGCGGCAGAGCTCGGCGGCAACGACGGATTCTGGAAATTTGTGGANAAGATAAACGAAATCACTCCCTCCAACAACAAGCTAGACCAAGCCCTTATATAGCGAGCAATATTCGCAATTCTTATCAGTACAGGTTTCACCCCGAAAATCCAATCGGTAAATCGACAAGAGTGACTTTCTTATCGTTTCTTCTATTTTCGCTTTGTCAGTGTCATTTAGTTCAAATGTCTCGGAAAGAACTTTCCCTCGTTCGGGCATGAGAAATGTGAGCGTGCCCGACTCTACATTACAATCTTTTTTCGTATTTTCCAGAAGGAATTTGTAGAATTGGAGCTGGCGCATTTCATCTCCGTCGCTGTTTTTTGTCTCTCCCTTTATTTCATTTCTTGTCATTCGTTTCTTCGTCTTGAAATCAATCACTCGCGTCCTTCCATTTGTCTCTTTCGATAAATCAATTTTGCCCGTGACTGTTATTCCAAAATCGTCCCTGCCATCCTTCACCCGATACACAAAGGCCTCTGAATTTTCTACAGATATCTTCTCACCTTTTTTGAATGGCACGAACGAATCGGCATAGGCAAAGATACTCCTTTCCGCCTTCTCAAGGGCGACGGGTAGATCGCTTGCGGTGAACGGCTCGGCCAAAATACATTGATTTATAAGCCTTTTTAGCTCTTTTTTGCCGAGCGCCTTTCCCTTTTTGGCGTTGATATGGAAAATTTTCAGAGCGTTGTGACATGCTGTGCCAAGAAGAGCACTCCATTCCGTCGGCTCCGGCACCAAAAGCAAATTCCTTGCGACATATTTCCACGGGCACTTCAGGAAATTGTTGAGCGCGGAGACCGAAAAATTTCTCGTGAGAAATGCCTCGCGTAATATCCGCTTATGTGTAGGTGGAAGAGCTATGTCAGGCAAATCTGCTCTGACGCTCTCTTTTGGATGCACGACTTTCTGGGCAAACTTCGGATCTATTTGAGAAAGGAGAACGCTGGGAGAAGTGTCGCCACCTTCGTCTCCCGTCAAAGAATAAGATATGCTTGCGTGCTTTTTGGCGCGAGTAATGGCCACATATAGAAGACGCCTTTCCTCGGCGAGCTCCGTGTCCACGCCGATGCCGGGTATTTGCAAGAGGTCTCCCCTTCTGCCCGAGCCCTCAAATCTTTTGGCGACGGCGTCAATAATAAACACATAATCATATTCAAGACCCTTGGCGCGATGTATGGAAAGGAGCTCTACATTTGCTTGCATTTCTGCGCCGGAGGCGAGAGGCGCTAAATTATGCTTTTCCAAGAATTTCAAATGCTCCACCAAATCATCAAGTGTCGCTCCTCTGTTTTTTTTTGTGAGTTCTCCGGCTTCCTCGTATACGGCTCTCAAGACATCATACTCAAAAGTAGAGCGATTTTTTTGGATTTCGTCCTTTATCTCCTTCAAAAATTCAAGCGCTGGCATCCTCTTAGCTTTGGCGATAAGCTCTTTTACCCTGTGATTGACATTGCCTTCAAGAAAGAGCGCCGCGAAATCGCGTCTCCGCGATTTCGCGGCATTTGCTAAAGCAATAACATCCGCGATATCCGCCTCAAAATACCCCGCATAAAGCGCCTTGAGGAGCGCTCCATCGTATGGATTCACAAGCGCTTCAAAAAGGTAGACGAGCTTTCTGTAATGAAAATCAGAAAAAAACGAGCGCTCGCCTTTGATGTTGAATTTCACCTTTTCTCTCTCCAGATATGGAGCGATGTCAAAAAGCGCTTTGTTGCCCCTTGCTATTATTGCTATCGTTTCCCTGTTACCCCTTTTGGAAATGATTTCTTTGACCTTTCTTGCAATATCAAAGAGCTCCGATGTGTAATCCGTATATTCCCCTATCTCTAGCTTTTTTTCCTCATATTGCACATTAGCTTTTAGCTTCTGATGCGCTCCGTCGTCCTTTGATATGAGAGAGTGGCTGGCGTCAAGTATTATTCTGTGCGAGCGATAGCTTTCGTTGAGGGAAATTTTCTGGGCGCCTTTGAATTCACGCGAGAAATTGTAGAAGTGCTCCAGAGACGCTCCCTGGAAGCGGAAAATAGATTGCTTGTCGTCCCCTACCACAAAGACATTCGGCTTTTCTACCCCCTCGGCTTTAAACATTTTGAGAATCTCATTTTGCGCCCCGTTGGCATCTTGATGCTCGTCCGCAAGCACGAATTGAAAGCTTTCACGCATTTCGCTTGCCATATCGGGATTTTCCTTTAGCGCTCGAATTAGCTCCAAAATCGCATCGTCAAAGTCATAGAGAGAGCGCTTTTGGAGCTCCTTCTCATAGAGCTCGAAAGCTCTCGCGAATTCTTTAATGCGAATAAAATATTTTTCTTTTTTTCCCGACGCAAAGTCGGGATCCCGACCATAGCGTCGGGACTCCTTTTCTTTAGCATCCAGACTCTTTTCTTCACTTTTAATTAGCTTTTCTAAATCTTTCGGAGATATGAGCTCGCGTTTGAGATCAGAAATCCTTTTGGCAATCTTGCCGATGCTAACGCCGTACTGGGATACGCGTAGCTCGCGAAAGCTCTGATTTGAAATGATATCCTCGATTATTTCAAATTTTTCCGCCTCTCCTGCCGGCATTCTTTCTCCTATCTTTGAGAAATTCTCCGGATAGAGACCTCGCATATGATTGGCAAACGAATGAAATGTAAAGATGTTGACGCGGAAGGAAGCGTCGCCGATTATCTCGCGAAGCTTCTCTCTCATATTTTTCGCTCCATTGTCCGTGAATGTGAGCGCCAAAATCTCTTCCGGCTTTGCATCCGTCTTGGCAAGAAT
>C687J35174_10012996_pt1 | contig 10119 bp, 12 predicted proteins | sample RifCSPhighO2_01_FD_35174 | JGI IMG/M metagenome (IMG submission 35174)
CTGCCGGTATGCAGATCGCATCTCCGCGAAAAGGATACAGCATGACATCTGCGTTGTCGTCGGCCTTGATGATGGTTCGAGCTTCGAGACCTGGATTATCGGGTCCTTTGAGCTTTTCCCAATCAGGGCCGAAAATCTCGTACAGCCTGTCTCCGTACTGCAGGTTATATGTGGTTCCCCCGACACACGGGCCGGGAGTGAGCTGCGCAGTGGCCGACACGACCACGAACGCGACGACGAAGGTGAGCGTGAGGATATGCGCGCACTTCATGAAGTTTGTCTCCTTGTCGAACAACAATTCAGCTTGTCTGTGCACCTTCGCCATAAAGGCTAGTTATGCCAAGCCAATCTATACAAGTATACCATATTATAGGCTAATTGTCAATCTAATAATCCCTTTTAATTAAAGGGTTTTATCCCCTTTTTGCTTTCCTATTTAAAAATGTTATATTTTTGCTATTGGCCCTATCGTCTAACGGCTAGGACGGATCCTTCTCAAGGATCAAATCAGAGTTCGATTCTCTGTAGGGTCACCTGATGGGTTTCATCACTCATAAATGGCGATTTTAAGTTGTAGATACAAGCTACTTCAGGGGTTTTGATGTCTGGATAATGATAAGAGAGGTTGGACGGAAAAAGTAAGGTTCTCAAAACTCTCAAATCTTTCACATCCAAACTTTTCCAGTTCTCAGGAAGATGCTTTAGGAACTCAGTCCCTGAATCAACCACATTATCTATTTCCAGCTCAGGGGAAAGTAGTCTGCTCACTTCAGTTTTAAGTTCTGCAATTTGCAACTTAAGTTTTTCATTAGCAGGAGTAAAGTCATCACTGGGGAGCTTGTGTTCCATTACCATATCAAGAAGCTTGCTCTTTTTATCTTCCAATTCAGCTATTTTTGCATTGAGCTTTTTTTCTGCAGTGCTTACAGAGTAAAGTTCCTGTTTATGGGCAAGTTTGATTGCTTCCTTAAGAACATCAAAGTAATCATTATCAGGAGTAAGTTCTGAAAGAAATTTAGTAAAGTCTGTTTCTAAGTCAAGCTTCTTAATAGCAGTTCTTTTGGGGCAATCACCATTAGGACATCCATAGTATTGATAATACCTCCCAGTTTTACTTCTAGTTCTACCTCCAGATAAGTTCCTTCCACAACCACCACACTTTATTCCTCTTAAGGGATAATCAGGACTATCCCTATTACGAGGCAATTTTCTTTTGGCACTACCTCTTCTGCTAGAGTTGGCTTCATCAAAAAGTTCAACCGAAACTATTTGTTCATGGCTACCTTGGGTATCTACATCAAACTTTTTAATAACAACCCTTCCGCAATAGATAGGATTTTTTATAATTTTAGAAACAAGTTGTTTTGTCATCTTTAACCCATGCATACTTTTTTGTCCTGCTTTATTGACCATCGTAGCTAATTCTTTAAAAGAATATTTTCCTGTAATACGTTTCTCAAAAAGCATCTTTACTAGGGGTGCTTTTTCAGGATGAGGAGCAATAATTTTATTTCCTGTGGTATCTTTTGTGTTCACATATCCCCAAGGAGCAATACCAGGCCATAAACCTTTCTGTGCTCTAGCCTGCATTCCCTCAAAAGTCCTCTGAGACCTAACATCATTATCAAACTGAGCAAACGCAGAAAGCATTGTTTCATTCAACTTACCTGCAGGAGTATTCTCAAAAGATTCAGTAGCAGACACTAGGGTTATTCCCAATCTATTGAGATGTGCCTTGAGAGCTAAATAGTCAGCAACAGCCCTAGAAAACCTATCAACTTTATACACCACCACTCTGTCAATTTGTTTCTTGTGAACATCACAAAATCTAAGCAACTTCTGAAGTTTTGTTCTGTCTGCTGTTTTAGCAGACTCACCCTCCTCCCTAAATATTTCCAGAACTTCATGTCCTGTTCTTTTAGAGAATTCCCTGCAAGTTTTTTCTTGGTTGTCTAAACTGAAACCTAATATCTGTTCTTTTGAAGACACACGAACATAGAGGACATCATTTTTTGGTTTTTCTATTTTATTGTTTTTCATTGTTTTAATTTAATTAAACCTCTTAATCTTATAATCTCAAAATCCATAACAAAAAACTAAAATGCTAAAACTTTGTATAACCCTTGCCTTGCTGTGAAAAAAACTTTAAACAAGGTTTCCCCACTTGAGACAATAATAATTTGTTAGGAGAGCTGTTTTGGCTTCTCTCCATTGTCTTTAGAGCCCTTAGGCATCAAGTAAACAAGGGATATCAACTTTACCCAGCTATCTTTGAGGAATCTCTTTAAAGATTTCAAGCCATCAGTGTTGGTTGATAATCTTGAAACATCTGAGACAATAAGGAATTTTACCCTATTATTGCCTTCAATATATTTCAATAGTGCTTGTAGCCCCGATCTTTCAAAAGTTTTTCCAGATTTGTTTTTATCTGTAAAGATTTCTAATAGACGATATTCATTTTCACTAACATAACTTCTAATTGCTTTCTCCTGTTCCACCACACCATAACTATTCTTTGTTTCTTTAGCATGACATCTGATGTAACCTACTGCTCCTTTCTTTATAAATTCCTTAGATTTTTCCATAACTTAATTTTTTGATTAGATTTGTAATTTAATGTTTATAAAACAAAGAAACAAATCAAGGGGAATTGCTATTAGGTTGCTTGAAATCATTTACTTCCTTTATTTTTAGGCGAACAATAAACAAACCAAGCTGGTATAAATTTTCACCCATCTTCTGTAGTTCTGCCTCAGTTGCTTCAGGTTGAAGTTTCTTTAAACATTCTATTATTTTTTGAATCTCTTGGGCTTCTAACATAAAAAAGCCCCCTGTTGGGGACTTCCTTAAGTTTATATTTTGGCTTCCTTTTAAGGTCCTAACTCATCCTAATTAATAGTTTCTATATACTACTGGTTGTTCCTGACTAAATAGAGTTGGCTTTATACCTTTATTTTTCAACTTTTTATTTAAGTTTGCTATTAAGTTTTCAACAGATTTTCTTTCAATTCCTCCAATTTTCCCATCATCATCTTTTATACCTTGAATCCTTTCCCATATATCATCGTAACCAATAGCACTTCTTGGTTTAGCATCAAACATAATTTCACAGAAATAGTTATACCTTGAATTGGGTTTAATTTCTAACTTTCTTTTTCCCACAATAATTTCATTATCTCTGTAATGTGATTTCAGACTTGACTTGGAAATATCTGCATTTAAGAATGACTCAGCATTTTTCTTAAATATACCCCAATTATTTACCCATAAAATCAATGAGTCTTTCTCATCATCAATATCAACACCATTAAGTTCTTCAAAAACTCCAGTAACCATTGTCCCAATCACATTATTATAATTTGCAAAAGTCCCATTTAAAATATCTATATATGCTTCATTTGTTCCAATTTTTATATTTAAGAATCTAATTAAAGTTTTTGCTTCAGCAAATGAAACATCACAACTTTTCTCCATTGATGAAAAGGGAATTTTAACTAATGAAATTTTTGATATAGAAACAGGGAAAAGCTTGGACTGTAAAATAATCATTCTCAAAAGATTAACAATTTGCTCCTCTTGTTCTACGGTTAAACTATTTTGTTTCATTGTTACAATATTACCTATAAAAAACAATAAAATAAAGGACTAGCAAACAAACCCTTTTCTTTTATGGCTAATAGGGGTAAACTAAAAGCACAACTAAATAATAAAAGTAGCCTAAACCCTTGAGCAGTTGAGGGCATGGTGAAAGTGAAGTCCCCGTAAAAGATAATAAACTCCTAGTCAGAGTTTGCCTTTTACGGGGCTGTATCTGGAAACAGATATAGGTGGCTTAAAAACCACCAAGCTGGCTAGGAGTTTTTTGCGTTTATTATTAGCTTAAGAATTAAAATTATGGACTGGACATTGGTTATTCTTATTGTTTCTGTTCTATGGGTTGGTTATAGAGTTGAGAAGCTACATGATTTCTTTATTGATTGGAAAATAGATTTAGAAGAACATTTTGGTTTAAATAAAAATGATTCAAATAATTATGAATAAAATTACAAAATATGGAGGATTGTTATTGATTATAATTTTAGTTGTATCTTTGTATTACAATTTTAAAACTAGTAATTCACCAGCACAAATTTCAAAAACCAAAGAAGTTAGTTTTGAACAGAAACAAGAATGTGCAATCTATAAAAAACAAATTGAAGATAAATTTGAAAAAAATAATAATGGAGAAATTGCAGTAGAATATTATTACTTTGATAGAATATTTTATAGTCCCAAAGAAGATTCTTGTTTGTATGTATATAGTGGACAATTTGGTCTAAAGGCTAATGAACGCTATAGAATGTTATATTTAGCGGATGCTCTTTCTGGTGATATTCTTTATCAAAAGACCGTGGTAAGAGAGGGTAAAGTATTATTTGAAGAAGAAAATGATTTCAATGTAAATGCGAGAAGTTATGAAACTCAATGAATAAAATTCTAAAATATAGTTGGTGGTTATTGATTATAATTCCCTTAGTATTTGCTTTTGGAGTGTATCTAAAATATGGGATTACCTCAAAGCAACCAAAGGAGGAAACTCCAATATATTCACCTCAAGAAATGAAGGACGCAATTAGTTATTACAACAAGTCAGAGGAATTTGAAAAAGCCCTAGTATTAGCCAAAGAATATGTATCACAATACCCTGAGGACATGGAAGGATGGATACATAGAGGGTATGCCTATATGGGTATGGAGAATTGCACAGAAGCATCTGCAAACTTTTATCATGCTTCAGTAAATGGGTATGAAGAAGCTACTGAATTGCTTACATATGTTTCCAACAGCGATATTTGTAAAATGGATTAATAACCCAATAACCCAAATTAAGCTAGAATGCTTAAATGCTTAGGCTGTAAATTTGTTTAATTTAACAAAATAACAAATTTTGCTCAATTGTCTAAATTGGTTAATATACTAACTATACTTACTCTGTAAATTTGCTTTATAAAGCAAATAAAGCAAAAATGGGTTATAAACCCAAAAAACCAAAAACTATGTTAATAAACAATAAAACAATGTTATTAACATAAAAACATAAGCACTGGAAAGTTGATTATAAATCAATTTAATCAAAACTAGTAAAAAGCTCGTATTTATGGTATAAACATGACTAATGATTAGTCTTTTTGAACAATATGGTATAAAAAAGAGCCAAAAGGATGTTGATTTTGTGGTTCCTTTTCTTGATATAGACCGTAGATACTTTTTGGATCCGGCTCTTATAAGGTTTTCCGACTCAAAACTTCTCAAAGAATGGAACGATGAAATTGTTGAATTTCTCAAATTGATTAAGCAAGTAATGCATGGAGGAGATGTAAAAAAGTTAGTTAATTTACTAAGCATAGGAGAGGCAAATGATATAGGTCTAGGGTATTGTGCGAAAGGTATAAGAGGTAGTGGAGTTGGCGATGAAATTTCAAAAAACATTCTAAAAATTCTTAGCCAAAATCCGGAATTTAAAAGACGTGGTCTTATAAGATTAGAAGAACTTCAATGGATGGATGTTGATATTGGACCTGATAGGATTAGTGATTTAGCAGTAAATATTCTTAAAAGACACATAATTAAGTACACGCAACAACAATGCAGAAAGCATGGTATACCAATGGAAGAAGTGAGAGTACAGAAAGTATTTTTACCTGACCAACTTAGCTGGGGCTTTATAAAAACAAAACTCCCAGTTAATCCTCTTGTGGTAGTTAGAGATGTATTTAATCCACACCCCCCAGTTTTATTAGTACCAAAAGAAATTGTGAAACCTCTTCCTCTATTCCTAAACTACACTGATTTTTATGGATTTATAGAATCAGAAAGAAAAGTAAAATTTAGCCATACTAAAGCAAAAGAACTTGTTACTAAAAATGTAATAGCGAATCCAAAACTTTCAGAACAATATATAAAGTTCAGAGAAGCTGAGAGCGATAAACTTTTAAGACCCAACTTTGATGAAAAAGCTCTTGTGGAAGTTGAAAAATTATCAACCATCCAAACTGGCAAGAAACAAGCAAATGAATACAGAGCTACGGTAGCAGTTATCCTTCAGGCAATATTTCCAAAGTTAATACTTTTTGCAGAAGAAAAAAGAACATTACTTGGAGATAAACAAAGAGACATCATTCTTCAAAATAAATATACATTAGCTGGTAATATCTTTACTACACTAAAAAATCAATATCACGCTGGTCATATTGTGGTTGATGCTAAAAATACTGATGATGTCACCCCAGATGACATAGCAAGAGTAGCTTCATATCTTAATGATAAAATTGGCATGGTTGGATTTATAGCTTCAAGAAAAAAGGCTGACAACAGACTTCTGAAACAAGCAAAGGCATATTTTAACGATGAGGGTAAGGTCATCTTGTTTATTTGTGACGAAGATTTGAAGCGATGGTTAAACGGTCAATCTAAGATTGAGCACAGCACAGGAGAAGACATATCAACATGGGATGCAGAAAAGAGTATAGATAATAAGTATTCTGATTTAGTCTCCTCATAACATTTATAGACAAAGTTAAAGGAAGAATGTATTATGTTAAAACATGAATACAAGTTCACCAAAAAAGTTTGTAGTAGCAAAAAAGGATATTAAAATCTCAGATTCTACTTTGATACAAAAGGACGATGTGGGTATTATTACAACGGAAGAAAATACACCATTTTTTATAAGACTTTGGCAAAAAGCTTCCTTAAATAAAAAAGATTATGAAGTTTTTGATGAAGAAAAAACAGGAGATGCCTTCCCTAAAAAGATTTGTAATGTTTGTCACAAACTTCTAGATACAACTTTATTTGATAGAAATCAAAATGGTATAAATAACAGACCTGTTAGAAGACCATCATGTAAAAATTGTAGAAAGATCCTTGATGGACTACACATGAAGCCAAAACAAAGAAGTACTTGGCTGAAGAATAAACCGTCCCATGAACCATTTGAATGTCCTATTTGTGGTAAAAAAACCATAGCCAATGTCACAAGTAAAATAGTTCTTGACCACAACCACCGCACAGGAGAACCGAGAGCTTGGATATGTGATAGTTGCAATACAGGGATAGGAAGATTCAAAGACGATATTGCTATTATACAGAGGGCAATTAAATTCCTAGAGTAGGTGTTAACCCCTTGAGTCTCTTTTTAGCCAACTCAACATATTCTTTTGATACATCACAACCTAGATAAGACCTGTGATTCTTTACTGCCATTTTGCAAGTTGTCCCAGAGCCACACATTGGATCAAATACTATATCTCCTTTATTAGTCCAAGAAAGAATATGGTCTTCAGCTAGTTTTTCTGGAAAGATTGCAGGATGCTCAAAAGCAATCTTATCACTTGTTGAACCTCCGTAGCCAACTGCATATTCCCAAATATTTATCATTGTTTTCTCTGGTTTAAGTTCACCTAAAACTTTCCTATTGACTCCATCAGAGCCCTTATTAACTGGAAGCATTTCTTTCCCTTGCCTTATGGTTTTAACTTTCAATGGGTTAAAGGTCTTTGGTGTGCCTTTACTAAGTACAAGCATAAACTCAAAACAATTTGTATATGCATTTGTTCTCATAAAAGGAGTATTCTTCTTTTTGTAAATCATTACATCATGCACATTAAAACCAACTTCTTGAAAGAACAGAGCTTGTTTAAAGCTGGTGAGACTTTTGTTTCCTTTTTTAATTTTATCTCCAACCACCCAAACTACCACCCCACCCTTTTTTGTAACTCTAAATAGCCCTTTAGCAATAGACTCAAAATCAAAACTATAACCCTTATAGTCTCTTAATTCATCATAAGGAGGCGAAGTGACAGTTAAATCAACTGAATTTGGCTCCATAGAATTCATAAATTCAACACAATCAGCGAAGTAAATATTATTTGATTTGACTTTTTTTACCATAAGGCGATTTTAACATATTTTAATACCATTAGCTCAATTTTAGATTACTAATACTACATTTTAATACCATTAGGGGATGAACTCCTTAAGTGTTTCTTGTTGTAAACCTTCATAAATTAAAGGTTTTTCAAAGTGTGATATTATATTAGCAAGGTCATGAAAGAAATTTACAAAGGGTTTTGGGTCAGGTATCATTAAGGTCACATAAAAGAGATTTTTTGTTTTCCAATACCTTAAATCCATTTCTACACTTATATTTCATTGTTTCTTCGGAAACTGTAAGTTCGGAAAAGATTTTTGTAATTATTCTCTGTTTTTCGGGGGCTTTTGCCAGCGTGTAATATAAATAAGCATCTTCTAAAAGTTCGGAAAGAAACACAACGTCCTTTACCACTTCACGCATTGACACATCACAATTTTCTTCTTCCTTGCGGATATTCTCAACTTTTTGGGCAATATCAGCTTCCTCGGCTAAATAATCTTCCCCAGAATAAACCCCGTTTTTAAGTAGAGAAAGCTTATTATTACGCAAGTAAGAAAGGTCCTCGTTTAACTTGCGTTTCTGCCTTTCTAGCTCTTTAATTTTTACTACCCGGCTTTCCTCAAGGGTAGAAACCTCATTTCTTACTTGGCGATCAATATCTTCAAGTTCCTCTTTTGTAAAAACCATTTTAAACATAATTTCCCCAACCTTTGCTTCTATAAAATCCGAGTTAATGTTTCTGTTAGTATTCGTGCATTCCCTAGCACAGCGTGCCCCATAATATTCAATGCCTTTTTGTTCATACGGCGTATATACCCGCCCACAGCTATCGCACCTTACCATACCCCTATAAGCGTAATAGAGCTTATTTTTATAATGAATGCTAACTTTTCTATGTTTTAGAAGGGATTGCACTCGGTAAAACAAATCTTCGCTTACAAGCGGCTGGTGGCTAATGCTATCAACGTAAATACCGTTATTGCCCAGCACCTTTCCTATATAGAAAGAGTTAGTAAGTATCTTATGGATATAATTGAAGGTAATGGGGCGAGTTATGGGATCAATTTTTACTTCCTCGTCCCGAAGCATCTCTTCCGAAGTTCTTTTTCTTCTTACGGGCCGCGTAGTTAAACCATTTTCATTGGCCCACTTGGTAAGGTCGGCAAGGGACCATGTTCCCTCTGAATATTTCTCAAAAATTTGTTTTACCAACGGTGCCCGTATTGGGTCAAATGGCTTATCGCGTGGATCGCCATTATTTTCATATCCAATAGGGGCTCGGTAAGTGCAAATACCTTCGCTTCGCAGTTTCTTATTTGTGTTCCTTACTTTCTCGCTGGTATTTCGTGAGTGGTGCTGTGCGAACATACCATCTACGTCTTTATGCAATTCCCCGGCACTGGTGTCATCATATTTTGTTTGCACGAACTGAATATCTACATCCTTAAATTTCATTAGCTTTCGTATGACATTGTCATCATTTTTATTCCGACTTGCACGGTCCCAGCAAAGAAATATTACACCTTTAAATTCACCCCTTATAAGAGAATGAACTAGTTTTTCAAATTTTGGCCTTTCTATGCGGTATTGAATGCGGCCATCCTCGCCTATATCAAGTTGGTCATCTTCCTTAAAGCCGGTGTGCCTTTCGTTTATTATTCCACCTTTACAGAACCCCGGAATATCTACCTTGGTGGCAACGGGCAACCTTTCTCTTTTTGCAAACTTAATAGCTTCTGTGCTCTGGTAAGCAATTGAATTTTTCTGATTATCCACGTCATCGGTGCTTTTCCGATTGTAAATCAGGTATAAATCTTTAAATGGTTTTTCAAGTTTTTCTTTTCGCATACGGTTTATATTTTAACATATGCCCCTTTCTCATAGCGAGCACAAGTTTCTTGCGTTGTTTTTCTATTGATACGCCTTCTCTGATAAGGCGAGCCCTTATTTCTCGTAAAACGTCCCCAAGAGCGGAGATATTTTTTATCTCTTCGCTGTTGTATAGAAATTGCCGAGCAGTAGTTGTCGTTGTTTTTCCGGGCTGCATAAAAGCCCGTTCTTCACTTACAAAACAAAATAGGCCAGCTTTTTGCTGACCTATTTTTATTACAATAACAAAAGTGGATCGGCAAATTAGAGTAATTCCCGACCCGCTTCCATCATTGTATTGATGTCACGACGATGTCCTCATATATAAGGCTACA
>C687J35174_10012997_pt1 | contig 10119 bp, 16 predicted proteins | sample RifCSPhighO2_01_FD_35174 | JGI IMG/M metagenome (IMG submission 35174)
TCCAACAGTACTTAAGATATTACAATACTGAGAGACTACACTTAGGTCTGGACTGTAAAACTCCGGCCGAAGTGTTGCAAAGCTTATGAGCTCAAGACGTTAAAAACACCCTCTGTCTGGGTGTTAAAGATTATTAATAATTACTACTTTTTTGAAGAAATTGGGCCTCTTTGAGCTGACAGATACCGTGACAAGTTCTCTATTTGGGCCGGAGTAAGAGTGTCCTGGAATGCCGGCATGGCACTTTCGGAATTGATACCCTCTGGGTTTTTTATGTAGCTTGCCAACCACCCCTGGTCGCGGTATTGGCTAACACTAGAAAGATTTGGACCAATCTCTCCGCCTGCATCGCCAATCTTATGACATATAGAACAATTTTCATTAAATAGCAGCGGCGCCTCAGGAGTAAAAGAACCTCCCCCCAAACTACTCATATACACGACAAGAGCCGCGACCTCTTTATCGATTAGTCCGAAATTAGGCATTCCGGTACCAGGAGAGGTTTTTTGAGGATTCCGAAAATGATTCGTAAGCCACTCGGCATTTTGACGAGAGCCGACCGTGTCTAAGGCGGGGCCAACCACGCCTCCTTGCCCTCCAATGCTATGACAATTTCGGCAACGAAACTGCTGATACAGCATCTGGCCTTCCAAAACTAATGGGTTTTTGGGCTCGGCGGAATTGGTTGGCGGCGAAAAATATGCCGCCAGACTCAGGTAAATTACCCCTGCAATTCCCAAGACACCAGACCCTGTAATCAGCGGCCGATCAAAAGGATGTCTCTTCGGCCCCTTATCCAAAAATGGCAGCAGTATTAAGAATCCAATTATAATCATTGGGACAACAACCGTTGCAACTGCCTCCAATGAGCCTGGAAAATATTTAAGAAGCTCGAAAAAGAAAAGGAAATACCATTCTGGTCGAGGATTATATCCAGTGTCAGTAGGATTCGCCGGCTCTTCCAAGCCAGCACCCTTCCATACGGCCAAACCGGCTACAGCCGCAAACACGAGAACGACGGCAATGACATCCTTAAATACAACGTAAGGAAAAAAAGACTTGCCTTCCGCCTTGAGCTCGGCATATCGGCGATTAACTTCTTCCTTCCATCCGCTACCGTCTCCATTCATCGTTTGCCTCCTTTTTACGTTCTGGCGGAGCAGAGATGCCGTGCCACACGACCAAGAAAAAATGAAACAGCAAGAATGCAAGGGCAATCGCCGGAAGAACCAGAACATGAATCGCAAAAAAACGCGCAAGCGTAACCGTGCCCATATCGCTCCCGCCTTTTATTATTTTCCCGATAAACTCTCCTATGAGCGGAGCCTGCGTGGAGATATTAGTACCGACCACGGTTGCCCAATAAGCTTTTTGGTCCCAAGGCAGAAGATATCCAGTAAAACTAAACCCAAAAGTTATCAGCAATAGGACTACGCCCGTCCACCAGATGACCTCTCGTGGATATTTGTAAGAACCCATAAAAAACACTCTGAGCATATGAAGTAATACCGACGCCACCATGGCGCTTGCACCCCAGGCGTGCAATCCGCGGAGAAAAGCTCCGGCTGGCACTTCGTGCGTGATATAGTTGACCGAATCATAGGCATGATCAGGCGACGCGGAATAATTCATCGCAAGGAATATGCCGGTTACGCCTTGCATGATAAACAGAAATGCAGTGATGCTGCCGAGCGTATACCACCAATTTATTTTGGGAATATTGCGATCAAGCAAAGTTTTTTTTAAAGTTTTCCATCCCGTGCGTTCGTCCAGCCAGTCATTTAAGTTCATTAATGTTACCCCCTGCTGATGCTGGAATTATCATTATCACGTCGCGCTCTATTCGAACAGGAAATCTGTCTAGCGGCCTGGGCGGGGGACCTGAAACTACTTTGCCAGCCCTATCAAACACGGCGGAATGGCATGGGCAAAGGAACTCGCCCCTCGCATCATCCCACCTGTAGGGGCATCCCAAATGCGTACATCTGGGATCAAATGCAATGACGCCGCTATCTTTTTCGCGCAAAAGCCAAACGGAACGTAAACCTTCGGTCGTTGTCCATCCATCTTGTTTCCGCTGTACGTAATTAACTTTCACGGGGCTTGATTCCTGCAGTTCGCTTAAGCGAGCAGTTTCAACCCAGCCCTCCCTTCTTAATTTCCATGCCGGCGAAAGAAAATATCTGCCTACGCTTCCTCCTAGCGCCACACCAATAAGCACGCCAAGGGCCGTGGTGATGCGCGCAAGAAGAGTCCGTCGAGTTAAGTCTGACGAAGGCATTGATCCGGATCTGTCCAGGCTAACCATAATAATCGCTCCTGTTGTAAAAGTACCCACTTGTCCCAGAGCGTATAGCATTTATTAGTTTTGTAAAGGGCAAATCTCAGGAGGCGCTCTGATTTTTAGCAAACAAAAACCGAGCTTACTCGGTATGTTTTTTACTTCTGCAAAGAGCGAACATATTTCACGACGGCGGCAGCCTCCTCTTGAGAAAGCTTATCTTTCAGACCCTTCATTTTGCCGTTACCATCAAGAACTATTTTTACCAGATCGGCATCAGACTTGGATTTGGCTTCGTTACCGACCAGGCTAAGCTTAGCCTGGTCAATTTTAAAAAGGGCGGCTATTTTATCATTTCCCTCACCCTCTGTGGCATGACAAGAAACACAATTCTTGGAATAAACCATCTTGCCGTCTGCGGCATTAAGATTGCCCTCTGCAAAAAATATGAAAGAATAGATAATAAAAAACAATGAAAATCTATGCGAGCCTGACATATTTTTAACTCCATTTTAATTTTAATGAACTTACGGCTAAGTTACTATACTCTGTAAAATTTTGCAATCCTTTGTTTTTTGGATATTATGGACGGGTATATTGTAATTTAACAAAAGAGAGCTGCCATGGATGAAGCAAGGCAACGAAGACTGTTTGAATTATTTGGACAAATTGGCGCTATTCTGGCGGAAGGCATTGGCGAGGCTATGGCTTCAGGCGAAATCCAACATTTAAGGAATCGGGCCGAAAAAGAGTGCGGCTGCCTAACTCCAGGCTGCGCGATAGAGGCTGATTTTTCTTCCCGCTCCTTAAAGTTTGTATTTTTTTTCAGGGAACTGAATGGAGGCAAGGACCTTACAAGACCGGCGGCTGATGCACCCAGGCCAGCAATTAGTGTCACTAACGAAGACAGAGCTTTGGCCCACGAGATGCATATTAGGTTGGATGACGACGATAAGAAGGAGATTGAATCTGCCTCGCCCGAGAATGTGTCGGCTGATTCAAGAGGCGTAGAGGAAATTATCCAGTCCATCAGGAAGTTTGCTCTGAGGCTAGAGCCGACGGCCAGGCGCATTATCTCTGATTTTTTAAATCAAGAAAAAGTGAACAAGGCTTTTGGTGTCCCGTTTCCGAAAGATGAAACGATTGAAAACGATGAAATCTTCCTTGGGAGTGTTCAAGAGATAATTAACAGAATACAGGAAAGCGCGCGTGGTGCTGAAAATATAAAAAACATGCTAATTTCTTTTGAAAACGTGGTGTTGGCCGGTTTTAGGCAAGAATAAAAACGTCGTATGGCGTTTTATTTTACCTTGACTTCGCCGAAGTATATTGTTATGGTATAACAAGTTACGGATTAAAAATTGGAGAAACGAGTGCCAGCAATTGCACCTAAACATGCCTCATTTACGAGAAATCTTTTATCTGCCTCTGCGTCTGATGATATGAGTGAGGCTGTCCGACAATGGACCTTCTTTAAGTCCTGCAAGCCAGGGCCAGACATTACGCGTTGCCAACTTTGCGGAGCAATCCCGGGCGAGTTCGCCGTCATTAAGAACGAAAAGAACGATGCAACCCTTGCGATAGGCCACGATTGCTACCAGAAGCTAATTAACTTCAGGCTTACTGGTGAGCTAAGCGCCTTACATCCTAAGTACGGACAGGCATCGCGAGGATTAGTACGCAAATTTCTACTGAACTCGGTGAGCAATAATATATTTATTTCCGCAAATAAAAAGAGAAGGAAATACCAGATGTTTTTAGACTGGTTTTATGGTCAAGATAATTTTTCCGGAAATATCCGTGAAATTCTGGCATACATGCGCAAGCGCAAGCTTCCGCCAAGTGTTGCCGCGGCAGAAGTTCTGGTCAAATATTACAATGCCGTGCGTGAGCTTCCTGCAGAAATGGTATTCAAAGAGTGGGAGCTCATGGCTGCAAGGCGTCTTGGCATTCAAATACCGGAGCAGTTGACAACTGACAGGTCGCAAACTATCCGTACCCAAATAGAGGAGCTGGATGCTGCGCGCCGGTTGCCGCCCCCTAGAACTCTATAAAAGTAAAAAATAAATCCTCGGCCAGTCATAGACTGGCCTTTATTTTAAAATAAAAACCGATATAGTTATCGGCTTATTTTTTTAAGTTCGGGGGCATAATAAAGTTCTTCGCGTGTTTGCCTGCAATGACCACATTTGAGTTTTACTTGATAATGAAATACGTGGCCATGAATTCTTTCGGGTACTGCTCCGAGCCACTTAACTTCATATTCATAATCTGACGCCATCGGACCGATTATTTTAACAATCTCACCCCTAAATATATAGCTCTTGTCGTGTATCTGACAGGTGCGCGGCTCTATATTAGAAACTCTATCACCCCTGGCGAATACCATTGCTTCGAGAACTCTCTTTTCGCATTTTTGAGCATCGCCAGCCGTATCGTATTCGGTTTTGCAAATACTGCACCGGAATGTAATTTTAGTAGTTTTTCTTACTATTTTTTTCATTCGCAGCCCCACAATTGTGTGTACTGGAAATTACTGTAGCAGACGGGCCCCATCATGTTCAATGTCTCTCCGATATTTGTGGCTTGCGCGGATTTATCAAGGCAATTAAGGCGACAGCCCCATGAAGAACCATTCCCAATATTGGATAGATGAAATCATTTCGGTTACTGTTCCGAATGCTGACCAGCACTATGTTTAGCACGAATGCCAAAGTCCAGATGACCCAAGGCCTTGCTTCTACTTCGCCATTTCTGGCATGTGTGAAATACGGGACGAATGAAATTATAAGTGGCAGCTGGGTGAATATATTGGCGTTGCCGGCAGAACTTACATTCCAAATTATGAGTGCGCCTATGGCCAGTCCTATCGGAATATAATCGCGTCGCGGCGGCAGCTGGAAGCGGCCCAAGAATAATGCCAGTATCCAGGTAACTAAGCAAAGTGCAGCATCGGTCAGCGGGAGAGAAAGCTTTATCAAGTCGCCATTCATCGAGAAGTAGCTAGAGGTATTTACGACAGTCAGCAAAACCCATAAGTTCCAGCTGGCCGTATTCGGCTTCTCGCCCCTGAACATGTTTCTATTGAATAGCACGAAGGCCCACAGAGTTAGGGCAACGATAACGAACGCTAGGATCGCGGACATGGGCGCCGTCCTTTGTTAAAGATAGAGACAAAATATCATTTATTTATTCTCTTGCCAAATTTAGAATTGAGACAACTGGAAAACTCCCAAAAACCACATTTTTAAGTAATACCAAAAATCCACTAAAAATCAGGGAAACCGTAATTTTTTAACCTCCACCCATTAAAAACAGCCCAAAGGGTCTGTTTTTAATGGGTGGAGGTTCATTGACGATGTTTGAATACATAAAAGACTGGGCAAATGCCAGAATTTCATCAAATACCGTCGCTTTATTGCGTACTGCGTATAATGTAATTTCCGTGTAAAAACAGAAAACCTCGCACCAGAGGAAGCATGAGGCTTCCTGTAGTACGAGGTCGTTAGTTGGGGCTTGGCGTTGGCTTCAGCCACAGTTTCCTAGCAGAGAGCAAGACAATCAGGAAACAGTAGACTGCTGCTGATGCTGGATAGAACCGCTCCTTGATTGACCAGTCACTACCACCCACCGTTGAAAGAACATTTGCGAGTAGGTAGGCGCTGAATGCCAGTAACGGCATGCTGTGAGGTTTCTTCCAGGCCTCAACCAGTTGCGGGATTCCAGCAATTACCATAGCGATTGTGCTCGCTACTGTAGCGACCTTCCCGCCAGAGAAGTACCAGATTACCATGCTCGCAAGCACCAAAGATAAGACAAGCGACTCGAACCATGTCCACGATGCCTTGCCTTTCGACTTGGCGATGAAGACCGCGGTTATCGAACTTCCGATGGTGTAAGCGATGGGAAGCAGGAAGCTACCACCTTGCACGATGATTGTTGCTGCGACAACTAAGTCCAGCACACCCCACAAAGCCCAGGTGAGGAGATTCTGCTCAACCTTGCCAGTTCTGATTCCCTTCCAGAGTGGGAAGTACGTCAGAATGGCTACTGCGCTTCCAGCCAAGATTAGGACGTTCATCCCACCCTCCTCCTACTATTTGAGGCATAGTTGCCAGATTTGAAGAACTATCTTATAAGTATACCATACTTTTTGAGTAATTACAAGGGCGACTACGGCATATTCAACTCCCGCTACCTCCCAACCAAAAACTGCCATTTCTAGCAGTTTTTGCCCGCATAATATCTGAAGGTTTTCAATCCAAATTTTGTGGAGGTTCGTTGACGATGTTTGAATACATAAAAAGCAGCGTAAGCTCGGACTTTTTCAAAAATCAGAGATTGTTTTTTGAGGTGTATAATAGAATTTTTGTATAAATCATTTGCATATTATTATAAACCGACTATGCTTTGTAGAGTATTTTCAAAAAGGAGACCATAAATGTTGGGAATTTGTCCGTCATTTATTCAATATCTCTCCGAAACTGCCCCGTCGCTTTTTTACCAAGTTCCACTAGATACGATTTCGTTCCGATGGAAAATTCCTAGTGAAGAATTTCTTAGCGGTTGGACTAGCCCCAAAAGTGGTGTTGATATTATAAAAGAGCTAAGAACTGATGAAATCTGTGGTTTTACCGGAATACATTTTCCAGGAAAGAGGTTTTTATATGGTTTGGTAAGTAAAAATCCGGGACCCTACGATGCTCTTAGAGTGGTCGATGCAATTAACAGTTTTCTATTAGAAAATAATGAAGGTTTTGGAGAGTGCCTTGAACTAATCCGCCAAAAATCGATTGAGGCGAGTCAAGTCGGATGCTTACTACAATATGCGACCGAAGAGACAGAACGGCCAGTAGTATTGACTAGACATGAATTTTTCAAACTTTTTCCTGGTAGGATAGTTCATTAGAAAATACACGGTTTGGCCGTGTATTTTGTTTTTAGTGGACGCTCGTTGACGATGTTTGAATACATAAAACAGTGGGCAGTAAGCGGAATACCAGCCGAAAAGCTGGTTTTGTTGCAAAATGCATACAATTCAATTTCGGTATAAAAACAGAAAACCTCGCACCAGACGAGGATTGAGGTCTCCTGTCTTGTTTGCGAGGTTCAGACTAGTGGCTAACCCTGCTGACTCAGACCCGATTGACCTTGACCAGCTCGTCGCGCAATTCGCTCTCAGCGACCTCTCGAATTTGGGCAAGCCAGTCCGACAACGACCTGCCGGAGGGAACTTTGTGCAAAATGACCTTCTGCCCCCAATGGTCATTCACCTCGAGCACATACATCACTCGGTTCAAAGAATAACCTAACCTTTGGATAGCCTCATATACGGTCTCGCCAGCAACATCCTGATGAAACCACGTGTGACGGTGCCAGAGACTGAACTTTGGCTTCACGACATCATAGGGCTTAACCTCACTCAACTCCTGACCGTTGGTTCCGATCAGGAAAAAGCGAGTGTAGCCCTGGTACCCAGGCCCACGGGCATGTTCATACGTACACCCGTAACGATCCAGGAGGTCGAGATCGATCCTCTGGACTGTTGGCCGCTCACGGAACTTGTCGGTCTTGACATACCGACATACGAATGCGAACTCTTTCAAAAATGCTTCGACTCTCGAGTGCAAGGCCTCTTTGTTCATGACTATCTCCTTTGTGGCATCCCGCCACAGCTGTGGGTCAACTAGCATCCCGCTAGCGCCCGGGTTGAGGTTTTGCCCTTACTAAGCCTACTAGGAATCCCTCCATTGCAGACTAATAAAGACGGATTCGGAACTACAAGCATAGTATAACATACTATTTTTATCTTTGCAAGTTTATTCAACTCCCGCCACCCCCCAAGCAAAAACTGCTATTCCTGGCAAAGGCAAGACTGGGTTCAGAGTTTTGTTTGCAAACTTTTTTGAAATTTTTCGACTAGCATTTCTTTTTTATCTCTACGCCATTTTTTAATCTGTATTTCTCTTTTTCTAGCTTCGGCGAGTGTATTATATTGCTCGCTTAATGCTAGATAAAATTTGCTTTTTGATTTTGTAAATTGAGCACCTTGTTTTGTATTGTGGTGACGTAATCGTTGTTTTATATTTTGCGTGATGCCGATGTATAACTTTTCGTATTGATTTTTTATTATGTAGACAAAATACATGGATGCAGTATGCCCGTTCGACTCGCTTTCGACAAGTCGAAACCTCGCTCAGGGCACTCTCCTCAAAATTAAATCCGTCCCGAACAATAGTCGAGGGACGGATTTAATTTTCGCTGTGGTTTACCACGAGCGAGCCACTTTGTGGCGAGTCGAGTGGTGTTAGTAGAGAACAATGGAAAACTATTTTGGGTGGAATATATGGATATTTTTTGCAGAATGAAATTAACCCGGCTTATTAAAACAGAAAAGCCCCGCACAGATGATGCGTCGTGCGACGCTCTCTGTGTCGGGGTCATGTTAGCAACTCCGGCGTTTGTAGTTTGCGTGGATATCTCAAAGCGATTACCGCAACGGCTCCATGAAGAACCGTCGCCAAGACCGGATAGACGAAATCGTGCCACCCACTGTTCCGAATACTTACTAGCAGTATGTTGAGCACGAATGACACGGTCCAGATAACCCACGGTTTGGCTTCTACCTCTCCATTCCTAGCGTGCGTGAAAGATGGGATGAACGAGATCAAGAATGGAACCTGGGTGAACATATTGGCATCACTGGCCGAACTGACCTTCCAAATGATTAACGCACCGATGGTCAGTCCTATCGGAAGGTAGTCGCGTCGTGGTGGCAGTTGGAACCGGCCTAAAAGCAGTGCCAATAACCAGGTAACCAAGCAAAGCACTGCATCAGTCAGTGGAAGCGAAAGCTTCATCCAGTCGCCGTTCATTGTGAAGTAGCTCGACGTATTTACGACCGTCAGCAATACCCACAAGTTCCAACTGGCCGTATTCGGCTTTTCGCCCTTGAACATGTTGCGGTTGAACAGCATGAAGGCCCATGTGGTTAGGGCCACGATAATGAGCACTAGAACCTTGGGCATTATAGCCCTCCTTTGTCAAAGATACTATAATTATAACATAATTTAAGCCAAAACGCAATAGCTTGGTGAGACAATCGGAAAACCCACAAAAACCATATTTTTAAAGGACATTTAATAATTAGTTATTTTAAGACATTATTCAGGAAAACCACTATTTAATAACTTCTGCATAACAAAAAACACCTCGTTTGAGATGTTTTTTGAAGTTGTGGAGGTTCGTTGACGATGTTTGAATACATAAAAGACTGGGCAAATGCTAAAATTTCATCAAATACCATCGCTTTATTGCGTAATGCGTATAATGTAATTTCCGTGTAAAAATAGAAAACCTCGCACCAGACGAGGATTGAGGTCTCCTGTCTTTTGTGCGAGGTCAGTCCTTGATGTTCCAGTTCTGCCAAAGGATTTCTCCCTTAGCATCCCCGATACACCGAATGAACTTATATCCCCACGAGAACGGCTTGTGGTCGGCGTAGAACTGGATACCGCCCATTACCTGCTGGACGGTGCCACGTGGCACCGAAACAGTGTTGCCGTTGATAGTGACCGAGACCGACGATAGATGGTCTTTCTCAGCATCTGGCTGCAACTCCACCGTGTAGGGTCCTTGGTAAAAAGACAACTTCGGATTTGCCATTTCTCTACTCCCTTACTTTGAATTTCAGGACACCTTAATTATACCATGCATCTATGGCATAAGTCAAATCTGTGTATGAGGCCACCTCATTCTGCACTCTTGAGGGTTATGTTCTAAATATAGCATATATTGAACAGGAGAAAATTGGTTTTTAAATGCATAATGAACTCGTC
>C687J35174_10013009_pt1 | contig 10113 bp, 10 predicted proteins | sample RifCSPhighO2_01_FD_35174 | JGI IMG/M metagenome (IMG submission 35174)
GGGGGGGGGGCGTTCGAGGCGGATTCAGTTCAGCCATAGTTACGACGATATCATCTCCGTCGAGAACCTGCTCGCGGCATGGCGTGAGTTTGCGCGAGGGAAGCGCAAGAAGGAAGATGTGCAGGCATTCCAGTACCGTTTGATGGACAACGTCCTCGCGTTGCATCACGACCTTGCGGCAGGGACGTATCGTCATGGCGGATACAAAGCATTCAGAATATCGGACCCGAAGCCCCGTGATATACACAAGGCGACGGTGCGCGACCGTTTGCTCCATCATGCGCTATATCGCCAGCTGTACCCCTTTTTCGACCGCACGTTCATTGCCGATTCGTACTCATGCAGGAAAGGAAAGGGAACCCACCGAGCGATGAACCGCTTCCGCTCGTTCGCGGCCAAAGTCTCACGCAATCACANTCGCACCTGCTGGGTCTTGAAGTGCGACATCAAGAAGTTCTTCGCCTCCATCGACCACCAAACACTGTTCGACAGCCTTGCTACATACATTTCCGACAAGCGCATCGCCGCACTTGTCGTGGAAGTCGTCCGCAGCTTCCAAACCCACGAGGCGACGCCTCGTGGGTTGCCGCTCGGCAACCTGACGTCGCAACTTCTCGTGAATGTCTATATGAACGAGTTTGACCAATATATGGAGCACGAACTCAAGGCGAGACTATATATCCGCTACGCCGACGATTTCGTAATTTTGTCTGCGGCAAGGCCTTGCCTTGCCGCACTGCTACCGCGCATCGCGGATTTCTTAAGATTGAGGTTGAAGCTCAATCTGCATCCGGACAAAGTACGCATCGCGACATTCGCATCCGGCGTCGATTTCTTAGGCTGGGTGCATTTTCCCGATCATCGTGTCTTGCGAACATCGACGAAGCGTAGGATGTTCAAACGAATGTGCGGGCCGAGCGAGGCGACAAAACAGTCATATCTCGGACTTTTAAAACATGGGAACGCCCGCAAACTTGCAGCACACATCGGAGTTTCCACTCGTAACACATGATATAATTTTGCGATGGCGTTCTCGCTGAGCGGGGTATTGAAGAGTTTGGGGTTGGGGCAAAGCCAAGAGGGCTCCATTTTAGGCATCGACATCGGTGCCTCCAGCGCGAAGATCGTGCAACTGCGCTCTTCGAAAGGCGCAGCGATACTTGAGACGTACGGGGAAATAGCCCTTGGCCCGTATGGTCAGCAAGCGATCGGGAAAGCCGTTAAGCTCGCTCCCGAAAAGATCGCCGAAGCACTCGTTGATGTCATGCGCGAGGCCAATGTGACCGGGCGCTCAGGCGGGCTCTCGATACCGTTTTCTTCGAGCCTCGTATCCGTGCTCGATGTGCCGAGGGCCGAGCCGGACCAGCTGAAGCGAATGATACCGATTGAGGCACGCAAGTACATTCCGATACCAGTGAGTGAAGTGACGCTCGACTGGTTTGTCATTCCGCGCGAAGAAGGCGAGCAAAGCGCTTTCGATCGGGTCCAGAAAGAGACACCCCTACAGGCCAAGGGACAGGAAGTTCTCCTCGTTGCAATACACAACGAAACGCTCAAGAATTACCAGACGATCGCGACCAATGCCGGGCTAAAGATCAATTTTTATGAGATCGAGATATTCAGCGCAGTGCGTTCATCCGTTGGCCATGGAATAGCCCCCATTCTCGTTGTTGACCTAGGAGCCGCCACGACGAAGATTTATATCGTCGAGCGTGGGATAGTTCGCTCGTCGCATCTCTTGAGCGCTGGCGGCCAGCACATGACGGAGAACCTCGCTCGCTCGCTCGGATGGGAATTTGAGAAGGCCGAGCGCGTCAAGCGCGAGCGCGGGCTCGCCAACACGAATGCCTATAGCCCCGACGAGAATGACAAGATAAAGTCTGCGCTCCTATCCACACTCTCGCGTATATTTTCCGAAGTCAATCGGGTACTATTGAGTTACGGGCAGCGATACAACAAAAATGTATCGCGCGTGGTCCTCGCTGGCGGCGGGGCTTCGCTTCCGGGGTTAAAGGAAGTGGCGCATGAGAGTTTGTCTGCAGAAGTAGAGATCGCAAATCCCTTTTCACATGCTGAAGCGCCTGCGTTCCTGGAGGAAGTACTGCGCGAGATCGGCCCGGGGTTTGCGGTTGCAGTAGGCATCGCATTGCGCAAGCTCAAAGGCAGTTAACATATGGTGGAAACCGGCATACCAACGTCATTCATACCGCATGAAACGGCGGCTCCTACGTCAGCGCGCCGACGGGACGGCGGCGGGCTCAACGAGCTCCTGCTTTTGTGCGCGATCGTGTTGTTTGTCGCGTCAGCCGCGCTCGCGGTCGGAGTGTTCCTCTATGGGCAATTCCTCGCGGCGGAGAGCGCTTCTAAATTAGAGCAACTGGAACGTGCGAAAGCAGCGTTTCAGCCTGCGCTTATTCAGCAGCTGACGCGGCTTGATGATCGCATGCATGCTGCTGATCGCGTATTGGGAGCCCACATCGCGCCCTCGCAGTTTTTCCGCGCGCTCGAGCAAGCGACACTGCAGACGGTCTCATTCCAAACACTCGATTTTCAAGTGCCTGATAGCCAGCATCTTTCTATCAAGATGGCAGGCACGGCGCAGAGCGTCAACTCGATCGCGCTCCAAGCGGACCTCTTTAGCAAGAATGGAGTCATCACAAGCCCAATATTCTCCAATATCGCGCGGCAAGCCGACGGAGTGCATTTCAACCTTGCGGCGGTCGTGAATCCCGCAGCGATCAATTACTCAGCGCTTGTAAACGGAGCTCTGAGCGCAGGTGATACCGAGAGTGAGGTGCCTGCACAAGGCGCTCCTTCCACTGGGGCGCAATTTGGAGAGCGCCAGAATGAGACAAGCGCGTCGAGCACCGGTCAAACACCACCCCCCGCGCAAACACCACCGACGCAGACTCCGCCCGTTCAGGCCCCTGCTTCCCAAGATTAATATGCCCAGCAGTGAAATGTGCCTTCGGCTTAAATCAACTATGAAAACAAATAACCAACAACTCCAAAAGTGCTCTAGTCGGGAGCACGTGTACCAAGCCGCGGCAGGACGACATGTCGCCTGCCGTAAAGGCACATTCTACTGACTGGGTATGCGTCTCATTATTGCAATCATCGGAGTCGCGCTTGCTGGAGGAATATTCTTTTGGTACACAAAGCCCGCATACGATGGTATTCAAGTAGCACGCGCACAGATCGTGCAGTACGATGAAGCGCTCAACAAAGCCGCCGAGCTGCAGAAGCTCAAACAGTCGCTTCTCTCACGATTTAATACGTTCAACCCGACCGACCTTGAGCGTTTGGAGAAATTGCTGCCCAATCACGTAGACAATGTGCGCCTCATCCTCGATCTTGATGCGCTTGCTGGAGTGCACGGACTGGCACTTCAGAACGTTGACGTATCAAGCTCAGAAAAACAAGGTACAAAAAGCCCAGTGTCCATCGGTTCAGTCGGGACATCGAATCAGAAATACGATTCACTCACCCTTACGTTTGGCACGAGTGCTTCGTATAGCAAATTTGTCGAGTTTATGACTGCTCTTGAGTCGAGCCTGCGTATCGTTGATCTCGTATCGCTTTCAATAGCGGCAACAGATACCTCCCAAATCGGGACAAAAAGTCAGGCGTCAGAGCCGCTCTATACATACAACATTACACTCAGGACCTATTGGCTCAAATGATATGCCCAGCAGTGAAATGTGCCTTCGGCTCAAACAACCTATGAAAACAAATAACCAACAACTCCAAAAGTGCTCTAGTCGGGAGCACGTGTACCAAGCCGCGGCAGGACGACATGTCGCCTGCCGTAAAGGCACATTCTACTGACTGGGTATGCAAACATTCTTTCGGCACAAATGGATAGTGGTCATCATCGCGATACTCGTCGCTGGAGTGGCATGGTATGCAATGTCACCAGCTGATGAGACTCCCAACGTGGCGCCAACCGTAACGGCGGGTGCCGGCGCTCCGGTTGAGCAGGGAATTGTAGCGACCCTGCTCACGCTACGAGCTGTCAAGCTCGACGGCACGATCTTTAGTGACCAAGCTTTTCTGAGTCTGAGAGATTTCTCGACTGAAATCGTGCCGGAGCCAGTGGGCCGGCCGAATCCGTTTGCACCGCTCTCTTCCCAAGCGAGAGCATCTGAGAACAGCACCAAAGGCGCTCAAATCTTTACCCAGCCTCGCCGCTAGCATATGCCGGCTGCGGGAGGAGTAGCAACGACACAGTCTGCGACCCAGAGTGATGCCCCCGTGCGCACACTCGGGGACACCAAGGTCGCCTATGAGATCTTGCGCTATATTCCCGAAGAGTCAGCAACGCACTATGGGTTGGTACCGCTTGGCGTTGCAGAAGGCGTCCTCGAGGTCGGCATGCTCGATCCGGAGGACATTCGGGGGATCGATGCGCTGAATTTCATCGCGCGCAGCACGGGGATGCCATTCAAGATCTTTCGAGTGAGCAAAGAGGATTTTGATCGTGTGCTCGGCATGTATCGAGGGCTTGGCGGAGAGGTCGAGCGCGCAGTGAGTGATCTCGAGACCGAGCGTAAACAAGATAAGGGCAAGACGAAAGAGCAGGAAAGCGCATCACTCGATCTTGAAGATCCGTCTCTCGGAAAGGGCGGGCTGGGAAAGATCCAAGAAGATGCGCCTACTATCAAGATCGTTTCTACCATTCTGCGCTACGCGGTGGATGGACGAGCGTCGGATGTCCACATCGAGCCGCAGCCCACTGGAGTGCGCGTGCGGTACCGCGTGGATGGCGATCTACACACGAGCGTCATCTTGCCACTGAACACGCACCGCGCGCTTGTCGCGCGCGTGAAGGTGCTTGCATCGATCCGCCTGGACGAAATGCGCAAGCCCCAGGACGGGCGCTTCTCTGCTTCGATAGACAACCGGCAGATCGATTTCCGCGTTTCAACCTTCCCCTCATACAACGGCGAGAAAGTCGTCATCCGTATCCTCGATCGCGAACAGGGATTCATCCCCCTTGATCAGATTGGGTTGACGGAGCGCAATCTCAAGCTCGTACGCAAAGCCGTTACAGCACCTCACGGCCTTGTTCTCATCTCTGGCCCCACCGGCTCCGGTAAGTCCACAACGCTATACTCCATGCTTACCGAAGTAGACCGTGAACACAAAAACGTGCTCTCACTCGAAGATCCGATCGAGTACTACGTGGATGGCGTTATTCAATCGCAGGTACACCCCGAGATCGGGTACACCTTTGCAAATGGGTTGCGCACGACACTGCGCCAGGACCCGGATGTCATCATGGTCGGCGAGATCCGCGATGGCGAAACTGCCAAGCTCGCGATCCAAGCAGCCTTGACCGGCCACCTGGTTCTCTCGACCATTCACACCAACGATGCGGTCGGCACCATTCCGCGCCTTATTGATATGGGGGTCGAGCCATACTTGATCCCGCCGGTTTTGATCCTCTCGATCGCGCAGCGCCTTACCCGAACCTTNTGTCCTGAGGCACAACAAGAGGTTGCCCTCGGCGCCTCAGAGCGCAAGGCAATCGAAACACAGCTCGAATCNCTCCCCGAAAAATATCGCTTCAAGATACCGCCTAACGTGTATGAGCCAAAACGCACCCCCACCTGCCCCACCGGCTTGCGGGGGCGCATGGCGGTGTTCGAGGTNCTTGAGATGTCCACCGATATTGAGAAGATCGTTTTGGATAATCCAGTGGATTCNCGCATNTGGGCNGCNGCGCGCNCACAGGGAATGATGACCATGCAAGAGGATGCTATGATTAAAGCGTTCGATAAGCGCATCCCATTCTCAGAAGTCAGCACTCTTTCGACTCTTTTGCTCGCGGGCGATGAAGAAAAAGAGCCGAGGCTAGAGCCACCTCCCGTCTCACCAGTAGAAACCAAAGAGATATGACCACAGAAACAACACAGCCGCAGCCTGCCCCTAACGGGGCGAAAAAAGGCACCATATTGCTCACGGACGACGACAAATTCCTGTTAGACATGTACGGCATGAAATTCACCCAAAACGGCTACACAGTCGAAGCGTGCCTGTCGGCGAATGAGGCCCTCGGGATATTGCGAAGCGGTTTTCAACCCGATGTCATCTTGTTTGACCTCACGATGCCGGAGCTTGACGGTTTTTCATTTCTAAAGGCGATCGCCGACGAGCATTTGGCGCCGAAGGCTCTGAAGATCGCACTCACGAACCAGAGCAACGAATCTGAAAAAGCGAAAGCAACCGAACTCGGCGCTACGCGCTACATAGTTAAGGCAAGCATGATCCCATCGGAAGTTGTCAACACAGTGAACGAAGAGCTCGCAAAACATAAAACCGCGTAAGGCCGACTTGCTTTTTCTAGAGATTATAGTATAGTTTCAACCCTTGTTCTTTGAGAAAGGGTAATTTTGCCATGGCGGAAAGTGTCCAATATTCGAGGGCTTTTCCCGCTGTGGCAAGTCCGAAGTCCTTCGTGAGGCGCGCACAGCGCAGCTACCCCGCGAGGAGTAGCAGCTCGGTAGGGAGAATCCTATGAGCAAACCGACACTGCCGCAGGCCATCAGCCTGCTTTCACGCGTTCAGGATAAAGACCTGTCCTTGGCGCGACTCGAGGCGCATTTCGATACCGGCCTCATCTCCGATCTTCTCGATGTCGATCCCCGAAAGGTGAATCGCGCCGAGTTTCGGAAGGTGATCGGACATCCGGATGCGCATCCAGCTCTCGTCGAAGAGCCGAAGCTCGAGCCGACCATCATCGAACTCGGCGAGTTCACCGTCAACTATGACGAGACGATCGCAAAGAAGCTCAAGGGCATCAAAGACCCGAAAGCGATCGGTTGGCGCACTGACTGGGCGACGGACGAGAAGTTCCCCGACGCTCGCAAGGGCACGAAGCTCTACAAGGCTTCGGCCGTCCATTTCGGCAGGTTGATGCCGGACGAAGACGTCGAACAGTGGTGCAAGGACAACAAGAAAATCCGCGCCACTCCGAAAGAGGGCATCGACATCGCCAATGTATCGCCGCGTCCGAAATTGGACAACGTGATGCCGCTCGCATTGGCCGGGCAATTCTTCGTGGACGCGCGCCGCAACCGCGACGCGCTGTGCTTCTACCGCGACGTTGCGAAGCGCTACCTCGGCAACGTCTGGTTGAATCCGGGCGAGCAGTGGACTGACTACTGGTGGTTTCTCGTCCTCGAGGAGCTTCCCTCGGCCGCTTGAACACCTTGCTCCTGCGCTTCGATCCTTTGAATCCTTTCGGCGCCGACTCGTTCGGCGCCGATTTTTCTGTGCTAGATTTGGTGCGGGGAGTAGGCCTATGCGTTTCTACGCGCCAGCGGCAGCAGCTTCTGGCAGCCGAATCCTGAAACACGATTTGCCAGAGTCGCGGCGGCTGTTCGCTTACGCGAGCGTGCGGGTCGTGATTTTCTTAACACAAAAGCTCCTTGGTGCGGAATGCTGGAGGATTTTTGATCCCGGATTCTATACAGGCCGGAGAGTATTCGATGGCTGGTGGCATTGATGGCATTTCGCACAGTTCTTCGTGGACGCGAACCGCAACCGCAACGCGCTGTACTTCAACCGCAACGATGCGAAGCGCAACCTCAACAACGTCTGGTTGAATCCGGACGAGCAGTGGAATGACAACTGGTGGTTTCTCGTCCTCGCAACGAGCGAAGTGTTCACCGTGCGGGCGGCTGGGTGCGGCTCTCTACATTGCGCGCCCATCCGCCGAGCATGCGACCGATCTCATCGAGCGGCTCTGAGAGCGCTACGTATTTCTTTTCTCCTATGTCGTTCACTTCCCATGCCACGCGCAAGAAGAATTTGAGCAGATCGGTCTTACTTATTGCTTTTTGGACAAAGGGAAGTTTCTTATCTTTTGACAAATATCCTGCGGTGAATATGAGTTCAAACATTTCCACAAATGCCCCGTCAATCTTTCTGCCCAATGTATGTCGCGATTTTTTTGGAAAATGATTATGGATCTCCCGCCAGAGTGCGTATGTCCTGACCAAACGTTCCGTCACCGCCAAATTCCGCTGGGGGGGGGTGCACTCAACGAGTTAAGTTCGCTCATAGCTACGACGATATCATTTCCATCGAGAATCTGCTCGCGGCGTGGAAGGAATTCGTGCGCGGCAAGCGCAAGAAGCCGGACGTACAGGAACTTCAGTCTCGTCTGATGGACAACATTCTCGCGCTCCATCGCGAGCTTGCTGCGGGGACATATCGCCACGGCGGCTATCATGCTTTTAAGATATCCGATCCGAAGCCTCGCGACATCCACAAGGCGAGCGTACGCGACAGGCTGCTACATCACGTGCTCTATCGCAAGCTCTACCCCTTTTTCGACCGCACGTTCATTTCCGACTCGTACTCATGCCGAGCCAGAAAAGGAACTCATCGTGCAATGAATCGCTTCCGCTCGTTCGCCTACAAAGTCTCCAAAAACCACACGCGCACCTGTTGGGTGTTGAAATGCGACATCCGCAAGTTCTTCGCCTCGATCGATCATCAAATACTATTCGATATCTTAGCCACATACATTCCAGACGAACGGATCGCCGCACTCATCGTGGAAGTCGTCGGCAGTTTCCGCTCATATTCACCTATAACTCCAGCATACGCGGCCGCGAAAGCTAGCGTTATACGTGGTTTGCCACTCGGGAATCTCACCTCGCAACTTCTCGTGAATGTATACATGAACGAGTTCGATCAATTCGTGAAGCACGCGCTTAAGGCAGCGTACTACATCCGCTATGCCGACGATTTCGTAATTTTGTCTGCGGCAAGGCCTTGCCTTGCCGCACTGCTGCCGCGCATCGATGATTTCTTGAAAGTGAGGTTACATCTCGATCTCCATCCCGATAAAGTATCTATACAAACGTGCACATCAGGCGTCGATTTTCTCGGCTGGGTGCATTTTTCGGACCACCTTGTGCTGCGGACAACGACGAAGCGTAGAATGTTGAGGCGCGTCGAGTTTGTCGAAAAGGATGACCCGAAGGTGCAGTCGTATATCGGAATACTTTCGCATGGGAATGCATGGTGGCTCAAGCAACAGATAAATGTGGATAGACAGCCAGACCCTTGAAAAACACGCTACAATAGGTGTGTGAATGACTATCCTGCGCTTCTCAAGAAATATATCAACGTCCTCGTCCATGAGGGCGGATCGGATCTGCACTTTTCGACGGGCGGGCATCCCACCATTCGCGTCTCCGGGTCTCTCTCTCCGATGCTCAAGGAAGCAGTCCTTACTCCCGAAGATACGCGTGGATTCTTGAAAGCCCTAGTCACACCGGAGCAAGAGAAACGCTTCCTTGAGACGCAGGAGATCGATTTTGCGTACGAAAGCCCCGACAATTTCCGCTTTCGCGGCAACGCATTCTTTCAGCGCGGCGCGGTCGGGATCGCTCTGCGGCTTGTTGCCAAGAAGATCTTGACGGTCCAGGAGCTCAATCTCCCGGACGTTCTCACGTCGTTTGCGCGCAAAGCCCAAGGCTTCTTTTTAGTTGTCGGTCCGGTGGGNCAGGGGAAGACCACAACCCTGGCCTCGCTCATCGAGCTTATCAATACGGAGCGGATGGAGCACATCATTACCATCGAAGACCCGATCGAGTATATTTTTGAGCCGAAGCAATCGCTCATCGATCAGCGAGAAGTGGGCATAGATACTAAAGATTTTGCGACCGCGCTCGTCTCTGCATTTCGTGAGGACGTCGATGTCCTCCTTGTGGGAGAAATGCGGGGACCGGAAACCATGGCGGCGGCCGTCACTGCCGCAGAAACGGGCCACCTCGTTTTCTCGACGCTCCACACCAACAACGCCGCACAAACCATCGACCGCATCATAGATACTTTTCCAGCAGGCCAGCAGGACCAAATACGGCTGCAGCTTGCCGCGTCGCTCGCGGGCATTTTCTCTCAACGACTCATTCCGCGCATCTCGGGAGGACGCATTCCATGCTACGAGCTTCTCATCAACAACAAAGCGGTCGCGAATCTCATTCGAGAGAAGCGTACGCATGAGATCAATACCGTTATCGAGACTGGCTCAACCGAGGGCATGATCGATATGAATCGAGCGCTTGCCGAGCTCGTCGCCCGCGGCGAGATCAC
>C687J35174_10013018_pt1 | contig 10109 bp, 5 predicted proteins | sample RifCSPhighO2_01_FD_35174 | JGI IMG/M metagenome (IMG submission 35174)
CAAATGATTGAAACCCGCTATTATGCACTAATTAAAAAAATTCTTGACAAACACTCGGGCCAAAATACCAGCTTGCTTTTTAAAATCAGCGGTAGCGCGGAACGCCAGGAATCACCCGGACCCCTTTTTTCTCCGGCACCCGCGTCACCTGTTTCTCAGCCGGCAGCGCAACTCATGCACCCACATCATTTACGCGGAGACTATACGTTTGAATCGTTTGCGGTGTCTACTTCAAACCAAATGGCGTATGCAGCCGCAACCGCAGTTGCGGCAACACCGGGAACCTCATATAACCCGCTGTTTTTTTATGGTGGGGTGGGAGTAGGGAAAACCCATCTGATGCAGGCAATTGGTACAGCGGTGCTTATGAAAAAACCACAAACCCGTATCATTTATTGCATGGGTGAGGAGTTTACTAATGAAATCATTGATGCGATTCAAACCAAAACTACCAAGCGCTTTAAAAATAAATACCGGAGCGCTCAAATACTCCTCATTGACGATATTCAGTTTATTGCCGGCAAAAATGCGGTTCAGGAGGAATTTTTCCATACATTTAACGCCATCCAACGCGAAGGCGGACAAATCGTCCTCACCTCAGACCGGCCACCCCAGGAAATTGAACGGTTGGAAGAACGATTGCGCAGTCGTTTTGAACAGGGGCTACTGGTTGATGTGCAAAACCCGGATTTTGAGCTGCGGTGCGCAATATTACGGATTAAAGCCCAACAACGGGGGATTGATTTAAAAATGCCGATTGCCCAAATATTGGCTGCTCCAACTGAATCAGTCCGCAAACTCGAAGGCTTGCTTACCCGACTGGTGACCGAAGCAGAACTGACCAAACAACCAATTACGGATGCGCTCGCGCGGCGGCTGGTCGGATTACCGGAAAACTCTGAACCAAATCCGCTGCGCCGGGTAGTAACTCCACGACAAGTGCTGGAGGCAGTCAGCCGAAAGTTTGGGATTACCAGCACCGAGCTTAAAGGGACAAATCGCAGCCGGCCGATTGTGCGGCCGCGCCAAATTCTCATGTACTTATTACGAACTGATCTCCGACTCCCGCTTGATGAGGTCGGGGCTTTGGTGGGTGGCCGCGATCACTCAACGGTCTTACATGCAGTAACCACCGTTAAAAACTTAATGTCCACAAATCCACAAACACTTGAGGATATCTCGGGGATAAAACAGGAGTTGTTTGGGTAACTAGTTTGGGTTTTCAACATATCCACAAATTCGTCTTGTTATCCACAGGATTATCCACAAATTGATTGTGCGGAGCGTGGATGATTGTTTTTCAGCGTTTTTTCTATTGTTGCAGCTTAAAACAAAAACTTGTACACTTGCCAACACACTCTACTACTATTACTACTAATAGATATACATAAAGATGAAGCTTGTTGTTCTACAGGAAAAGTTACACTCAATTTTACCTTTTGTCACCAAGGGAGTGAGCACGAAAACTCAACTTCCAATTCTCTCTAATGTATTACTTGCAACAGATCAAGGAAGACTACGGATTACGGCAACAAACCTGGAAACAAGTCTTTCTGTTTGGATCGGCGCCAGTATTGAAGAAGAAGGCGCAATCACCGTGCCCGCGCGCTTTTTCCAGGAATTAATTTCTTCCTTTACCAAAGAAAAAATCGAACTGAAAAGCGACGAGACAAAACTTGAACTAGTGTGTGGCGAAAGCAGCGCTTCTTTATCCGGAATTCCGGCGAGTGAATATCCGCAGCCACCAGAACTCAAGCGGGATGAAAAAATATCTTTAGACACCGGTATTTTGGAAAAAGGACTGACATTTGTCTCAATTGCTGCCTCTACTGACGAGAGCCGGCCGCTGTTAACCGGAATTAATTTGTTGCCCAAAAAAGGAAAACTACTGATGGTAGCAACTGACGGCTACCGGTTATCAATTAAAGAAATCCCCGAGGAACCACGGCTAACAAAAAATGTAGTGGTGTCAGCCCGAGCTTTGGGTGAAGTGTTCCGCCTGGCAACCAGTGAGAGTGCGGCAAGGGTTGAGATGTGTTTCTCAAGAAGTGCCAATCAGATTGCCTTTTTACTGGAAAACGCCGAAGTCACCACCCGCCTGATTGACGGCGATTATCCACCGTTTGAACGGATTATTCCTGCGGGTTTTACAACTCAAGTTGTGTTTGACCGGACCGAGCTTCTGCGCGCAGTTAAATTTGCGGCCGTGTATGCCAAAGAGTCAGCAAATATTATTAAATTTACCGTTTCCGATGGGGGAGCCGTGGTTTCAGCGAACACGCCACAGGTTGGGGAAAATAAAACCAGCCTGACAGTAAAGACGGAGGGCGAGGGAGGGGAGATTGCCTTTAACGCGCGCTTTTTACTGGATTTGTTAAGCGTGTTTCCGGAAGAGTCGGTAGTATTTGAAATGACCGGACCCCTGGCTCCTGGCGCCTTTAAGTCATTAAACGACCCGAGTTATCTTCATATCATCATGCCAGTGCGGGTGCAGGGATAGCCTTAATGATCATCTGGATAATCCGGGAACGGCACCTGTTTTACTTGATATTCAACCACTACATTTTCTTTTAACTGAAATTTGCGGTCTTTTGAAAGTAAACCAGCTTTAACCGTTGCCCGGTAAGTAGTATCGGGAAGCCAGTTGCTTTGGGGCACGATAATCAGTTGTCCGGAAATCCGCGGATGAGCACGAGGCATAGCTTCGACATTTGGTTCGATTAAAACCACAGCTGACGTAATATCAATCGGTTGGTTAAAATCAATAAAAACAGAATTAGTGGTTTCGCCAATTTCTACTTCTCCGCCTGCCGGGTAAACAGAGATGACTGAAAGTGGAGTTAAGTTGGGGTTTATTGTCATCGATGGTTTGGGAGTTGTTTGATCACAAAAACTTAAACCATATTCATTACCCGCCTCATCCGGATTAGCAAAATTTGGCGTTGTAACAGTGACATTAAATAGACACAGGTCTTGTGGTGATTTGTTTAGAACCTCTCCAAGTTTTTGTTCAGCTTGACTGCGGATTTCCGCAAACGGAGAACTGAGAATGGAAATGGTATAGCTGTTTGATTGAGCTAGCCAGACAATTTGAAAATCATTATTTTCAAATAAAATCGTATCTCCTTGTTTGTTGATTACTTCAGGTGAAGGATTGGGGGTTGGCGGTTGTTGTACTGGGATGAGCAAGTTAATCCAGATAAGAATGATAATTAGCAAGAATAAGCTGGTAATAATCAGGTTTCGTCTGGTGATTAATCGTCGTGTATCCATAAACTTATTGTAATACGCACAAAAATGAAACGCGAGTCTTACTGAATCCCGCAGGCCTTGGCCCCACTCCATGGCCACCAACCCACCCGTTTTTGTAGATCGCGGGCATACGCAAGGTTATTTGCTGGATCACTGAAAAACTTGCGACAAATATCTACTACCCGCTGGTTTTTAATTGAGCATTTTGGAGACAAGCCGCCAGCCCAGTTAAAGCCGTCAACGCAATTTTTCGCGCCAACCGAAGCTAGCTGTTGTTGTAAATCTTTTGGCATCATAGCAATTCCCATGGACGTATCCGGATGCACCAGGATATTTATTTGATATAAACCAACACTGTATTCTGCTGATCTACCCACCAAACAACCATTGTTTAGTGCAGCCGGATTGCCGCCAGATTCCTTGCGGCAGGTAATTGCGGCATTGTCTGCTTCTGAGCCAAAGGCATTACGAATATTGGGCGAAATTCCCGGATTATCTGGATGACAGTAATTTTCCGTATTAGTCGGGACAGAACAACTTCCACCACCTCCGGGAGGAACCACCGGTCGGCCAGCCTGACCAGAACAGAACGGCGTCGGGTCAACCGGAATACCATCCATGGTAACCTCCATATGCACATGTGGCCTACCAGGTACTCCGCTCAAATTTGCAATTAAGTTATTACCCTCAGCGCTACTTAATCGGTCACCTTTTTGTACGCGCGGTCGCTCTAAATGCAACAAAAACACCCGCCAGTCATGTTTTGGGTCATTAGTATCTTTAAGAATAATGCCGTATTGGGCACCGCGTTGAATAAACATGTCTACTATCCATTCTGTTTCCTGTTTGCCACACGCCTCACCTTTTGCACACAAATAGGGAGCCACAACTTGAGAAATTCTCCTGCCATCCGGTACTACGTCAATTGCCAGGCCATAGTACTGACAGGATGGGTCATTACATTTTGGATACATATATGCATCAGGTATGGGGTATGAATATTTTCCCCGACCCACACTGCCCCAGTAAAAATTAGAGCCGTGCCCGATGTTTTTCACTGGGTCGTAAATTCCCCAGTCCCGTAAAATGTGATATGGTTCAGGCAAGGGACACGTACCCGAGGCCAAAGCAAAGTAGTCGCTACCGGAAGAAATTCCACTTTCTTTCATTTCCGTAGGCAAGTGTGTGCCGGCAAAATTCATTCCCTGGACAAGTGGGATAACAATAAGGAGAACGAGTACGATAATAATCGCAACTGTTACAAGATTTGCTGCAGCCCAACCAACTGCGCCCCGAGCTGCGGTAGAAGCTGCTCCGCGGGTTAAAGCTGAGCCAATTGCGCGCTGAGTTATACCCCGGCCTAGACCAAGCGCGTTATTAAGTAAAAAATTACCAACTCGAGAAGGAGTATTCGCGTGAGTTGCGCCTTCGCCGCCTGCCAGTACTGGAAACTCATCAATCAACCACCCTGGTTCAGTTATGTAATCAGGCCGACTCTTGGGGAATTTGGCTTGGGTTACCCATTCTCGTGGTCGGGGAAATGGTGGAGCAGCCGGGACTATTGGTGTGGATTGAACTGTTTCAACCTGTAAAAATGCTAATTGATTCCGATACCGCTCAATTAACGCTTGTTTTAATGGTTCCCGCATCCCAGGGTCTACCACCTCGAGCATCCGTTTTACATTAATCGCAAGTTCTCCTTGAGACGCTCTTGTTTCTGCTGATTTTTGTACCACCGTAAATCGGTGGGCAGCTTCACTTGAACTGAGTGATTGGACCAGTTCCGGATTTTCACGTTTAAAATTTTCAAAAACATTATCAGTGTGTCTTTGGATTTTACGTAAATAATCATTGCGAAGTTTTTTTGTTTCCTGTTCATCAAGCCCCAGACTTACCAGACCTTTTTCCAACCGGTCTGCACTTTCCACAAAAAATGCATATAAACCAGGATCGGTTGAATCAGTGATCGTTTGTGCATTTGCGTAGGCACTCGTTTTTTTATTGAAATTATTTAGCTCCTCTTTAATTAGTTGTTCAACAGCTTGGTAACCAACCTCTTTTCCTGGAATAATTTTTGCTAATTCCCTCGCATTAATTATAGGTTGTTTTGGAGCACCGAACACGACAGGAGTAGAGAACGGAACTATAATAATGTTATTTTTCTGCTTCAGCGATTCAATCAGCTGTTCGTTATACGCACTTTGTACCGCTGGAGCCTGTAACCACAGTCCCATTTCATTGTTGATTTGTCGGGAAACGCTATAAAATGTGGTTGTTGCAGGCGGGGCAACCGGAACTGCTTTTGCCGGTATTAGTTCTTGGGCCAGTTGTTGTGATAAATCCGGTTGCCGCGAATTTAATTGTTCGACAAGCGTCGATTCTTGTGAAGTCAGACCTGGGATTTGGGTGAGTGTAGCGCCTGGATTTATCCCGATGGTTTTATGCGCGAGCGCATTGAGAAGCGCGTCATATTCTCGAGGCAGCAACCCGTGTTTATCTTTTAAAATTTGATTCACTCTGTCTTTACGCGCCGAGTAAGGTAACGGAACCGTAATAAAAAAGGCGTTGGGTTGGGTTGTCTGGTCAAAAAATACCACTCTACCATCTGTTGCTTCAGTCTGGGTATCACGAACTACGGTAGCCAGTTGCCGAGAAACCACCGGTTCCTGTCTCAGTTTTGTAAGCAACACAGCCGCTTTTCCGTATACTGGGTTTTCATCCGCTTGATTAAAAAGTTTTTGCTGGACGAGTGTCAAAACCCCCTCGACTGGCAAAGCCTGATTGTTTGTAGATTCATGGACAGTTTCGACGATTTTCCAAGCAATGAACTCAAGTTCGGGCTTAGAAAGAGTGTTATCGGAGAGCGTGCTGGAAAGACCTTGAATTATCCGCTGGTTATAACTGTCGATAACGCTTTCATAAATTTTACGCCATTTCGTGTGCTGTTCTAATTCAAGTTTGCGGTGTTCTTCAAGTTTGCGGACCAGTTGAGGTAGATTGGCTGGGATTGTGGTTGGAAGTTCAACTGCGGTTTGTGCCTCAAGTTCATACAAATACCGTTTGGTTTTATCAATTTCTACATTGAGAAAATGAATGACCGCATTAACCTGTTGAGCATTGTTGAATATTGTGTTCGTTTCCACGCCCAAAATTTTAGACAGATTCCACGCCTCGTTGTTTTTGGCAACTGTAGTAAAAAAGTAAATTGCTTCTGCATCAAGCGGAGAAAGTAAAGCAGGAGGAACTTTTTTTAACGCTTCAGCGATTTGCGCCTCATTTGCACTTGGAGAAATGTTTAAAGAAATAGTAATGCGGTTACGTAAGAGTTCAAGTTGTGCAAGTAATAACTCCAAGTCCGGATTCATGCTATTTATTATAGCGAAAATTCAGGAAGAAGTGAGAGGGAAAGAATTGTGTCATTGCGAGGAATGTAATGACGAAGTAATCTCTTGATTCAGGGGATTGCTTCTCCGCCAAAGGCGGATCGCAATGATGATTTACTTAGACAAATTAGTGGTTGGTGGCACCGGCCGGAACTCAATCGTTGATTTAAATGGTTGACTTGCTGACGTTGGTTCTGACGGAGCAGTTTCCTGAACCGGAACTGTAGTAAAAATCGGCTGATTCCTAGGTTGCGTAACTGGTTGGAATGGTGTCGGTGTTTCGTCATGAGTCTCCACTTGTGGTTGTGGTAACGATATTGGTGTCAGCGTTGATTGAGCGGGAAGTTGCGGTTGAGTTTCTTCCCGCTCTGCAGCTGGAGTCTTGGCTTTTTTGCGCGCCAGAATTTCACTCGGCTTGGTGGTTATGAGTAAGTGTTCATCGGGTGAGGCAATAATGCGGACCGCAACATGCGCCGGTCCGGCAAAAAATAAACCCTCGCCCACATCTGCCGAAAGCAACAAATGTTTTTCTCCCTCGGATAAATAAAACAAGTCGGCAATTTTATCAATTGCCGCAGCTGACTGTTTGAGTAAAATCTGGATCGAAGAATTCTGGACAATTGAATGGCCGAGGTCAACTGCCAGGAAGTCTTCAACATCCTGCGTGATAGTGGTTAAGCCTAGGAAATATTTGCGCGCCCGCTTGGCAATTGAGTTGAGGAAATTTGCCGAATCCGGATACTTCATCAAATACCACGCCTCATCAACAATAAGTAAGCGTTTTTTCAGATCGCGGCGTATCTTGGTCCAGACAAAGTCGAGTAACACATACATGGCAATTGGCCGCAGTTCATCAGCGAGGTCACGGATTGAAAACACCGTGAAGGGATTTTTAATATTCACATTTGAATGCTGATCAATGATGCCGACCATACTGCCTTTGATAAACCGTTCAATCCGGTCAGATAAACCCTTGGCGACTGTTTCTTCCATGCCCACCAACACTTTGTATAAATCTTCAACCAGCGGCGGTTCTTTAAGTTGCGATTGCGGTTCCTGGGTAATGCCCTTTTGCCGGTAGGTGAGAATGATCGCCCGGTCCAGAACCGCATCTTCTTCCGGTGTAAGTTTACCCATAACCACACGAAATAGTCCGTGGAGCGACAAAACCTTGAGTCCCAATTCGTTTTCACCAGAATCAGACAATTGCGACAAATCAAACGGGTTAATTTTGGCCGGCGCGTTAAAACTAAAGGTGATGTATTCACCGTTGACTGCCCGACACAATTCTTCATACTCATTTTCCGGATCAATCACAATGACTTCAGTGTCAAACATCAGGCTGCGGAGAATTTCCAGTTTAACCAGGTAACTTTTGCCGCCACCAGATTTACCAAAGATGACTGAATTGGCATTTTCCAGCGAAAACCGGTCAAAGATAACCAGAGAATCATTATGCTCATTAATCCCATACAAAATTCCCTGATTAGCAGTAAGCTCGCTGGTCGTAAACGGAAACGTGGTGCCGAGAGAGGTGGTATCCATGTTGCGGGTAATCAGGAGTTTGTCTTTACTCATGGGTAACGTGGTTTTAAACCCGTCTTCCATTTGCAGCGTGGCTTTTTTAGTGATGATGAGTAATGATGCCAGAGTTGACTCAACCTGTTTTGACACCTGATTTAATTCTTCAAGCGTTGGAGCCGGAATTGAAACATAGAGCCCGAACTGGAAAAAGCGTTCGGCGCCCTTGGCCAGCTGCTGTTGTAGTTCCAGTGCGTCTTCGAGCGCCACCTGCACCGACGGATCAATCACCCGGCCGCGTTTTATATCAGACTGGATGGTAGCTTCCATTTCACCAACCTTACGCCGTAAATTATCCAGAATCTCGCGTGATTCCTGTGGATAGATATACATCGCTACATCAAGCGAATGGTCAAAGGAGATGAGCGGCGAAAGCCAGTTAGCAGTCACAAACCGTGGATAGCCGGCCACGAAAAACGTGCGTATGTACTGACTGCCGATTTTGATAAAGTCAAAGTCGACTTCAATTGCCGATGGGGCTATCATGTCGCGCACAGTCGTTAACCCCTGGGCAAATTGTTCTGCCTGTTGCTGCACCGGAGAAGTTGTCTGCGGAGCCGGTTTTTTCAAAAATGGTAATGAAAAAGTCAGTTTCATTGTGCAGTTGTGATTGGTGTCAGATACTCGCTGGCGTCAGTTGGTTTGAGTTCTTCCTGCGGATTATATATTTCATGAAACAAGGTAATCAGCTGTTGGGTGGTCAGTTGTTTCGCTTTCAGCCCGAGCCGGTTTAATTGTCGGATCAAATGGTCACGTTTGGGGATGAGCACGGTTTTGGCGCGCGTCAGGATATAAGTTTTGGGGTACGGCAAGCCTTTTCTCCCCATCAATGATGACATGTTGCCAACACCCAGCTCAAGCGAGGAAAAGGGAATTACAATATAAAATTTTTTATCCAGCACGTTTCGTTCTTTGACGGTGGCGTTAATAAACTCCCGATAGGTACGAATGCGCTCTTTGAGCGCCGGATTGGTTTGTTTTTCTTCGGCCGCAATTAATAAATTCATGTAACCGGAAATATCTTTGCGTTTGGAGCGGATCACGAGTTGAATTGGAAAAGACAATGAGTTGAGAGTCCCACTGTATGCGTAAATCATCGCATCCTGTTCTTTTTCACTTAACAGACTGAAGTTTACTGCTGAAGTTTCAATGATAAGCCCACAGCTGCCATCCTGAAGTAGCAATAAATCATCACGAATATCCTCGATTTCCAGGAAAAACTGGGTGGTGGAACGGATCGGCGCAACTTTGTTAGCCATACTTAGTTCATTATATCGTTTTTTGTCCAAAAATTTCCTGCGATAATTTTTGTCGCATCTCGTCTTTATGACTGATAGCTGAGACTTCAATTGGCGAGAGAGCTTTACCAGTTAACACAACTTCAACTCTTTGAAAACTGAAGGTTTTTTTCGGATCTTCTGCCTCAATGATATAGGTGCCGTTCGGAAGTGGGGTTGAGGCTGCGAATTGGCCCAGCTTGTTTGTTTTCAAAGCGCGCACCGGCACCTGATCTTTATCTTTCACCGTCACTAAAATGTTAGGTAACGTATTACCCTCGCCATCCTTAATAATTCCACTCATGGTATTTGGGTACGACGTGAGTTGGGGAATGCCGACGCGGACCGCCATGTTGGTGGGAATGACTCTGACTTGTGATGATGGGGGTGGTTCGGGATAACTGGTAGGGCGCACCACTTGGGTTTGAAACTGCGGATTCACGCTTAACTGTTTGCGCAATTGGACAAGCTCATTACTCATGCGCTCTTTTTCATTTAAAAGTTGCGACACGGTTTGTTGCAGTTCTATAAACCGTTCTTTAGTTACGTTGCCTTTAGCAAGTTCTTCCTGCATGGTTTGCATTTGCATGGTTAACCGTTGTTCGAGCGCCTGGTA
>C687J35174_10013025_pt1 | contig 10106 bp, 8 predicted proteins | sample RifCSPhighO2_01_FD_35174 | JGI IMG/M metagenome (IMG submission 35174)
ATCTCATTGACGTCATAAATAAAGTTTATTGGTTTGGCAAAATAATAGACCATTGAAGGATGATTGCCCCACCAGTGAGTAGTGGTAATGACTAAATTCATTTTTTTTAAGGTGGCATAGGTTTGACGGGTATTGGGGTCCATGAGAACCGTCATTTGATCACATTTGTCTTTGGCGTAAAGAGACAGGTAATAATGGTCGCCATAGCCCCAGTAGTTAGTGTTTTGGATTTTGTTTTTCACGACCGCAGCATAAAAAATACCTGTTGCCACACAAAAAAGTAGAGGATAGTAAAGTAACTTTTTATTTTGGAAAATCTGCAACGGAGCCACGGCAAGGAAAGCCAGTTGAGGAACCACCGGCAGCAGATACCAAAATATTTTAGTTTTAGTGAGATTTAAAAAGATAAACCAGGGAAAAAGAAACAGGGCAAACAGCAACTGACGAGCTGAGATTTTTTTAGTGACAAAAAAACGGTAGCCAAGCCAGATGAGGCCGACGATCATACTAAAGGTCGCCAGTGGCCCAAACTGCGAAACTACCAGGTCAAGATAAAAAGTGCGTGCACCAAAATGAGACTCAATTGAGGCGGTAACGCGGCGAAAATGGCTTTCGATGATATGAAGTTGCCAAAACTGCTGTTTGTAAATAATAAGCATTACTGCATACCACATCAATAAAATAGCGGCGTGTAAAGAAAGACGCTTAAGATGGTCAATCAGCTTTTGCCGGCCAAGCTCTTTTGTAAAGTGTTCGTAGATAAAAAATAGAGCAAAGATCGGAATCGGAAAAAAGCCGACCAAGGACTTGCTAAACACGGCGACCGCCAAAAAAAACAAACTCAAATAAAATCGGCGATAAAAGAAGAGGTAGCCAAGCCAGCCTAAAAGTAAAAAAATATCCTGGTTTAACACCTGAGATCTTTGCAAATAAATAGGGGTAAACGCCGTCAGTAGACAGATTATTGACGCAGCGAATGCATTTTTGATTACGGATAGATACAGTTTATAGACAAAAACTAGCACTACAATAGAAATTGTTAAGGTGAAAAGACGGGTAGACACCTCAGGTGCCATAAAAAAGAGAATTCGCGGGATTGCCCCATAAACAAACGAGACAAGCGGCGGCTTATCAAGCCAGATTTGCCCCTGCCAAAGAGGAAAAAGAAAATAATTTTGTCGAAACATTTCCCTGCCGGTTTGGGCGTACAAAGACTCATCCCAGTCGAAAAAAGGTTTGGGTGAAAGTGTTAATTTGGCACCAATCAAGACCAGATAAAAAAAGATGAAGCCAATAAACAGAAAATGTTTTTTAATAATTTGTTGAAAACGGTAAATCATGTTTTATTGCGACTGGATTATTATTTTGAAACAAGTTTGATTAATTGGCCTTTCATCTCAAATGCCTGGGGAAATACCTGGGTCTGATAGACAAAGTAAGTTCGAAGTTCATATAAACAAGATAATCCAATCACCAAAATAAGCATGGCCAAAATTTTATAAAATCTAGTTCTTTTTTTGAGAAAGTAAATGAGGCTTTGGCTGATGAAATACACGACCCCTGGCAAGGCCGTAAAAGTGCGTAGCATATGTGGATTTTCGTTAGGATAGGTAAAGAGGGCGGGAGTAAGAGAAATAATCAAATACATGATGAAAAAGATATTAAAAAAGCGGTGGCGATTTTTAAAGGCGATTAGTAAACCAACAAGGAAAAAGATTCCCATCACGGGATTGATGGCCAGTTTGCCGGGATAGTTCTGGCGTCCGTTGAGATCGCCTCTAAAAACAAACATACCTAAAGTCGAGAGCAAATTTTGACTGAAATATTGTACTTTTATCAGCCAGTTGAGATTAGCATTTTGTAAATAAGCCAGCGTTGTCAAGCGCGTATCTTGATGGGTCAACAAATAGAGAGATAAGGGTAGTGCCAGTAGCAGAAATGGCACTCCATACGAAAAAAGAGCAGTCAGTTTGATTTTTAGTGGCGCCTTACGGATAATAAGATAAAGCAAAGGGAGAAGAAAAAAAATCCGGCCTGGCGTGTAGGAATTGAACGCAAGACCCGCCATAACACCGCTAAGAGCTAAAAAAATCAATCTGTTTTTTTGCCGGTAATAAAAGAGAAATAAGATCGTTATCAGTTCTAATAGTAGAAGTAGTGTAGCTTCAAAAGAGAATCGGGCAAAGTTCACAAACCAGTGGGAGGTGGCCAGTGTTAAAATAGAAAGAAAAATCACCCAAAGTGAGCGCTTCTTATCTTGGGACGTGAAAATTTGTCCAAAAATCAGATAAATTACCACGATCGAGAATATTCCAAATATTGCCGAAGGCAGGCGTAGGGCAAATCTGGTTATTCCAAATATTTTCATCGAGGCAAGAAGAATATAAAAATAGAGCGTACTGTGGCCGGTGGCCAGATTACTGTAGATCGTAAAGGAGCGATTTTGTAAAGAAAGAGCTAGTTTGGCAAACTCTACTTCGTCAAAGCTTAGATTTTGCGGTATCTGCGGCCAGTTGATAAAAATTACCACCATTCCAATCAGGATTAAGACAATAAAATTAAGAAGTATTACTACCTGAGCCCAGTTGCAGTTATGCGGTGGCGCGACTTTACACCACCTGTTTATTAACCTGACAGGAGAAGCGCGATCTTGAGTATCATGTTTTATATCGGTGCGTAGCGTCATAATATTTTATCAATAAGATATCCTTTAGGCTCTCCATAGACGATTTAATAAAAGTGACATTTTTAGTTTCCACATGTTTCCAGGTGACCGGGATTTCGGTTATTTCGTAACCAAGCTTTTTGGCTAAAAAAAGAAATTCTAGATCAAAACCGGCCGAGACTGATGAACCGCTCACCGCATGATGCTTTTTAAAGACTAGTAATTTTTGAATAATGTTACGGGCAGCGGCAGTCTGAAATAATTTGAAACCGCACTGGGTATCTTTGATTCCTCGTAACGTAATAAAATATTCGCGGATAAAGATCATACCCAGCGCCATTAATTTACGGGTAAAAGGGGCGCCTTCGCGGCGTGAGTTTCGCGAACCGATGATAATCTCACTTCCTCCGTTTGCGGCTTTAATTAACTGTNCCGCCTCCTCTATAGGAGTAGCCAGATCCATATCNCAAAACATAATATAATCACCAGTTGCNTTTTNGATCCCGCCAATAATAGCAAAGGCTTTACCGGAATGTTTGTTTTCGATCAGTTGGAATTTTGGGAAAAGCGGCAGGTATTTTTCCTTAATAGTTTTTTTTGAATCATCGGTTGATCCATCGTCAACAATAATCACCTCTCCAAAGTAACTGTTGTTTTTGGTAAAATTACCCACCTTGTCCAGTGCGCCTTTTTGGATATTAGCAGTCTCGTTATAGCAGGGCAAAATCAAGGAGATGTTCATAAATACTAGTTACTTTTTTTTGTGAATAACTTTATAAATTGTAACATTTTCCACCTGCCACTCCTTAATTATTTTTTTATCGATGAAAGCAGCTATCTGCCATTGGCCGTCGTTGTCTGGAGAACAGGAGGCGTAACATAAAACAAAAAGTTCATCGGGCTGTTGACTTGATTCATAAGGTAAGGGGCGGTGGCCGTTTAATTCTAAAAAATAACGGACATGGCCATCGGTTTCCGTTGACGGTAAAGCCACAATTTGAAATTTCGAACTATCAATTTTTCCATTAAAACTGTCGGCAAAGCGTTTAGCGCGCGCAATTTGCCTGCTTCCTTCTTTAACAAGAAAATAATAATGAGGTACATTAACGCCAAGGAAAAGCAGGATAACTGTCAATACCAGTAATTTTTGCACTTTTTTCGGTTGTATGATAGTCAGTAAATAAGCCACAGTTAGAAAAAAACTTAAGTAAATTACGCCGTAATAATGCGGATAGCGGAAACTATTTAGAAGGCTAAAAGTGAAAATATACAAGAAGAAATTCGTTATATTAACGATTATCAAAAAAGGAATATTTTTTCTTTTGATTTTTGTTAACCAGATCCAGATAGCAAGATAAACTAGGGTNATCACCACTCCCAATAGCTGGTTAATTGGTAGTTGAAGAATATGCTGATAAAAGGCGGCGTTGGTATCAAGTAGGCGTTCTATAAATGGCGTTTTTCCAACCAGTTTGTCGCCGGTAAAGATGTTAAAAAAGTTTTTGGAGTTGATAAACTGGTGCTTGAGATCAAAGATGATTAAGGGAGAAGAGATAAGTATAAAACCGGTTAAAGCTGAGATAAATACGTTTAAATAATACTTGCTTGTTTTTGCCTGGTGAAGGCGAATGATATAGAAGATGATGATTGGCAAAAAAAGGGCAAGGGCCAGATAGTGAAGTTGAATGGAAAAGGCCAAAAAACAACCAAAAAGAAAGGAAAAAAATTTCTTTCTGGTTTGGAGGGATTTATAGAAAAAAAATAGCGTTAAAAAGCTAAAATAGGGTACTAAATTAGGATTCCAGGAATAACGGGAAAAATCAATTAGGGTAAAAGAAAAAGTCATAAAAAATATCAAAATAAGAGCGCTTAGGAAATCTAGTTCTTTTTTAATTAGTAAGAAGATTATTAGCATAAAAAATAGAGAGTAACAGGCTACACCAATAGCCAGACCCACTGGATTATAGTTAAACAAAGGCAGAAAAGGAGCCATTAAATAGTAGTAAAACGGTCCTAGAAATATCTGACCGACCGAACTGGGGGCGCCAATTGCCGGAAAATGTTCAAAATCGACAATCCGTTTAATTATCAGGGCGTCTCGTCCTTGATCACCTAAAAAGGTGATGAATTCTTCAATTTTATAAAATCGTAAGAAGATGGCCATGATAAAGAGCAGAAAAAAATGCCAATTTTTTGCTACAATGTTGGTTATGAACCGGCGCATATTAAGCTATTTTACTGTAATTTTTGCGACTTTGCTAAGTACGTTTATCGTTTGGCTCCCCTTTATACTGAAATCCCCTCAGTGGTTTGGTCTAGATTTTTTCAGACAAAACTTTCTTACAATATACAAACACTATGACGGTCCGCTTTATATTGTGGTAGCTAAGACGTTTTACAATCCAGCTTTAATAGAAAATCTGTCTTTAGAATTTATCCAGCCGACTATCTATTTTGCCGCCCATCTCCCGCTTTATCCGGTGTTTATCAGACTGTTTTCGGTTATTGGTTATTTAAAATCCATGATTTTGGTTAATGTGCTTTTTTCCCTCTTTTTAATTCTGTTTTTTTATTATTTTTTGACAAAATTCAATATCACTAAAAAACCATTGTTACTCACCGCAGTATTTATGTTTTTGCCCCGCTTCCTTGTTTTGAGGACAGTAGGAGCGCCGGAAAGCCTGTTTCTTTTTTTTATTATCTTATCGATTTATTTTTTTGAAAAAAAACATTATTTAATTGCTGGCCTAGTTGGAGCTTTGGCCACTATGACCAAAACACCCGGTATTCTGTTGTTTGTCGCTTATTGTCTGGTGTTTCTGGAAAGATACATAAAAACTAGAAAAATAGAGCTGCAGTGGCTTTTTATCACTTTGATTCCACTTGGTTTAGCGAGTGTCTTTTTTTTGTATTTAGAACAGTACAAAGATTTTTTCGCCTATTTTCATTCGGGCGATAATCTGCATCTGACTTCACTATATTCGATGTTCAATTTTCGTGCACGTTGGGTAGGTACCGCATGGCTTGAGGATATTCTTTTTTATCTTTTTATATACGGTTTGGCACTGATAAATTTAAAAGAGAGTCAATTTCGAAGTATGTTTTATTTTTGCTTAGTTTTTTTTACGGCGACAATTTTTGTTCAGCATCGAGATATTGCCCGCTATAGTTTACCTTTATGGCCATTTGCTTGTATCGCCTTTGAAAGATTCTTAACATCTAAAAAAACATTGTTGGCAATGCTGATACTATTACCGGCGATTTATCTGTATACCTGGAATTTTTTACTTTACAATGTCATGCCCATTGCCAACTGGAAGCCTTATCTATAATTCTCCTTGTTTCTGGTTTACTAAAAATTAAGATTAGCGCTAGACTAGTGGATTAAATATTAGGTACACTATCAGTTGTCAATTTGAAGAATTTGTTAAGAATAAAAATTAAATATTTTTGATTAACATCGTCATGGTTGCAATAAAGAGATATATTTTTCAGAAAAAATGGATTATTATCGCCCTTATCATTATAGGCGCTGCTGGCTGGTTTTATTATTACAATCAGGCACAAAAAAATGCCAAAAATGAGTCGCATGTGGTAAGAAAGCAAACCATTAAAAATACACTATCTTTTTCCGGTGAAGTCTCGGCCGAAGAGCATGTAATTTTGAAGTTTCAAACTACCGGTCAGATCGGTTGGGTCGGGGTAAAGGAAGGTGAAAGCGTCAAAAAATATCAAGCCATTGCTTCTCTTGACTGGCGTTTGGTAGAGCGAAATTTTCAAAAATATTTAAATACCTACAGTAAATATCGCAATACCTTCGATCAGTCGGAAGATGATAATCAAGATACATCTCTTAACGGTTCAACCCAGGAGGTGAGAGACGCCGCCAAAAGACTACTACAAACGTCGCAGGCCGATCTGGATAATTCGGTTTTGGATGTGGAGATCCAGAATTTAGCCAAACAATACTCAACTTTGGTCTCGCCGTTTGACGGCTTGGTCATAAGCGCCAATCCTCAAGCGGCCGGAGTCAACACCGCGCTTGATACCGCTTATGAAATAGTTAATCCGGCCAGTTTGTATTTTTCAGCATCGGTTGATCAAACCGATGTGGTAAAGCTGAAAAAAGGAATGGCCGGGGAAATTATTTTTGACGCCTACCCGGATCATAAAATCCGCGGGGTAGTCGCTTCCATCAGCTATACGCCAAAGGCAGGGGAAACGGGTACGGTGTATGAAGTGAAAATTGGGTTTGACCCATCACGACTGGGCGCATATGCCTATCGATTAGGAATGACTGGTGATATCGAGTTTATCCTAAGTCAAAAAGAAGACGTTTTAGCCATACCATCACAGTTTATAAAAACCGAAGGTGCAACGACTTATGTCTACAAACAAGAGGGTAATGCGAAAAAACAGGCCAAAGTAGTGACCGGAGAAGAAATTGACGGCACCGTTGAGATCACTCAGGGGTTAAAAGCGGGCGATACGGTTTTTGAGTTTCCAAAAAAGTAACCATGCTTCTTCAACTTTCAGGTATCTGGAAAGAGTATCAAATCGATGAACAGGTGGTTTTCACCGCTTTGAAAGATATTAATCTTACTATCGACGAAGGTGAATTTACCGCAATTGTTGGACCATCAGGCAGTGGTAAATCCACACTAATGCATTTAATTGGCCTGCTTGATCACCCAAGTAGAGGAAAAATAAAAATACGGAATAAAGATATTACCATTCTTAATGATGACGAAATCTCCACCTTGCGTAGCGAATTTGTTGGTTTTGTTTTTCAGTCGTTTAATTTGATCAATAAACTGACCGTATTAGAAAATATTTTAATACCGACAATCTATGCTAGAAAGAAACTGGATTATAATCCAGAAGAAAAGGCTAAGTATCTAATCGAGCGGTTTGGCCTGCAAGGAAAAGAAAATTCTTATCCTAATAAAATATCCGGCGGGCAGCAACAGCGGGTGGCTATGGCACGGGCGCTTATCATGGATCCGAAATTGATTTTAGCTGATGAGCCGACGGGTAACCTAGATACCAAATCCGGCAATGAGATTATGAAGCTCTTAAAAGAACTGAATAAAACTGATAGAAGGACAATCGTTATCGTTACCCATGAAGCGGATATTGCTACTCAGACCAATAGGCTTATTAAAATGGTTGACGGTCAGATAGTAAAAATATGAATTATTTTCTATTTATTATTAAATCAGCCGCTTTTGACTTTTCCCGTAACAAAGGACGCACTTTTTTGACTTCTTTGGGAATATTGATTGGCGTTTTGTCGGTAGTGCTTCTTACTGCTTTTGGACTGGGGTTGAAAAAGTATATTGCCGACCAGTTTGAAAGTTTGGGTACTAATTTGCTTCGCGTATTACCGGGACAGCCGCTTCGAAGCGGGGGTTTTAGCGGAGGACCTTCGTCTTTTGGAACAATTCATTTTGAGGAAAAGGACGTTGTGAAACTGAGCAGGTTGAGGTCTTTAGAAGTGGTGGTGCCGGTTTATTACAAATCCATGGATGTGGTAGCTGGCAAAAATACCGAGTTTGCGACCGTATATATGACTAATTCCGACGTATTTAAAGCTATCAATCTTAATACAGAATATGGAGCTCCGTTTACCAAGCAGGATGTTGAGAAGCGCAGTAAAGTGGTGGTAATAGGTCCTAAGATAGCGGAGAATTTATTCGCTGATCAAAAAGCGGCAGTTGACCGATCGCTTAAAATCGAAGGCCAGACATTTAAAGTCTTGGGAGTCTTAGGCGCCAAGGGCGGCGGGTTTGGAGGACCGGATTTGGACTCTTTTATTTATATGCCTTACAAAACCGGTTATATCTTCAATACAGACAAACAGTTTATCATTTTGATTTTAAAAGTAAAAAGTGACCAGTCAATCGAAACTGCCAAAACAGAAGCCAACGATATTCTTCTTAAACGATTCAAAAAAGACGATTTTTCGATTGTTGAACAAGGAGAAATTTTAAGCGCCATTAACTCGATCTTCGCTGTCTTAAATACCGTCTTGATTGCCATTGCTGCCATATCTTTAGTAGTTGGAGGTATTGGTATTATGAATATCATGTATGTGACGGTTACTGAAAGAATCAAGGAGATTGGCATCAGGCGGGCTTTGGGTGCCCGTAAAAAGGATATTCTATATCAGTTTTTAGTTGAGTCGGTGATCTTATCCTTACTGGGAGGATTAATGGGTTTACTGTTGGCAGCGCTCATTATCCTTTTTGTCCAAAGGTTTTTTCCGGCCTATATTGATCTTCAATCAATTATGTTGGCCTTGGGGGTATCGTCAGCCATTGGCGTGATTTTTGGGGTTTTTCCGGCTAAAAAAGCGGCAGATTTGGCGCCAATTGAGGCGATAAGATACGAATAAGCTTATTTTTGGCAGTGCGGACAGAGGAATGTACTTCGGCCGTTTTGTTTTATTCTAATGATTTTTGTATTGCATTTTAAGCAAGGTTGACCTTCGCGATGATACACTCGACTGCGATGTTGATATTGCCCGCGGCTGGAGTCGGGCTGAATATAAGACTCGTCGCTACTTGAGGAGCCTTTGTATTTGATGCCCTCGGCAATTACTGTTTTTATCGCCAGGTAAAGATCAGTCGTTTCTTTCTCAGTCAGGTTTTTCGCTTTTTTTTGTGGACCAATACCAGCAACAAAGACGGCTTCGTTAGCATAAATATTGCCTATTCCCGCCATCTTATCCTGTTCCATTAAAAGCGGCTTAATTGGTTTATTGGACTTATCAATCGTTTTTTTGAAATAATATTGGGAAAATTGTTTGGAGAGAACGTCGGCCGAAAGTGGCGCTAAAGGTTCAGGGGCGATCTTGAACCAACCGAACTTGCGAAGATCATTAAAAAACAGCGCCGACTCGTCGGTAAAACCAATAATGATTCTGGTTGTTCTGCCGGGCATGGTGGTAGTGTTGGCTTTGGGAATGGGATTTTGGTATACGGCCTGGTTTTTATTTTTAGCAAAAAGAAGTTGGCCGGCCATCTTAAGATGGATGTTAAGAAACAGGTCGTTACTTAACCTAAAAATCAATACTTTGCCTTGACGCATGATCTTGGCAATTTTTGCACCAATTATATGTTCTTTTTTACCAATAAACTGTTTGGCAGTCAACACCTCCACAGTTTTAATTGTCTTCCCAACCAAACGAGGCTCCAGATAACGTCTGATTGTCTCGACTTCCGGAAGTTCGGGCATGAGATAAATTAAAAGTTAATTTTCGATTTGACATAATTCAAAATATTGTTTTTGAAAATATTGAAGGTATATTTTTCGGCTGATTGGCGCGCTTCCAGTCGCATTTTCTTTTTGTCGTTGATGCTGAGATTTTCCCATTGTTTGATTTTGGTAAAAAGACTGTCTTCATTTAGCTGGTCATAAAGATAACCATTAATTCCAT
>C687J35174_10013027_pt1 | contig 10106 bp, 7 predicted proteins | sample RifCSPhighO2_01_FD_35174 | JGI IMG/M metagenome (IMG submission 35174)
CAATGCCGAATATCCTTCCGAATGTCTTTGGACGTTGTTTGAGTTTTAAGATGTTCATGCCCTCATTATACAACAGTGTTAAGCTTTAATCAGCGGGTCTACTGAAAAAAAACTGCTTTTCAAATTGAGCGTAGGCACAGCCGCTTACAATCACGACTGTTTTTTGGGAAAGTAAATCATACAGGATTTGTGCCATCTCTTTATCAAGTGCTGCCTTGCTTTGCGCCAAGGTTCCGTCAAGGTCGAAGACAAGGATTTTCTTTGCTGCCAAATTCAAAGCCATTTTGTTAAGAATTGCCTTTGCTCCAAAATTCTCGAGAAGCCAGGAACTGGATTGAATCTTCCCACCTGGCCCTATGTTAAAAATCATCTTGCATTTAATAGAATTGCAGGCAGCTACTTCCGGAACATTCTTTTTGTTTCTATCTCCGCCATTCGCAAAGATATGAGGTTTAAGTTGTTGAAGCTCCTTGCAGACGCTCATATCCTTTGGATTAGAAGCATGATTGGTTAAAATAACTTTATCAACGCAGACAAAAGACTCGATGAGTTCTTTTCGCTCATGCTCCGGCATAAATACATAACCCTTTTTTGCCTTTAACCAGTTGTCATTGTTAAGAATAACAACTAATTTGTCGCCAAGTTTTCTCGCTTCTTTAAACAAGCGCACGTGTCCAATATGCGGAGGGTCAAATCCGCCGCTCACCGCAACGACTATCTCCTTTTCACCTATTTTAGCTTCTTGCGCCATGTTTTTGATATGACATAAGAATCAACTGGTACGCAACCAACAGACGCGCGGAGATTGTTGTCTCTAAATAGTTAGGACCGCACTGACTCAACTTTTACTTCCTTCAAGATTATTTCTCCATTGCCAGGGTCTTCATCCCATACTTCAATTCCTATGCCGCCATTCTTTGATATTTGCATGTTGCTCGCATCATATCGCAGAACCCATTGATTTTTAATCAAGCACTGCATTTCATTATCCTTGACTTGTACGCCAAAATGGTTATCAAGCCACGGCGTATAGTTAGATACTGACATTTTAGGCGTCTTTCCAAGCGTCGTCTTTGCGCCATCAATCACTTGATATAGCACCGCGCGCGCACCGTAAGATGAGAAGGTACAGCCAATATAATTCCTTGAATCTTTATAACGAGCAATAAGAGTGACCTTAGCTCCTTTGCTCCAATCAATTATAGTTTTGAAACTATAATCCTTCCAATCGGAAGCGCCCCTAAGCACCATACGGCCAGCGCTAGTGGATGCAAACGCCATGCGCCCTGTGCTGGCGGACGGATATGAGGTCACATGAAGAAAACTATCTTTAACAAAATAGCCTCCAGAAGTGTTTGTCCATCTGTTTATTGATTCTCCAAAGTCGTTTATGGTGTATGGGGTGCTAGAACCGATGCCGTCAGTAAGAGGGATGGGGGCTGGCACGGGTTCTGGAGCGACAGTTTCTGGCTTTTTAGCATGTATCGCGACGATAGGCTTCTGCTTTTCCTTTGTAGTTTCTTTTATGACTAATTCCGTTTTTGGCAACTGCGCGAGAACATTTTCTCCGTTGCCGGTTATCCCCATAACCTCAACACTTTTAATGATTATTTCACTATTGTCTATTTTCGGGTCAAACACCTTGATACCGATTCCGCCACGCAAAAGTGCCGGGCTTAAGTCGTAGGAATGGATAACGGAATTTCCGTTAACCAAACATTCAACTTTATCTTTATTCACCATAATACCGAGCCAAAAGGCTTTTTGGGGCATTTCGAAAAAGGTACTCTTTTTAACCATGAGTATCTTGATGCCGTCCAAATATTGCTCGATCCTTAGCTCTTTGTCAGTAAATGAGCAGGCAACATAGTTTCCACTTTCATTGATTCTGCTCAATAAAGAAATATGGCTACCTCTATTCCAGTCAAGTCTGGTGTTGAAAATATAGTCTTTCCACTCCAGCGCTCCGCTGAGAAAAATAGAAGCTCCTGTCCGGTTGTTGGTGCTTATCTTCATGTCCCCATTCTCAACAGTAACGCGAGCACCTTGTGTTTTGACCCATTCACTATCATTTAAAAAAGATTTTTGGTACGGTAATTTCTTCTCCGCCTCTCTCTCCTCTAATTGAGGCTCTTCTTGGGGACCTGTGGCAACAATGACACTTTCAATTTCTTTGGACTTTACAGTATCATTATTGTTGGGAATCGCGGCAAAATCTTTGTATGTTACTACGCCCAAACTTAACAAAATCATTACTGAAACAACGGCGAGAAATGACGTTGTTGCTTTTAATGTTCTGAAAATACTCCCAACTCCTGTTTGCAGACGGTTTTTATCCCATCTCGTCACCCATCCCTGTGTTCCAATCGTAACTATGGCGTAAATCTTTAGAGTTGCCATCAAATACGTATAGAGGATATAAAATGGAAGTATTAAAATATCAGATGGATGATGTTTCAAATGGGGATATAATTTTATACCTCGACTAACATACCACCAGGAGAGCAAAATGCCGGCTATTAACCAATGTCCCCAGATAATTGAAAATATAAAATAAATCGGGCCAAGTATAAGAGTAAACGGCTGAGTAAATCTGTCTATCATGTGATAGGTTAAGAATTTCTCCTTTTTCCATATCCACTTACTCAGCAATGATTTTAAATCAGACCTATAGCTATTTCTTGCCCATCTAGTCTGCTGTTTGAAAAAGGTTAGTAAATCAGGGGTTCCGGGAGTGAGTACTCGCGCATTTGCTTGATATCGCACCTTCCAACCTCTCTCTTGTACTAATCTGGTAATACATTTATCGTCGCCGCTGATGCATTTGGCGCCCCAAAAGGTTTCTTTTTCAAGCTCCTCGCATAAGTCGTTAATTGCCTCTTTTCTATACAGCGCGGTTCTTCCAGAAATACAAGTTACCGCATCCGCAACGACCGCAAGGTACGTCATCTCATCAAAATACCTATGATCGAGATGAATGTTAAAAAGTCTGCGCGCAAGCGTGTTTGTGTCTAAAACATCCTGCCGAGGTCCTACCCCGCCAACCAGTGGGTCGGCAAATGGAAACAACAGAGTATTCTTTATGTTTGGATCCCAAATGGTGTCGCTATCAACCAAAGCGATTATATCGTATTTAGCAACCCTTATTCCATCTGCTAAAGCCTCTCTCTTTCCGGGCCTTTTAGTAATTATGAGCGTGCTATTCTTATTTTCCTCTTGAAATTCTTTAAACTTTTCTATACAAGCCTTGTCGGTGTGATCTATAACGGCGACAATTTCATCAGGTTTGTTGTGTATCCAAGATTCTAACGCCTTCTGAAAGACATTCGGGTCTTCGTTATAAACTGGAGTCACAATTGATACTGTGTTGCGGTATCCGTTTTCGCCGATTGGCCTATATTTTTTCCCAATTACTTTTTTCACGGCCCATATAGACCAACGGTAAATGCCAACAACCCCTAGTGGAAAATAGAGGGTTATAATGTAAAAGTAATTACTTAATAATTCAGTCATTGAACAAAAACGAGTCGGAAATATAGTCCGTTAGACGGACTATATCTCCCCTTAATCTTACTTCGGACCATTAAATTTCCTCTTGATGATTTCGTTTACCTGAATCACTGCTTCCAACAACGGCATTGAACTTGATAACTCTCTTTTCGCCCAACTAAGAAAAGCTACTGTGTCCTTTGGCAGGCAACTGCCGGCATACGGTCCAAGATTCCTGATTCCATACTTCTGATTCCAAGACCCCTCCGCACTTTTGACAACCAACTCAAACACTTTGTCAGCATCAACTTTCACCGCTTCGCAAATCACTCTCATTTCATTGAAAAATGAGATTTTACAGGCATTGAAAAGATTGTGAGCATACTTTTGCGTCTCGGCCTCTTTTAAAGAGACACGGACAACCGGACATTTGTGAAAGCAATAAATCCCTTCTATGATTTCTCCCGACTTGGCATCTAACTCGCCAATGATAATAATCCATGGATTTCTGAAATCTTCCTCGTTGCTACCTTCCCTTAAGTATTCCGGATTCATGCAAACTCCAAAATCTTTTCCTGCTTTTTTGCCGGAGTATTTCTCAAGAATTGGAATCAACTGTTCTTCCGTTGTTCCCGGCGGCACTGTGCTTCTAATAACAACGACACAGTAACCTTCATTGTTTTTTAAATAGCCGGCGCCCAAATTACCAACAGCTGATTTCAAAAAATCCAGTTTTATCTCGTTATCAACTGTCGGCGTAGATATGGCGAGAAAAAACGCCTCGATGCCTTTCTCTTGCTCAAGCAAGTGGGTGGGGCAAACTCGATGCCCTTTATTTTCTAACCTGGCCAAAACTTCCGGATTGATATCGCAAAAGATTACATCGTGCCTATTCCCAATAAACCCCTTGCCGGTGGCTTGACCTACGATTCCAGCGCCAATTACTGCCAATTTTGACATAATTCTCTTCCTTTCTTAGCGGTTAAATTTTGAAAAAACCCGCGAAAAGATGGGATTTTTGGAGACCTTCTCATGAACGATTCCTGCGTGACATCCATCTCAAAGAAATAAAACCGCTTGGCTTTTTCAAGCGGTAAGACATTTTGGCGACGTCCAGTTATCAAACTTATCTGCAACAAAAACTTCCGCGCCGGTCGCGAGAAGTGCGCAAACGAGGTTGGAGCCAATAAAATCGGCGCCGCCGGTCATTAAAACTCTCGGAACGTTATGTTGCGTTCTGATACACCTATTGGTGCTACAAATTTTTTTTAGAGTGGAAACACGCATCATGCACAGAGGTGGTTTCCCGTCACCTTGAGCTGAATTATCTCACACCCGCCGCAAAAAGCATCAAGAATGTTATCAACAGGCCTGGTTAACTTAGCTTGACGGAAGATGATTAAGTATTTTTTGTACGTATATCTCCTATGGCAAAGGTGTATAAGTGGAGCATCTTTCGGTGTGTAATTCTGGTATAATGCGAGGGCGTACCTTTCTCCAGTTGCAACGGCGCAAGCGCCTGCCAACAAAAAATCCGGGGACGGACGCTATAGCTGGGAAACTGGCCCTGTAACGGGCTAGCGCTGTAGCGTCCATCCCCGGATTTTTACGTCTTTTTAAGTAAATGCGTGTCTGATTCTATTGAGGTTGCCGTTTTTGTCAACAATCTATCGGCGAAAACCCAATCAATCCTCCGAACTATGAAAAGATGTTCGCAACACCCTTTTTAGCAAAATTATGACGGCCGTCATAATTTTGCTAAACCGATTGCGGGAAAAATAATGGAGAGAAAGAAAAAAGAGAAAAATGAGGGGAACGAACTGGCCAAATCGGACGAAACCACCCCGATTCGCCATTGGCGAATCGGGGTGGTTTTTTCGAAACGTCTAAATTATTTTGATTACGAAACTCGTCGAAGGCGCGTGTTTTCGGGAACCTTGCGGAGCGCGACGGCGCGAGCAGAGCAAAAAATCAGCAGATTTTTATGCGTGGTCCCGAAAACACGCGCCGAGAAAAGAGTTTCGTAATTCACAGTAAATTACTGTCCATCGTGCAGCTCGCCTGCCGTGCCCTGATTCGGACAGACATGTTGCATTCTGATGGTGCCGGTCGTTGAGCCGCTCTGCCCCGCGTACGGCCCGCCTGGGGCACCCACAAAGTCAATGCGGTAGGTGATGTCAAAGAAGCTGTCGATGTTCCAGTTCCCGTTCGGAAGCTGTGTGAGCGTGGTGTGGCCGGGACTCGGCATGCCGTTGCCAGTTCCAGCGACAATGCGAAGCAGGTCAAAGTCGGGGTCTCCCGGAGGAAGCTGTCCTTGCAGGCGAGTCATGTCGGTGTCAAAGGATTGCACCGGGTCCCCCGGCGTTCTTGGAGCCGTGTGTATCTCTCCCTGTGCCATAAGGGTCTTGACTCCGCCGCCCGAGAGAGAAAGCTGGAGCATTTCGGTGTCAAAGGTATAGGTTTCGCCTGTCGCCGGAGTACCGGTTCGATTTACATGCGTGTCCGGCGTACTCATGAGTGTACCATCGGCGGTCTGCCCCACTGTCGCGAGCGTCGGTTCGACAACTACAAACTGGCCACCAGTGTTTTGGTACTTTGAGTCCTTATCAAAGACCACCGCTGTTCCGTCTTCGTTGGGACGTTCGCACGTCGGGTGCGTCTTTTTCGTCGGAAGACAAATTTCCTCGGTGCGAACCGCCGTTTGCGAACGGATGCCGAACTGGTCATGGGTAATCACTTTGCGATTTAACTGATTGTGCGGGAGAACTTCATAGCACATAAGGTGGTTTTCGCGGTCAACGATTTCACTCACTTTTCCGTTGTGCGTCTTCTCCGTCGGGTTGCAGAGATACTTCCCGCGAATCACTTCAAACTGCCGATTTTGGAATTGGTCTCTCGCCGACACGCCCGTCACAAAGTCATACGGCTGTACGTCGTAACAAAGATAATGATTGGCATTCTGCGGAATGGGCGGAACAATTGCGGCAATGAGTCTGTCAGCCGCGGACGGCGGCAGATTGGAGAGAAGCCGCTCAATTGGAATGCCAGCTTTTCTCTTGCCGGTCGGAGTAAGGAGATAGCGAGGATTTGTAATGAGAATATCTCTCCGCTCAAACTGATTTTCAATCAAGACGGGGCGGGGCGCGAAGGAGGGGGGATCTTGAAAACGGTATGCCAGATAGTGGAGGTCTGGTCTTTTAGGAATAAAGGCAAGCCCGGCATGAAGCTTTCTCACAGGGTTCAGCAGTCGNTCAATTTGCGTGAGCGTAAAGTCCGTCGGCTCTATAAACTGGTCGCTAAGCGTAACCGTTACCGGCTGGATGGATTTATCCAGAAGATACGTCAAATAGTGGTCGCAGTCGAGATTTTCATCCACGACCCCATCGCCATTATCGTCTTTGCCGTTGCAAATTTCCGCCGGCGGGACACCCTGCGCAAAGACAGGGACCGCGATTCCGAGGATGGCTACAAACGCCGCTAACACCAATAATGGAGAAGCGAGCGCGACACTTATTTTCTTCATGGTTCTCGCAAAATTAATAAATAATAGTCATCATAGGTATATGCCTACCTGCAATCGGTGTCAAGTAAGTTTTTCCACCCGCTATCCCCAAACTTTCCACAATATGATGCATATCAATTCTCAAGGATGTGTAAATAGTGCTGCGTAAATAACGCTCGCAACACTCTTTCTTAGTCTTAGCAAAATTATAACGGCTGTTATAATTTTGCTAAAAAACAGCCATTTTCTGACTGTACCTGTCATGCCGAACGTGGTTAGAGNGACCCCGTCGCCGAAGCGGGAATCTTTGAGAATACGTCAAACACTTTTCGGATGGAAAGGAACGTGTTCCGATTTCCGGAGAGCGCGCCGGCGCTAAACCCGATGACCTCGCCCGAAAGGTTAAGCAGAATTGAGCCGGATACCAACTCCGTTGAGCGTATATCAGTCTTTATGGCGATCAATTCCTTGAAAGTTTGTGGCGTGGTGGTGGAGCCGTCAGATGGCTTCGCCGCCGTCCGCTCCACGAGATTTGAGATAATGCCGGTGGAGACGGCATCGGAATCGGCGCCGGAGAGCGCCACGACCGCCTGTCCGAGCTTGAGGTCGCCCAAGTTGAACTGCGGCATAACAAGGCGATACACACCCTTTTCCTTTTCCTGAAGGAGAACCTGGAAAAAAATGAGTCCCGCGTTTTGGTCGGAATACGCGATGTTGAGCGGGAAGACTCGTCCATTCGGAAATAGCGCTTGATACGTCTCGGCTATCGCGTTTCCGGCGCCGTCCGCCTTCCGGTACGCAATGCCGATATCCGCCGCGAGGAACCCGTCGCGCGAGACGATGAGACCAAGTCCGGCAAAACCGACGTGCCCGTCCCCTGTCTTTTCTTGGATGCGCACCACGCTTTCCTGATTTTTTTCAATGGCTTCAATGACCATGTCGTCGGCCTTTACAACGACTGTTTCCTTGGTGATGACGGAAGCGGTCTGTTTTTGCGGCTCAGTGACGACGCGCTCTATTGTCTTCTCCACGACGCGATTGATTGTCTGTGTGATGCCTTGCGGCGCTTGGTCCATGAGGGAAACCGTAACGATGCCCGTAGCGACGGATGTTACAAAGGAAACCAGGAGCGCGAGGAGAATGAGCTGTTGTTTGTTGAGTCCTTCCATGGGATAGTGAAATTCCAAATTTTCTATTAAGAAAGCGCGTTCTAATTTTTTACCTTTACTCAAAATCCTTGATTTGAAATTCAACTACCCCATTCCATCTTGCAGAGGTAAAGCGTGGATGATTGTCTCGCTGTTGTTTCCACAATACGATTGACATCTGAATCATAAATCAAACAAAAAAAGACGCAACTGAACTAGCATACCGCCTTATGTCGGCCAATGTAGCTTTTATTTACGACGTCCGTAAGTAAAAGCTACGCGCGACAGTCCAATATGCAGCCGCGNTAAGATTTTTCATCCCACTTTCTTCTAACGGATTTCAGGGGTCAAGCAGTTCCAAAAGTATACTTGAAGCGATTTCAAGGTCTTTTCTGGTCGTCTTCCTGCCGAGCGTAAAGCGAAGACTGGAAAGAGAGTGACCTTTCCCTCCGCCAAGCGCTGCTACGACATATGAGGATTTCTCGCTCTTGAGACAAGAGCTTTTGGTGGAAACGGCAATCCCCCGCGCGTCAAGCTGTAGCGTCAAAAATTCGGTATCAACCCCCGGCAGCGAAATATTTAAATTGTTCGGCAACCGCTCTCCCCTTCGCATGCTCCCGTTTGCCACAGCGTCTATTGCAGTGTTTTGCAAAACATTAGTATAGAGGATGTCTCGGAGCTTTGCGATTCTCTCTGATTCTCTTTTTCTCTCTGCAATCGCAAGGCGGAGCGCTTCGGCAAGGCCCACGATGCCGGGGATGTTTTCGGTCGTGGGACGCAGCCCTCTTTCCTGCCCTCCGCCAAAAAGGAGCGGCGCGAGGGGAATCTCGCGGCGAACGTAGAGCGCGCCGACGCCTTTGGGGCCGTAGATTTTGTGCGCATCAAGAGATAAAAGGTCAACGCCAAGCGCGTTCACAAGGCAGTTGAGGTAGAGCGGAGCTTGGCAGGCATCAGAGTGGAAAATGGGAAATTTTCGACGTGAATCCTTTATTCCTAATCCTTTATCTTTAACAGCCCGACATTTCGCAAGCAACTGGCTGATTTTGCGGATGGGTTGCACAGTGCCAATCTCGTTGTTCGCGTACATCACTGAAACGAGGACGGTATTCGGGCGAATCGCCGCAATTATCTTTTCCGGCTTGACGACACCGTCTTGCTCCACTGGCACATACGTCACTTCAATACTCCCCCGCCGCTCCAATTCCCGAAACGGCTTCAGCACCGACGCGTGCTCGATGTTCGTCGTCACCACATGCGGCTTATCACTCTTTAGAGATGAGTTGGCCCGCGCAGGTAAAATTCCTCCGTCTTCGGAGACAAGAGTTGCCCCCTTCAGAAAATAGGTACGATCGTACCTATTTTCTGTTGCAGAGGATAGAGAGGATAGAACACCGTGAATGGCGAGGTTGTTTGATTCGGTTCCGCCGCTGGTGAATACGATTTCATCCGCGTGCGCTTCCAATGCGCGCGCAACAGAGGCGCGCGAGTTGTCCAGCGCTTTTTTGGCCGCGACTCCTTCAGCGTGAATGGAGCTGGGGTTGCCGAACTCCTCCCGCAAAAACGGTTGCATCGCCTTCTCTACCCGCGGGTCGAGCGGGGTTGTCGCGGCATAATCGAGATAGGTTCTAGCTTTTAGCTTATAGCTTCTAGGTGTGGGGTTTGACATAGAGAGAAATAGATGATATCAAAAGGTTCGAAAAGTTCAACCTACAACCCAAGACCAGAAATCTTATGAATGACGCGGTTATTAACGTTATCACGAGGAGAGTCTCCAGGGGCCTATCGGGGGAATATGAAAGTGCGCTTTCTCCGACTACTCAAGACCGACAGTCCAGAACTCTACGGATGGGTGGAAGACAATATGGCGACTGTTGCCGAATGATCGACTTTTCCACAAAAGAAATGGAGTAAAATGTGATACAATATCCCCATAACAGCCCTAATCTCCAACATATTTTATGCAAACA
>C687J35174_10013033_pt1 | contig 10104 bp, 10 predicted proteins | sample RifCSPhighO2_01_FD_35174 | JGI IMG/M metagenome (IMG submission 35174)
TTTTTTAGTTATTATTTTGCTGGTCTCTATGGTATTGCTATAGCCGCAATGAGCATGCTTTCTATGGCGGGAATAATCATAGCCATAGACGCTTATGGACCTATTACAGATAATGCCGGAGGTATTGCCGAAATGGCAAATCTTCCAAAAGAAATTCGTGATGTAACCGACCCTCTAGACGCCGTTGGGAATACAACAAAAGCTGTTACTAAAGGATATGCTATTGGCTCTGCTGGTTTAGCGGCTCTTGTATTATTCGCTTCATACACAGAAGCCACTCATGGAGCATTCACTTTTAGTCTAAGTGACCCTAAAGTCATCATCGGTCTCTTTATCGGTGGTCTCCTTCCTTATTACTTTGCCGCTCTTTGTATGGAATCTGTAGGTCTTACCGCCGCCAAAGTTGTTGAAGAAGTTCGCAGACAATTCCGAGAAATAGAAGGCATCATGGAAGGTATAACAAAGCCCGACTACGCTCGTTGTGTGGACATAGTGACAAAAGCCGCTATAAAACAAATGATAGTTCCAGCCCTTATTCCAGTCCTAGCACCTATTGTTGTCGGCTTTATCTTGGGTCCAGTAGCTCTTGGAGGACTTCTTGTTGGAAGCATTGTCACAGGTCTCTTTGTAGCAATATCAATGACATCAGGAGGTGGAGCTTGGGACAATGCAAAGAAGCATATTGAACAAGGCAATCATGGCGGAAAAGGAAGCGACGCGCATAAAGCGGCTGTTACTGGAGATACTGTGGGAGACCCTTACAAAGACACCGCTGGACCAGCTATCAATCCTATGATAAAAATCCTAAATATCGTAGCGCTTCTTATTGTGGTCTTTCTCATTTAATTTTGGTCAGTTTATTTTTTACTAATATCATTAAATCTATACATCTTATTTCTGAAATAATTAAATGCAATGACTGAAATAAAGAAGATAGAAAAATCTAGAGTAGAAATTACGGGTGTTATCTCAATTGAAGAATTTGAGAAATTCAGAAACCAAGCTCTCAAAAACATAAATGAAGAAGTAACCATAGATGGTTTCCGCAAAGGCAAAGTCCCAGAAAATATCCTTATTTCAAAAGTTGGAGAAATGACTATTCTAGAAGAGATGGCTCAGCTTGCCATAAAAGAAGCTTATCCAAAAATAATTATCGATGAAAAAATTGACGCCATAGGTCAACCAGAAGTACATATTACAAAAATTGCCAAAGATAATCCTCTTGAATTCAAGATTGTCACGGCTATAGTGCCAGAAGTTAAACTTGGAGATTATAAGAAAATTATAGAGAAAGAAACAGGTAATGAGAAAAAAATAAAAGAAGACACAAAATCCGAGATAGAGAAAATTAGTGAACAAGAGATAGATGAAGCCATACTTCGTATTCGTCGTTCGCGAGCCGACCATAGTGGACATGACCATGAAAAGATGTCTGCCGAAGAACATGAGAAAGCTATTGACTCTTCCCTTCCAGAATTTACGGATGATTTTGTCAAGACTCTTGGCAGTTTCAAAGATATTAGAGACTTCAAAGAAAAATTGAGAATCATGCTTGTTGAGGAGAAAAAAGAAAAACAGAAAGAGAAAACAAGAATTACTATTTCAGATAAACTCATAGAAAGCTCTACTATTGACCTCCCCGAAATACTTATTGAAAGTGAGTTGAGAAGAATGGAATCACAATTCTCTGACGATATTTCTAGAATGGGAGTAAAGATGGAAGATTATATTAAGCATGCAAAAAAATCCATGGAGGAGCTTTATAAAGATTGGAGACCTCATGCTGAGAAAAAAGCAAAGCTTCAGCTCATATTAAATAAAATCGCTAAAATTGAAAAAATAATAGTTGAACCAAAAGAAATAGAAGAACAAGTAGACGAGATAATGAAAAACCACAAAGACACTGACCAAGAACGCGCTACTGTATATATAGAAACCGTGCTCATGAATGAAAAAGTATTTCAGTTTTTAGAAAAGATTTCAAAGAGTAATTGAAATGGGACAGCAGTATGTGTGTGTATATCACCTATTAAGTATTAAGATCCAAAAAGCTCGTCTCAATGAGTAATTATTTACAAAGAGCTATGGTTGATACCATATCAAACTTGTTGTGTTTGTCAAGGGAGTGGGTAGGTAATATGTGTATGTATGGGGACAATTCTGTTTCAGTTATCTTATGAGATTTTTTTATAGAGACACTTAATATTGTTTTTAATATCTTGTCAAAAAACCATCCTAGAAATTACCGCTACCACAGCTGTCTCTGCTCGCAATATTTGTGGTCCGAGAGAATATATAGGTACATTATTTTTCTTAAAGAGTTCTAGTTCTTGTTCTGTCCATCCCCCTTCTGGTCCTATATACGCTCCGATAATATTATTGACTACCCCACTATCTGACAAATTTTCCTTGGGCTCATTGTCTATACACACATCTTTTTCAGAAAATCTTGGGGCTTTGGGGTCCCAAGCAATTGATTTTACATTAGAATAATTTGATATGGCTTTTTTCAAATCCATCATTTCGTGAAGCTCAGGCAAAATTCCCCTTCCAGATTGCTCTGACGCTTCAATAATGATTTTTTGTAGACGATTTTTATTAAGACCCTTCTTTTCACTTCTATCAGAAATGATAGGAACAATATGCAATACTCCTAGTTCTGTAGCTTTTTCTACCACCCAGTCAAAATTGCTTTTCTTTAGAATTGAGGAAAAAAGGTAGGTTTCACGGCTTGTCTTTACATTATTTTCAATCTTTTCTATTATCTTCAGATAGACAATATCCTTCTCATACTTATCCACAGTAGCTATAAAATCAAACCCTGAATTATCAAAAATGACCACCTTATCCCCAATACTAAAGTGTAGAACATTCCTCATTTGATTGAAAAGCATGGGAGAGGAAATCATTATATTCTTATTGTTATTTATAGGTATATCGTTATAAAATCTATGTAATTTCATATATTTAGCATATACTACATTTGCCAAATGTAAAAGATTGTGTATTATTTATAGAGTTATACACAGGTTTATCCACCGAGTTATAAACAGGTTACACACAGTTTATCCACTTATCCACATAAAGTTATCCACTTTTTGCAATATTATCCACAGTTATCCACAGTTTTAATTAAAATTAAACCAAAAATACCATGCTTATCCCCACAGTTATAGAGAAAACCAATTTTGGAGAACGCGCTTATGACATATACTCACGACTTCTAAAAGAGAATGTGATATTTCTTGGAGGACCAATAGATGACCATATAGCTAATATTATCATCGCTCAACTTCTTTTTCTCCAATATGAAGACCCAAAGAAAGATATAAACCTTTATATAAACTCCCCTGGCGGTTCTGTCACTGCAACCCTTGCCATTGTAGACACGATGAACCATGTAAAAAATAATGTCTCCACTACATGCGTGGGTATTGCGGCATCAGGAGCGGCACTTGTTCTTTCTGCTGGAACAAAAGGCAAACGTTTTGCTCTTCCAAATTCCGAAGTTATGATTCATCAACCATTGGGAGGAGTGGAGGGACAAGCGTCAGATATAGAAATAAGCGCGAAACATATATTAAGAATAAGAGAGAATTTAAATAAAATACTAGCCAAAAATACAGGGCAATCGCTTTCAAAGATAGAAAAAGATGTAGACCGTGACTTCTTTATGGATGCTGAAGAAGCGAAAAAATACGGATTGATTGACAAGGTTGTGGCATAGTTATACGATAGATATATTACTGGAATAATTTACTGTAATTTCGCTTTTTCGAAAACGTCTTAATGAATCATATTCTTATATCCAAATGAACATCTCACTTCAGTCAACTATACCGTATAAAGATACATTATTTTTGTAATCAAGAAAGGCGAATTTATATTCGCATATGTCATTAAAATTAGTAGCATTGCTTCTAGGGCTAGCCGGAACGGCAGGGCTTGGAATAGGATATTATCTTCGTCTCATAATCTCTTTAGGAAAAAAGGGTTCAATGGAGCTTGAAATAAAAGAGATGATACTCACAGCAAGGGAAGAAACAAAGAAAATAATCACAGAGGCCGAATCAAAAGCAAATAAAATCTTGGAGGAAGCGCGTCAGGATATAAAAGAGAAAGAGGAAAAAATACAACAATCCGAAACACGCCTTATTAAAAAAGAGGACATCCTTGACAATCGTCAAACAGACATTGACAAAGAGATTGAGCTTATAAAGACACGCGTAGCAGAAATAAAAACCATACGCGAAAAAACAGATAAAATACAAATAGAAAAAATAGAGACTCTGCAAAAAGTCGCCAATATGAGTATGGATGAAGCCAAAGACGAACTCATAAAAACTGTAGAAAAAAATGCAGAAAAAGACATCTTGACCAGGATTGCCAAATTAGAACAATCTGGTGAAGAAATTCTTGAAAACAAAGCCAAAGATATTTTGGCTATGTCCATTCAACGCCTTTCAAATTCAGTGGCGTCAGATATTATGTCCACTTCCATCACTATTCCAAATGATGAAATAAAAGGCAAAATCATAGGAAAAGAAGGCAGAAACATCAAAGCATTTGAAAGAATGACTGGGGTGGAAGTAATTGTAGACGATACCCCCGGAAATATTACAATATCATCATTTGACCCTATCAGACGCCATATAGCTAAAACAGCATTAGAAGAACTCATAAAAGACGGTCGTATTCAACCAGNAAAAATAGAAAAGATGGTTCAAGAAGCCCAAGAAAGTATAAATAAAACAATAAAAGAAAAAGGTGAGCAAGCCGCTTATGAATGTGGCGTTATTGGCCTCGACCCTCGTATTTTGCTTATACTAGGACGGCTTCATTTTCGTACTAGTTATGGACAAAATGTTCTTCAGCATTCAATAGAGATGTCTCATATTGCTGGCATGATAGCCGAAGAGATAGGAGCCAATACAGCTGTAGCGAAAACCGGCGCTCTTCTCCATGATATTGGTAAAGCCCTTGACCATGAAGTAGTTGGGACTCATGTAGAAATAGGACGGAGGATATTACAGAAATTTGGAGCAAGTGAGGATATAGTAAAAGCAATGCAAGCGCATCATGAAGAATATCCTTATGAAACTGTTGAATCACGCATAGTTCAATCTGCTGATGCTATTTCAGGAGCTAGACCAGGAGCTAGACGAGACAGTATAGAGAACTATTTAAGACGCTTGGGAGACCTTGAAGCGATTGCAAATGGTTTTGAGGGTGTGGAAAAATCTTATGCCCTCCAAGCAGGACGAGAAATACGCATTTTTGTAACTCCAGAAGCTATTACCGACCTAGAAGCCAAAAATCTAGCTAGAGATATAGCCATAAAAATAGAAAAAGACCTAAAATATCCTGGCGAAATAAAAGTTACTGTTATACGAGAGACAAGGGCTATTGAATTTGCCAGGTAAACTATAATCATGTCTAGGTAAAATGGCTCGCCTGCTTGCGGTCGGAAGCACTTATTTTTGTCTCGCAAGCTCGAAAAAATAAGTCTTCCTCTCCGCAGCTCGCACGATTTTACTGGAAACTAAATATCTTGCATTATTTTGACTTATATGTTCCTATTTTTACCCCATTGCGTATAAAATGGCTTGTTATATAATGATGTGGAGGTTATATACTGTTTCAGTTGATATTATTAATAATAACAATAAATATGAATAAAGTAGGAATTATAGACGCAGTCCACACAATATTGGGTGGAACAAAGGTTCAAGCAGAGCAAGCTGTAGACACAATGTTAAATTCAATCATTGATTCTCTCAAAAGAGGAGAGGAGGTTTCTATAGCTGGACTTGGTATTTTCTCTGTAAAACAGAGAGCGGCGCGAGATGCTAGAAATCCTCGCACGGGAGAAGCTATAAAGGTAGCAGCTATGAAAGTGCCGAAGTTCCGAGCAGCAAAAGCTCTGAAGGATGCAGTAAAATAGGGTCAAAAGTCAAAAATAAGGAGAATCAAATAGAAAATAAAAATCTTCAAGAAAATAATTCGCTCAAAAGAATTTTTATTAACAAAAAACCACCATAGTTGAAAAACTGGTGGTTTTTGCTTTAAGCAATGTATAATTATTAATACTGATTACTGAGATTAAAGAATTGATACTACCATGGGAACTTCTCTCTTTTGTACCAAAACTGTCCTGTCTCTATATTTTTATCTATTGCTGTATCAAAAATATATTTGGCTGATTCATCTGTGGTCATATCCCCTTTCCAAGCTCCCATATCTGTCTTAACTCTTCCTGGATGTATTGAAGAAACAGTGATTTTGTTTTTTAATCTGAAAGCTAGATATGTTGTGAACATGTTTAATGCGCATTTAGATATTTTATATGCTGGGTAATCTGCATGGTGGACTTTTTCAAGAGAGCCAGCCGATGAAGAAATGTTTACAATATGCCCCCCATTATTTATTAAAGGCAATATTCTTTCAGTAAAATCAATTGGACCTATTAGATTGACTTCCAAAGTTTTCCTAAGCTTATCAATAACTACTGTATTTTCTCCTTCGTCAAAAAGTGCACCGGCATTATTTATATGAATATCAATCTTTTTGCTATTATCATTACTATCCATAGATAGAAGTTTTTCTATACCTGAAGCACACTCTTTTATACTTTTCGGTTCAAGTAAATCTAGCTTAAAAAGCTTTAAATTATCACGACCAAAATCAACATCTCCCGTAATAGAAGTACCTATAACAAAATACCCTTCATTTATAAACTTATGAGCAAGTGCTTTTCCTATTCCTCTACTTATTCCTGTTATACATACTATTTTCATTTGGTGCGGGATGGGAGAGTCGAACTCCCCACCACAGTTTGGAAAACTGTTATTTTACCGATAAACTAATCCCGCTTTCGTTTATTCATACTTTATAATTATTTACTTTTCCTTAATTCACCCATGAACAAAACTTATACTACCAGAAATATTTTTTTTTACTACTTCCCCACTTTCATGTCCTTTACATATTCCCAGTATGCTCATTCTCAACAATCTTTTTTATCTCATCAACTTCTTCTTTCATCTCTTTTACTGTCTCACTCAACTCTTCTATTTGTCTTTCTTCTACTCCAACTTCTTTCTCTGTTCTTTCAGTTGCTTTTTTTTGATGTTTCAATCCAGATATAAGAATAGTGTCTCCAATAAAATAAGAGACGAACAGCCCTGTAGCCAAAAGGATGGCGGTAACGATTAACATATTAATTGGTTCATAAAAGATGAAACCGAGAATACCGCCTTTTGCTTGTAAAATATCTGCTGTATGCCACACTCCTCTCCAAAATAATACAATAGCTATACCACCAATGATTGTGTATATAATAGGATAATGGCTCAAATGACCTCGTACTTTATCTTCAAATTTATCAAAAAAGATTATGATTGATTTCCACATGTAAGTATTTAAATACCATCATAACATTATTTAATTCATAATACTGTAATCTATATATGGTCGGAGCGCCGGGATTCGAACCCGGAGTCGCCTGTTCCCAAAACAGGAATGTTAACCGTTACACCACGCTCCGATGATTTTCTTTAACTTTCTTTCTTTAACTTTTTTAACTTTTTATTACTAAGAACTTTCACATACTAGCACAATAACCAATAAAACTCCATATTTTTAGCTCTGATTTGATAAAAACCTTATGTAAATATGAATTTATATAATATCTGCAAAATAATGTTTGTTGTGATGAGATTTATAGAATAACATTTTCCATAAAAGTAACCTTTGCTCTTCTCGTTTTTTGGTCCATACGAACAACAATGACATGGAATTGAAATTCGGTATCCAGCTTATACTTTCTCTCGAGCAAATAAGTCTGAACAGCTCTTTTAAGGCGTTTGCATTTAAGTTCATGGACATTTTCTTCTGGTCTATATTCATCTTTTGACCTATTATTTGTCTTTTTTACTATTATGCTTTTGACCTCAATGAAGTGGATTATGCCATCTTTTGCAACGATAATATCAATTTCACCCCACTTTTTGCTATAGTTTCTCTCAATAATAAGAAAATTATGCTTCTTTAGCCACTTACAAGCAATTTCCTCACCAATATCTCCTATAAGACGGTTATAAGCCATATTATTTGTCCTTTATACACATTGTCCACAGACTTATCCACAGTTATACACATCCATACACAGTATGACCCCCAATAATCTACAACTTTCCTAATGGTGCGGGCACCGGGAATCGAACCCGAATCTCGTCCTTGGCAAGGACGTGTTCTACCACTAAACCATACCCGCATTTTGTTATTTTTACATATTATATTATGCAAGTGTAAATCACTTTCAATTCAGTATAAGATAATTCGTCTTTTTTTACCAGATTTTTTGCTATATAATACCACTTTCCTACCCCCCCCCACCAATACTTTTATCCCATTTATTTCTCTCTATTCTCTCCACTTTATGGGGTACAGATCACTTGTGCGCTCGGAGGGACTCGAACCCCCAACCCCCTGGTCCGAAGCCAGGTGCTCTATCCATTGAGCCACGAGCGCGTATTATTGACTATATATAGTTTTATTACTCTCAATCACTCTAAACTTATGAACACCTTACATCAACTATAATACCTCATCAAGAGCTTTTGCCAAGCAATCACCTTTCTTAAAACCTCAACCTTTATAACCAAAATTTCCAAAGAACCCTTGTATTCCCTATCTCTTTCATTATTTCTAGACCTAATATACACAGTTTTTTGAAATAAATCATGAGGAATTCCGACTATTCTAGACCAAATTTCTTCACAATTTCGGTCTTTGTGAGATATATCCAGAAAAACCCTATATTTAGCCATTTTACAAGATAAATTGAGATATTTTTCCATCCAGACAAGAATTATCTTGATTATATTAACATCGGCACTTGTAAACTGAAAAGCACTACCTTGCTTTAGACCATGGGACAAATAAAGTCCCATTCCCAACATAAAAAATGAATCTCTTTGCAATTTTGGGAAATCTTTCTCAATATTCTCATACATTATCTTTTCTTTGAAAATCTTTTTTGTTCGTATTGATATGGAAGCGTTGAGTCTTCCCTTTTCCATTTTAGCTTTTAGATTTTTTTGTAAAGCAATTTTTTCAATTTCAGTTAGTCGTACATTTTTTACCCAATTTGAAACAGATGTTTTTGATATATTTAGCTTACTAGCGATATCATTGTATGAATAACCCAACCTTCTCAATTCAATAGCTTTTTTGGCTATTTGTACAGTATCTCTCATGGTATATAGTATTATACCACTATTCATAACTATGCAAAATATAGTCTAAATGTTAGAATTGCTATGGTCGTAATACCGATTTAATTTTAATCCAAAAATGATAGAAACCGCAAAAAACTTCATTATTCCTACCGAAATCACATCAATCATTTACACTCTAGAAAAGAGTGGCTATGAAGCATACCTTATTGGGGGATGTGTGCGGGACCTTCTGCTTGGCAGGGTTCCAAAGGATTGGGATATTACTACAAATGCCATTCCAGAAAAAATCATTCCCCTTTTTCAAAAGACTTTTTATGAAAACACTTTTGGAACTGTGGCAATAGTAAATGAATCCGCTATAGACAACACATTAAGGATTGTGGAAGTTACTCCATATCGTCTTGAAAGTGTTTATAGTGACTTCAGACACCCCAATGAAGTCAAGTTCAGTACCAAACTCGAAGATGACCTGAAGCGTCGTGATTTCACTATTAACGCCATTGCAATGAGTTTATCCAAAGGCGCAATAAAAGACATAGTTGATCTTTATGGTGGTATAAAGGACATAAAGGACAGGAATATAGGGACTGTTGGTAATCCTATAGACCGTTTCAATGAAGATGCATTGCGTATGATAAGAGCTGTAAGATTAGCTACTGAACTAGGTTTCACGATTAACATAGATACAAAAATGGCTATACAGAGCCATAGAAAACTTTTAAACAAAATATCAATTGAGAGAATAAGAGAAGAATTGATAAAGATTATCATGTCAAAAGAGCCGAAAAAAGGGCTAGAACTTTTGGAAGAAACGAGACTTTTACAAATAATCGTACCGGAATTACCAAAAGCAAAAGGAATA
>C687J35174_10013038_pt1 | contig 10102 bp, 8 predicted proteins | sample RifCSPhighO2_01_FD_35174 | JGI IMG/M metagenome (IMG submission 35174)
CCCCGCCAAATGTCCCTTAACCGCGACTTACAGCCAAGCCCGCCGCCCAGAACTCTTCGAGCGAGCGGCGCAAAACGCGGACATCAACCGCGACAACATCCTCACTAAAGAAGAAGTCTACCGCCTCACCCCCTGCGCCAAAAAAACAAAACTCGCCACTCGCCCATGACCCTCTTATGCGTCCGCCTGCAAAAGACTCTTAGAAACAGCTATAGAACAACAAAACCACGTCTGCAACTCTGTTACACTGAAACAGGACATCTACCTAAAAAAGAAACAACTGAAGAATGAAAAAGACTTTAACAAAAACCTGATTTTCCAATTCTCTCTTGATTGTTTCTTATTTTTTCTAATTCACTATTGGATAAAACATTTTTCTTTAGCCAATATATCCCTTTGTAAGTATCTTTGCCTAAATAATTAAAGTTGACTAATTCCCGTCTGAATAGGGCGCGGTCATCAACATTAAAAGATTTTATTATTTTATTTACTTCTTGTTCTGTATACTCCCTTTCTTTTACAAATTTTCTGGCTACCTTTTGTAAGACTTCCTGTTTTTTCAAATCGTCTCTTGGTAAAGTAATCATTTTAATTTCTTAATTAAGAATGTTGCCTTTATAATCCTAACGTTCAACAAAAACGAGATTCAGGGCAGAGTCAAAATAAACAAAAGACTTAAAAGTCAATACTCTTCTAAAGAGATGTCCAAAGATCTTGAAAGGAGGAGAGAAAATGGGTCTTGAAAAAGTTGTTGAAAGTGATAAAGTAAGAACCTTACCAAACAGGGAATATTTTCCGACAGAAAGAGGGGTTGTCACGTCTGAGCGGAGCTATACNCTTTTTAGCGAACAGTATCTGGAAAAACCAGTAATCGNTGGAGACGATGCTTTAGCGATAAGCCCCACAGCATGCACTATTAAGGCTATACCTGTCATTGATGATTGGTAAAGGCCACCTTCTTTTTTATTTTTAAGAGAACAGGCGAGGTAATAATTAATGGTTAAAGTCTTAATATTAACTCATGAAAATGATCCTCATGCAAATGCAGTTTATTCTTCACTAGAACGAAGAGGGGTTCCTTTTTTTAGAGTTGACACCGAGAAGCTCACTACAGATTATGAAATCACTTTCCATTCAAAATCAGGTTTATATATTATAAGCGGAAAAAATGAGGAGGTTACTATTGATGAAGAATGGAATATTTGGAACAGGCGAGTTATGGATCCTGAAATTCCTAAAGATGTTCCGAAAAATCTCGAAGAGATTGTTTTTACAGAAACTAAAAGAACATGGCAGGGTTTATTGTTCGCGCATAGAGGTAAGGTTGTGAATAGGCCTCAGGCAGAATTTGCGGCGAACAACAAAATTGACCAACTACTCTTTGCTAGAGGCCATCCCAAAAGCGTACAAATTCCAGATACTTTATTAACAAACAATCCTGGTGCACTAAGGCGCTTTTATAGGGAACACGATCAAATCTGCCATAAACTTCAGAGAGCAGCACTCGTCAAAGAGGGAGAGGAATATTTAATTACTTATAATAATCTTGTTACTTCAAGAAATATGCAACACGCAGATCTTATACGCAGAAACCCGAGTCTTTTTCAAGTGTATATCCCTAAAGAATATGAACTTCGAATTACTGCGCTCAAGGGGAAAAACATTGCTATTGCAATTTTCTCCCAGGATTCAGAACAATCAAAAGTAGATTTTAGAAGATATGACTTTGATAATGTCCGTTATGAACTTATTAATCTTCCTCCACAAGTAGACCATTTCTGTACTTCACTTTTAGCACATTACGGATTGAATTTCGGAGAAATTGATATGATCCGCACTCCGCAAGGAGAATATGTCTTTTTAGAGTTAAATCCGAATGGNCAATGGCTTTGGTTAGAACTTAAATCAGGATATCATCTTACGGAGGATGTTACGGAGAATCTCTTGTAATGGAAGACATCTACATTTTCTTAAAGGATCGTATTAAGGGAAAGCGGCTTATTCTTTTTGGTGAAATGCATGGAACTCGTGAAATTCCTTCACTTGTTTTACGGTTTTTTAAGAGATACGCCAGAACTCAACCTTTTACTCTTTGTCTTGAAATTCCTCATGATCAGCAAGAACTCATAGATGCTATTTTGAGACTGGAAAAGAATCCCTCTTAAAAAGTATGCCCTTCTTTCAAAATCCTGAAAAAGGTGACGGAAGAAACAGTAAAGAATTCTTATTCCTTATCAAAAACGTCTTTAAGCTGCATAAAAAAAACAAAAATATTCTTATTAAATGTGTTGATACTTCGATTCCGCCAACTGATACCAACCAGCGAGAGGGGATTCTTGCGGGAAATATGCTAAAATCGCTTTCTAAAAATCAAACATTTGCGCTCTTAGGGAATGTTCATGCTTCCAAAAAAGAAATTCTGTTTCAGGGTCTTAAAATTCGGCCTGCAGGGTTTGTTCTTGCAAAAAAACTGAAATCAAAAATGCTAACTGTGAATCTTTGGCCGCTTAAAGGAACATTCTTCAATTTCGGAGTCAAGCGAATAGGATCTCTCCCCCCATGGCTTAGAAGAATATTATGATTGTACTATCCTCCTTGATCGCGTTAGCCACTGTGAATTAAATTGAGTTCCGCGGCTATCCCCTCGTTCGCCTGATGATGAACTTCACGGCAGAGATGCGGGGTATTAAACTCACAGGGAATAAAGATTAACTGAACACAAATATCAAAAGTTTAGCCCATATAACTTGGGAGGTCTTTGTCTCTGATTGCTGCGCCGCGTGCTGTGCGGAGGTAGGTTTCTTCAATCTCTTCATACCTCTTGGCGTCATCCTCGGTGATGGAGGGTTTGATTTTTTTGAGTGCTTCGTTGAAGTTTTTCATGGTGATTTGTTTTGTCTCTTTGTCTTTCCTCAGCGCGAGGATTACTGCTTCTCTGCAGAGCGCTTCGATGTCTGATCCAACGTAGTCTGGCGTTTTTTCTGCGAGGATTTCGAGATTGACGTCTTTTGAGAGAGGTATGCTCTTAGTATGGATGTGGAAGATTTTGAGTCGCGATTTTTGGTCTGGGATTGGTGTCAGGATGATTCTGTCGAATCTTCCTGGCCTGAGCAGTGCGGGATCGAGAATGTCTGGCCTGTTGGTTGCTCCGATGACAATGACATCGTTTAATTCTTGTAATCCGTCTATTTCGGTAAGTAATTGATTGACCATGCGTTCGGTGACGCTGCTGTCTAGGGAGCGTCCTCTGCGCGGTACGATGGAGTCTATTTCGTCAAAGAAGATGACGGTTGGTGAGGCTTGTCGCGCTTTTTCGAAGACTTTTCTGACGCCTCGTTCGCTTTCTCCGACGAACTTGTTGAGCAGCTCTGGCCCGTTGACGAGGATGAAGTTTGCTTCGCTCTCATGGCTGACTGCTTTCGCGAGCAAGGTTTTTCCTGTGCCTGGTGGTCCGTATAATAAAACTCCCCGTGGTGCTCTGATGCCGAGATTTTTGAAGATGCCTGGGTATTTGAGTGGCCATTCGACTGCCTCCTTGAGTTCTTGCTTGACTTGTTCCATGCCACCGATGTCTTCCCATGTGGTGGTTGGTGCTTCGATGAAGACTTCTCGAAGTGCTGATGGCCTGACGATTTTGAGTGCTTCTTTGAAATCGTTAAAGCCTATTTGGAGTTTGTTGAGTAGTTCCTGGGTGATGGGCTCGTCTTTTTTGTATTCTATTTCTGGAAGCAGTCTTCGAAGAACGACCATTGCTGCCTCTTTGCAAAGAACCTCAAGGTCTGCGCCGACAAAGCCGTGGGTGACTCTTGAGAGCTCTTTTAAGTCAACGTCTTGGGTGAGGGGCATCATTCTCGTATGGATTTTTAAGATTTGTAGTCTTCCCTCTTGTTTCGGCACTCCTATTTCGATTTCTCGATCAAATCTTCCTGGTCTTCTAAGTGCTGGGTCAATGGAGTTGGGTCGATTGGTGGCTGCGATGACGACAACCTTTCCTCTGGATTTGAGTCCGTCCATGGTTGAGAGCAATTGCGCAACAACCCTTTTTTCTACCTCTCCGTAGCTTTCTTCTCTCTTGGTGGCGATCGCGTCGATCTCATCAATGAAGATGATGGAGGGCGCGTTTTTTTCTGCTTCTTCGAAGATCTCCCTGATTCTCTTCTCCGCTTCGCCGACGAATTTTGAGTTGTGAAGAACCGTTAAGGGGTTGCCTCCTAAAAAGTTGCCATGAGTCTCCATAGTGAAATCATAAAGGATTGCTGGTCCGGTTCGTTCGCATGAGTGAGTGTATCCCATTTGATGTGCCCTTGAGCGAGGTTTTCAAAAAGATGTAAGTGTTCTTCGGTTTCTGGAGCGAAGGCTTTGTCGAAGAAAGGTGATAATAGAAATTGCTTTTTGTTTTCTTTCCAAAGTGAGAGCGCCTTTGCCTTTGATATATTCTTTAATGAAATGATGGTCTTTTTTGTCAAGCTCTCCTTCTTTAATGTGAAGTTGGAGAAATATTTTGTTAAGTTTGTTTTTTGAAACGGGGAGATCTTGTTCGGAGGAGATATCTTTGAAGGAAAGGTAAAGTGATTGCAAGGAAGTGAATCTTGCTTTAAATTGTTCTAAGAGGTATCTTGCTTTTCTAAAAGTTAAAGGGTCTCTTCCTGAAATATATCGTTCTGCGGAGCCTTCGTCGAGTTCTTTCCCGTAACGGATTCTTAAATTTGTTTTAAGGAAGAAGAGCAATTCTGAAAGATTGGGCAAGGTTTCTGAGGATCCTGTTTTTGTTCTGTCTTCGAGCCATTTTTTAAAAAGAGAATTTTTAAAGGTAGTGAGGACAAATTNGGCGAATAATTCTCTTCCTTCATTGTCAAGGATTNCCACTTTCCACATAGGGCCGTNCGGATTGNTATGAGATTCAATTTTAGAAATAATTCCTAAATGCAAAAGCAAGACTTGGATGTCTTTCAGAGTTTCTCTGTTTTTAGAATAATAGACAGGNGTGGGATAATCTGATTGTTCCCATCCTTGGGTTCCGTCTCCGTGATAATAGCCGCGTAAAAATGCGGCGATGTTTTCTTTGGTGCATTTGAAGATCCAGTGGGGAAGGGGTAGATTTAATGGTCTTTTTCCTTTGGGGAGGTTGAAGCCTTGATGGAGGTATTCGGCAAGGGCCGTGGAATAAACAATGACCTTGCCGTTTCCTTTTTGTGTGCGTTCGCTAATTCTTTCTGGTTCTGGGACAAAAAGTTCTATAAAGAGTTGTTTATATCTATCTCGAAGTTCTTGATCCTCTGAGGCGATTCCAACATTATCTTCGGATATCCAGCCGTCGCTGAGGAGAGTTCCGAAGAATTCCATGAATGAAGGCGTAATTTCTTGAGGAACTGAGATATATTTTGCTGATTGAATGTTTTTGGGCAGGGTGGCGTATTTGAGCAGGGTTATTGTGGTTTGATCTTCAACTTCGGTTAAGGGTGTATCTTTTCCGTTAAGGAAAGTATAAAAATGGGACTTGTTGACTTTATCAAGCCATTGTAAAGGGGGATTTTGTTGATTAGGTTGGATGTTTCCTGCGAGTGCGAGGGAATCTCCCACATGTAAGTCTTCGGCTTTTTTCCAAAGGACTGTTCCATCTGGGGTGAGGGTTGCGAAGGGTTGGTTTTTGGAAGTTTTGAAGTTTCCTCCTTTTTTGGTTTTCAAAGAGTAAGTTTCTGATGCTTTTAGTTTGAGGAGGGATTTTACTTTGTCTGGAACGATATGAAGAGAATTGTTCATGGCAAAAACTTTGATTTCTTTTTTTGGAAGGATAATTTTCTTAACTTGATCTTGAACGAGAACTTCTCCGTTTTTTTCTGCTTCTTCAAAGAGATGTGCGATAGTTTTTCTTCCGTCTGGATTGGTTAAAACTTCTGTTGATCCATCTACGCACATAACCGCGGGAGCGTCCAGGTGGATGAAGTGTGCGCTTGTTTCGTTTGCGACAGCCTTCGCGAGCAAGGTTTTTCCTGTGCCCGGCGCTCCATGAAGTAACACCCCTCGTGGTGGTTCGATGCCTAAGCGTTCGAAGAGTTCCGGATGTTTCAGGGGAAGTTCTACCATCTCCCTGATTTTTTTGACTTCGTCTGTTAATCCTCCGACGTCCTCATAAGTGACCTCGACGATTTTTTCGTCTAAGGCCTCGACGGTTTTGTGAGTGAGGGTGATTTCTGTGTTTTCTGTGATGATGACTGCCTGTTTTGGTTCTGTGTTCACGACCAAGAAGCGGAGTCCTCCTCCTGTGAGAAAACTATTAAAACTGTCTTCGAAGATGTCAAAGATGTCTTCGAAGGGGCTTCCTTCTGCTGCTCTTCTTCTGCGTTTTGTTCCTCCTAAAGTGACTTGGTCTCCTTTGAGGAGCGCTCTGCCGATGAGTCCNGCCTTGAAGACGACGGGGTCTGCTTGGATGGTGATGCCTGGCTGCGCTGGNGCGATGGTGATGGCTCGTGCNTCTTTGACCTCTGCTCTTCGTACTTTGATATATTCTCCGAGGCTGGTTTTTGAGTTTCTTCGTAAAACTCCGTCCATTCTGATAACTGGTTCTCCGACGTCTGAGGGATAGGCTCTGTCTGCTATTCCCACTGTTTTTCTTCCGCCTTCGATTTCAACAATGTCTCCTGGCCTGATGCCGATTTCGCGCATGGTTTGGGAATCAATTCTAACGATGCCTTTGTAGACTTCTTCCTGGATTGCTTCTCTGACTTTGAGTTTGACTTCTTTGTCCATAGTGTTAATCCTTGAGGTCTCTTGGNGGATTATAAAACCTTTCGCTCTTGAAGAAGATGCTTATTCTTCCTGGTTGGTCGAGNTTTAGGCGTACGAGTTTGTTGAATTCTTCTTCGAGGTTTNTGTGGAAGTCGATGAGTTCTTTTGGGATGGAGACGCAGAAGCTGTTGCCGACCATTCTGAGTTTGACATCAAAGTCTTTGTCTTTGAGGCGTTTGAAGTCTTCGTAGTCTTTGAGGTCTCCTGGATGGTAGCTTATTTCTGTGCAGGAAGGGCACTTGAGGACGCGGAGGGTGAATCCGTCTTTGAGAAGGGTTCCTTTGTGGGTGGGAACGTTGCACAGGGTGCAAAAGATAATATGGTCAAAGAGGTCTTTCATAGGTGTATATACTGCGGGTGTACACAGAAAGTATATAAATATTTCGTTGAACCTTCCATCTAAAGAAGAGAAATTGTTTTAAAAGATGAAAAGAAAGAGAGTTTATGACGGCTATTTCTACAGGATGCCCTGATTTGGATGGGTTGTTTAAGTATGAGACCTCTTTTTTGACGATGATGTATGGTGAGGCTGCGACTGGCAAGACAACATTGGCGTTGTTGGAGACGGTTGCGCAGGCGAGGAAGGGAAAAGTGATTTTTATTGACACGGAAAACGGTTTTTCTATGGAGAGGGTAAGGCAGCTGGCTCCGGATTATGAGAGATTTATAGAAAACATCGTTCGGATTCATCCTTTGAATTTCGAAGAACAAGAAAAAATAATTATGAATCTTTCTGAAAGAAGTGCTGCCGTGATTATTGTTGATACGATCGGTTTTTTTTATAGGATTGAAGTATGGCAAGATCCATATAGGGCGAATAAGTCGTTGGATAACCAATTGAGGAAATTAAATGAGCTTGCGAAGAAGGGGGTGTTTGTGCTGACAACGAATCAGGTGTATACGAATTTAGAGGGAAAAATTATCGTGGTCGGTGGTGAGATGGTGAGGAATTGGTCGAAGTGTGTGATCTGGCTTTCTAAAAATCCGAGAATGTTAAAAATGGAGAAACCTTGTGAGTTAGATTTTTATTTCGAGATTAAGAGGGAGGGGATTGTGAAGAAAGATTAGCTTTTTCTTCTTCTATTTTTTCAATATGCCGGCATTTTGGATATTTTGGGCAGGCGAAGAACATGCCATAAGCGCTTTTTCTGATGACAAGCTCGGTTCCGCAGTTTGGGCAGTTCTTCTGTATTTGTAGGAGATGTTCTGGAATTTTTTTAGTTGGGCACCCCGGATTGATGCAGAGTTCTGCGGGTTTTCTTCTTGCTTTGAAGACAAGGATGACCGGATAGTTGCATTGAGGGCAGAGTTTTTCCGTATTTTTTAGCTTAGCGTTTCTCGGCAAGGGATAGGTTGTTTTGCAGTCTGGATACTTGTTGCAGGCTGCGAAGAACCCGAATTTTCCTCTTCTGATGTGGAGGTTGCCTTCTTTGCAGTTTGGGCATTTTCCAAGGTAGCTTTCTTTTTCTGCGGTTTCTCTGGTTGCTTCTCCGAGTTCTTTGCCTATTTCTTTTTCGTGTTTTTTGAAAGTTGTTAGGGTTTTGTCTAGAGATTGTTTTGCTTCTTCGATGATTTCTTCTTTGGTTTTCTTCTGTTCGAGGATTAATTCCATTTCTTCTTCAAATCTTCTCGTTAATGCTTCGTCTAAGATTTCTGGGCAGTATTTTTCTAAGGTTTGTATGGTTTTCATCCCGATGTCTGTGACCTGTATTGATTTTTCTTTGAGGTAATTGCGATCGTACAAGTTTTGGATGATGGCGCTTCTCGTTGCCTTTGTGCCGAGCGTGCGGTGCTCAAGTTCTTTGATCAAAGAGGCTTCTGTGTATCTTTTTGGGGGTTGTGTTTCTTTATTGTGGAGTTTAATTTCACGTACTTTTACTGTTTCTCCTTTATTTAATTGAATGAATTCCTCTTCTTCAAATTTTACAAAAGGTCCGTAAAGAGTAAACCATCCTAATTCCTTGGTTCTTGTTCCTTTTGTTAGGAATAATTCATCTGCATCATTCAAGGTGATTGTTAGCGTTTCTCGTGTCGCGTTTTCACCGAATACGGAAAAGAATCTTCTGACGATTAATTCATAGAGTTTTAATTCTCTTCCTTCTAGTTTTTTAGGATGTTCGCCGCTGGGATAGATTGAGGGGTGTGCGGGATCTGTTTTCGCCCCTTCGTTTGGGACTAATTTTTCTTTTTTTAATAAATATTCGCACTCTTTACTAAATTTTTTCTTAAGTTTTTCTAATATTTTTTTAAATCCTAATGATGCGGGTAATTTTTGTGAGCTTGTTCTTGGATAGCTGATCCATCCGTTGGTGTAAAGGTCTTGTGCGATAGAGAGAGTTTGCTGGGGTGTTAGTCCGATTGTGGAGTACGCTTCTATTTGTAAACTTGTTAAGTCAAATGGGACTGGTGGTTTTACAATGCTTTCTCTTGTTGTAATATCTTCTACTGTTGCGTTCTTTCCTTTGGTTTTTTTGAGGATTGTTTCTGCTTGTTTTTTTTCCAAGAATTTTCCAGCTTTGTGCCATGCGCTGATTGGTTTTTCTCTCGCTTCTCCAAGAAGTTCTAATTCCCAGTAGGGTTCTGGCTTGAAGGCCTGAATTTCTTTTTCTTTGTCGTACAATATCTTAAGTGCTGGTCCTTGNACTCTTCCTGTTGTTAAAAGTTTGAATCCTCCTGTTGCGTGTTTGATGCTGAGGGTTAATGCTCGGGACAAGTTTAGTCCGTGTAGCCAGTCAAGGCTGTGTCGTGCCAATCCTGATTCTATTTGAGGGAAGTCTAAATGAGGTGAGGCATGCTCGTAGCTTTCTTTGAGTTCGTCTTTGGTGAGTGTTGAGAATTTCATTCTTTTGGCGTCTTTCTGATTGCATACAAAACGAATAATATTATATCCAATGGTGCTGCCTTCGACATCGAAGTCTGTAGATACCACGAATTCGTTTGAGTCTTTGGCGAGTTTTTTTAGTGCGTCTAGATAGGCTTTTGAGAAAGCTGCATTTTTATCGACTTCATAAGTGGGTTTCCATTCAAATTCATAAATAGGATAATGCCATGCTTTCTTATCCTTCTCACCGAGAGTGAACAAATGACCGACTGCGCAGCCGACGACGATTTTTTTCCCTTGGTGTTCTAGTTCGTAGTAGGGAACTTTACCGATCGTTTTTTTCACTGGTTTTTTGTCAGCGAGAGCTTCCGCTACTTTTTGTGCTTGTGCGGGTTTTTCTGCGATGATTAAGGTGTATTTTTCTGTCATTGAAGAAAATGCTTTATGAGAAGATATATAAAAGGATTGGGATGATTTTAAGCAGAGAGGATGAAT
>C687J35174_10013042_pt1 | contig 10101 bp, 11 predicted proteins | sample RifCSPhighO2_01_FD_35174 | JGI IMG/M metagenome (IMG submission 35174)
TATACTCCACCCATGGACTTCTTCAATGTCCTCTCGCAGAACAAAGACTTCATGTTCGGAGCCTATAACCTGACTCCTGTCTTATTGGGCTTCACAGCGCTTGCGCTTATTGATGTCGGTCTCAAGGCCTGGGCAATGTGGCGTGCANCTCGAATGAATAAGATCTACTGGTTCATNGGTCTCCTGTTGATCAATTCGCTGGGGATTCTGCCGATCATCTTCTTACTGATAACCAATGAACAATANAANCAATGGCTGCCGCAAAAAACACAGAGTCCTGTTAGCTAAGCTGCTTCTGCNGGGGTCGTCGGATGCTCAGGGTTCTGCGGTGTTCCAGCAATGGCGATAACATGTTGTTTGGTGTCATCTGAAGCAAAGGTTACGTTATCCGCCGATTTCTGCGCTTGTAGCAGGATTTTCTGGAGGGAGCCTAAAGCTTCTTTTTTGTCCACGCCTCCACCAGCTCGCGTGAGGTTCGGTAAATCAATGACTGCGAAAACATTACGGGCGTCTCGTTCAATTCGAACGGTAACCGGTTCGCGGACACCTTCAAATTGGTGGTGCTCCAGAGTTTCAATAATCTCCCCAAATTGATCCCGTTTGTATTCAGGCGCAGCCGGTTGAAGTTGCATTTTACCCACGTTTAAACCGTAGTCCTGTAAAGCACCGAAGACAAGAGCTTACTTTTCCTGCTTCACCGAAACCTTCAGCACGCCTGTGCGTCCAGCCTGCGTGACGCGAACATCAAAGTCACCCAGTGCTTTGATCGGATCACCAATCGTGATGATATCCTCGGAGACATCGAGTTTGTGCTGCTCTTTAAGAGCCTCCACAATGTTCTTTTCCGTAACTGCTGCGTATAGTTTGCCAGTTTTGGTTGCTTTCCGTTGGAAGGTAACGGTGCGACCAGCGATTGCTTTCGCTGCTTGCGCGACCATCAACTTCTCTTGTTCACGCTCCAGTGCCCGGCGCTTAATCTGTTCGGCATAGCGTCGACGCACNGTCGGTGTGGCAACCATCGCTTTGGATTGCGGCAGCAAAAAATTCATGGCATAGCCATCGCCCACGATGAGGAGATCGTTCTTCTTCCCGACTTCGGGGATATCCTGTAGGAGGAGTACTTCCATGGGCATAGAATGAGAAAGACAAGAACCATTGCTTCCGTTCCGAGAGCCCAAGCATCTTACTTACCGAATTGAGGGTAGTCAAGAGAATACAACTTTGTTGTAGCAACAATGTGTTCAATAGGACCGTAGCCTCAGGAGCCAAGGAATGAAGCTCCACCAACTCACACCGGTCTTGAAAACCCGCTCCTCGTCCATATACCAGTTATGGAGAGTGAGGAAACGATCTGAATGCAGTGAAAAATGGGCCAATTCCACTCCCTGCAGCTTTTGATGGACTGCAAAGGTATAGAGCGGGGCGTAGAGGAAAATGGCCGGAACATCGTTACTAAGCGTTTCTCGGAGCTCCTGAAGCGATTCAGTCCGCTCTTCGGGGTCCGCTTCCTGACGAATGAACTCGAGGAGCCGGTCAGCCTGCAAGGACGAATACTGCGACAGATTATAGGCATCAAGGAGTAATTCACTGCGATCGTCGGTCACTTTTTGGACACCCGAACTGTGCCAGTACGGGTAACTATCGAGGTTATCAAGCAGCGATTGGCCAAAGAGCAGCACGTCGTAATCGCGGCGCAACAATTTCTCTTCAAAGTCTTCGCGCGAGCGAGGAATATCAATCTCGACTGCAACTCCCAGCTGTGCCCACTGCTCACGCACAAGCGTGGCAATTTCGGCATACTGTGGCGGCGATGCACTAGTAAGCAGGCGCAATGTCAGGCGTTCACCGCGATCATTGACGCGAATATCAACGGGATCAGCCTCAGTTCGGATCCGAAGAGTGTCATCTTCCAAAAAGAGATCACTGACAGTGATGCGTTCTGCTCCCGGAATAGTGCCATCGCGTGAAGCCAGGAACAGCTGCAGTAATTCTTGCTCGCGATTCGCTCTGTCAAATAATTGTGTGTTGGTTGCGCGTGTCACGTAAAATGAATCCACGGGATCACCATTCAGCTTCCGGAGAGTCAATAAATTGACACCGGGGATAATGGCACCCGTATTGAGCGTTGGAAGCTGAACGATCCAAGCGCCAGAATCTGTTGGCTGCACCTGCACAGGAAGGCCATTCAGCGTTCCACCCGTTCCAAGCTCAAGGAGCGTGCCTGTCACCGTCAGTGCAGCGCCGTCTTCCAGGAGGGCCACAGGCGGTAATCGAAGGGCTCCGGTGCGGTTAGCTTCCACTTGCTCAAGCAGACGCTGCAGCCGTACCTTTTCCGGTAAATGCCACTGCGAAACGAAGAGCGCACCTTGCGCAGCATCGGGATCAAATTGAAAACGCCAGTCATCCTCGCTCAGTTCCAACAGCGGTGTGTCGACAATGAATTGCTCGTGCNTAGCATCGGCAATGGCTTGTTTGTNCGTGCCTAACTGCAAACCAAGTCGAAGTTGCTGATCCTGGAGTGCGGGACGGGAAGTGTTCAGGAAGAGCGCGACATACTGTGGGAGTTTATAGTCGATCGCCCGGAACCTATTGGGAACAAGTGGTTCACCGTCATCATTTCTGGGAACAAGGCGGACGCCGTGTAGATTGCGGAGGTCCGAAAGCAGGGTTTGGTAATCAGGGAAGATCCGGAAGATAACGCGATCCAAATGATAGGGTGGGGGAACGGTTTCCCGCTCAAAGCGCTCCAACGTGACTTCTGTACTTAGTTCCGTTTGCACAATGCCTTTAACGGCATAGGGACCGGCACCAACAGGCTGGAAGCCAAAGTCCAGCGCTTGATCCAATCGATCAACCGGTACACCTTCAAAGCTGCGTTTTGGAACCAGGCCCAGCGTCAAATTACTTGAGAAGAATCGATAGGATTCTTCCAGGCGAAACCGAACCGTACGATCATCGATTGCTTCGATTGTTACTCCCTGGAAGTTTTGGCGCAGGAGTGTATTCGAAAACGCAGGGTCTTGAATCATCTGAAACGTAAACATCACGTCATCTACTGTGACGGGGTGAGGGGACTCCACCGTTGAATCGTGCCACTGTAAACCGTCGCGAAGCGTCAGCGTATAGAAGCGGTTATCATCACTCACTTTCAACGTGGCCAGGTCCTCGACGATCGATTGCGTCGTCGGGTCGTAACGGAGAAGACCGCCAAACACGAGTGAAGCAATGTCTCGATTCACATCATTTTGAATGATGAACCACGGATTGAGGGGATGAAGTTGACCGACAGAACCTTCAATGTATGTGCCGCCGCGACTGGGTTTAAACTCCGTGTTACGCGTGTAAAAAACGCGTAGCAGTACCAAAAGGAGAAGAATGACTGCCGCCGCAAACACACGCCACAGAAAACGGCGGCGTCCTTCGACGCTCGCTTGCCGTCGAGAAGAAAGACGAAAAGCAGCCAAGTCAAAGGGGCGTAGATCGGGTTACAGGTACCAACGCAAAATGCTTAAACCAAAGAAGACCACAGCGAGCCAGATGCTCGCCCGGTAAATCACGCGTTCCGCGCCGCGGCGTTGCACAACGACCGAACCGCTTCCGCCAAAAGTGGCCGAGAGGCCGGACACTCGGTGCTGAATGAGAATACTCGCGAGGAGCAGGATCGCCATGATGGCCTGAATCATTTCGAGGATTGCTTGCATACAATGAAAGTGTATCAGAGAAGCAGAGAAATAGAGAAAAAAGTGCCGGTTCTCTGGTTCTCTGTTTCTCTCCGGTATGGTCTGCGGTAGCTTAAGTGCTGGGCGGCTAGCTCAGCTGGTTAGAGCGTCTGGTTTACACCCAGAAGGTCACAGGTTCGAATCCTGTGCCGCCCACCAACCTTCGCTCTGCGAAGGTTGCCGGCCGTAGCTCCGACATTGAAGTTGCGCTTTTTGCTGCATGGGCAGAGTTTCGGTTGGCAAGCCACAGGAGCGAGGACCGGCTTTTGCCGCTCGCTCCGGCCATTATATGCCCGCGAATCGAATGACTCTGAGTGAATGAGCGCAGCGGAATGACTCGAAGAGCCTGCATCCTCCCTATTCAGGCAAACCGCCAAACCACGACCTTAAAACCTCTATTGACAAAATATTAATCTAGTTTTACAATCACCGCCTTTCTTCTTCTCATCCTCGGTATGAAGCAGCACCACAGCCGCTTTCTCCGCGTTCTTAGCGCGAATATCGGCCTCACCCTGGCACTCACATCGAGTGTCGTCCCTGTATTGGCACAGCCCTTCTCAGAAGGACGGGCCAATCTGCGCCTGACGATTTCTGACGACAGAGTCTTTGCGGAACCCGGCGAGATACTGCAGTACCGCATTGCTCTGCGTAATACTGGTACCAGTGTTGGGGTAACCGACATTCGACTTGATCTGCCCTCACAACTCCTCTTGCAAACTGTTTCCGGTCAACACCAAAAGGATGGCGGCCGAATCATTTGGGACAATACGGAAGTTGCGCCGGGTGAAACACGTGAGTTTGTTGTAACAGCCACGATTGAACGCGAAGTTCCCGATTTTTTCGCCATTCGCGTCCGCGTGGCCGCAGGTCCTCTCATTGCTTCCGACACTACATCGGTTGGCCACGAGGCTATTCAGGCGGCTGCACTCTATGTTTCACTGACGGATGGTCGCGACACTGTTCGGTCAGGTGAAGCCTTGGGGTACGACATTCTGCTCGAAAACCGCAGTGATCGTGTTCTGCCACATATTAATGTGACTGCAACAGTCCCTACGTACACCGATTTTGAAGGTGCTTCAGACGGCGGTATTTGGCGCGACAACGCTGTGCACTTTGAAGAAATCACGTTGCCTCCGCGTGGCACGCGAGTGCTTCACTACGACGTTCGCGTTCACCGCGGAGTTGTTTCCGGTCAGCCATTGCGCGCTGGCGCTCGAGCTGGCAGCAGCGAGGCGCATGATGTGACGATTGTTGATGGTGAAGTTGCGGTTCCTTCCCTCGTCGGTCCGCTTCTCCGCAAAACCGCTGATCGCCGCGAGCTTGCGCCAGGCGGCCTTGTTACCTACACGATTGTTGTCCGCAATAACACCACGGAGACCTTCCGAAATGTGATGGTGACGGATGAATACGACAGTAACCTTATTCGTGCCGTTGACCCGGCTGGATCCGTGGTCACTGCTTCAACCATGAAGTGGTCAGTTCCCGTCATTGAACCAGGTAATGAATGGGTCATTCGCTACCGCATGATGATCAATCCCCAAGCGATCCACGCGGTGAGCATCCGTAACGTCGCCACTGTCACCGGTGATGGCTTGGCTCTCGTAGCTCCTGGTGAACGCCAGGCAGCTGTCACTCTCGGTGTGTTACGCAACATGCCACGAACGGGTGTTGGCTTGGACGGACTGTTTGTCCTCTTGAGCGGGAGTAGCAGCCTCCTGGGCACACTTGGCATGCGCCGCCGCTTTATCATCTAATTGTTTGAAATAAAAAAGGCCTCCGCCAAACGCGGGGCCTTTTTATACGGAAAGATTATCAACCACCCAATGCGCCAAAGAGCTCGCCCATCAAGTCCACGATCGTCCCGAAGTCGAGTTCGAACGGAATGTCGAGCAGTCTCGCAATGAAGGCCACGACGAAGTAGGCGATAAAAGACACGAAGAGACCGATGATCGCATAGCGGATCGTATTCACCGCTCGCTTGATCTTCTCTTCGTTACCGGCAGAAAGAATGAAGGAGATACCGCCAACAATTATATAAACAAGGCACAGGATGGCCGCGACGATCAGCGCAAGCGCCAGAAACGCCGTGATAATCTCAATGAGATTTCCTTCCTGAAGGAGTTCACGCAGCATAAGAAAGGGGGAAATTAAGAGGAAANTGGTTCAAGAATTTTAATGTTAACGCGTTCTGAAGCATTGCCNCCGATCATGCGGAGAAGAATCCGGAGCGCTTTGATCGTTTGGCCTCCTTTTCCAATGACTTTGCCCATGTCTCGTTCACTCACTTTTACTGTCAACAGAATACCTAGTTCGTCATGGCAAGATTCAATACTCAGCTCGTCTTTATCTTCGACCAGTGCTTGCAGCACATACGTCAGAAACGCCAAGCCGGGGGTCCCCTCGTTCGTCGCAGTCGTATCAGCCATCGGCCAAAGCTTACGCCGCTTCGGCGGGCTTGTCATCACCTTCTTTGGCCTCTGGAGCCGGTGCCTCGGCCTTTTCCTCCTTTGTTTCCGCAACTGGAGCGGCAGCAGCAGCGGGTGGGGGAGCGGCTTCCTCTGGTAGCTCCTTTTTGGACCGGCGGTGCGTGTAGCGCTCCATGAAACCTTCAAGGTCTTTTACGCCTTGCTTGCTCAGCAAGCGAGCAACGGTATTAGAAATGTGGGCGCCACTCTTGAGCCAGTGGTGAACTCGATCCGCTTTGAATTCCAACACAACCGGGTCACGTCCTGGTAAGTAATGGCCAATCACTTCCAATGATTTGCCTTTCACTGCCGCCGCCTTTTCCGCCACCACCACGCGGTAGGTGGGGGTACTGTTGCGGCCGGTGCGTTGTAAACGAATGACGAGCATTGTGTGAGAGAGACGCCGCCTAAACCGTGGCGCCACGCGCGGCAGCATAGCAAGCAAAAGGGCTTCTGCAAGCAATTCTTTCCCTTTTAGGTCAATTCGCGCGGCTTATACGAAGCCCTGTGATCCGGGTACCTGGAACTGACTCTTGGAGAGCGGCCAGAAGAGCCGCTTCGTGCAGCCGCAATTCCTGAGCGGCAATGGAGGTTTCACATTCAACTTGCAATACTCCGTCACGAAACACTGTACTACGCAGGGACTGCGCTACGGCTGGCAGATGATCCGCATACCAACGTTCTGCTTGGTAGCAAATAAGCGCTGACTCCGCCTGCTGTTCCAGACCGTGGCGACGGAGGGTTTTGGGCAACAAAGCGCGCAGTAAATCCATGAAGGTCATCTTAGCGGATCTCAGTCAGCGCTCCTTGCAAAAGAGCCGCCGTTTGAGCGGCTGCTTTCTGCCAGGAGAAAGGGGGAGGAGTGGGTCTTGGTAGATCACTGACCGCCGACATCGCCTGCGCCAGAGCTTCGACAGTTGGCTCCACCAGGAGTCCTTGATCCTGCACCACCTCGGGAATCGCGCCGCGGCGCGTGGCGATGATGCGCGCGCCGCAGGCGCGTGCTTCCGCGCCAGGTAAGTAAAAGCCTTCATAAAGAGACGCTGTCACTAGCGCTTCTGTACCAGAGAGAAGAGCGGGTAAATCGTCGTCAGATACATTCGCGAGAAGTCGTGCACGTGGTGGTAATTGTAAGCCAGATGTCTCTTTACCTCCGCAGATCAAGATGAGCGAACAATCAGTCCGCGAGCATCGAGTAAATGCTGCGAGCAACACCGGAACATTTTTATGTTCCTTTGCATTTCCCAGATATAAAAAGTACGGGCCGCTGATGTCGTAACGACGTTTCGTCTCTTCGATAATTGGTGAAGACATCGGTCGAAACAGCGGTTCGACTCCTTCGAGAATTACGTTCGTTTTTGCCGTGACGGATTCTCCATAGGTCGCAGCCAGTTCGTTCTTTGTAAACTCACTGACCGCAATGATCCGTCGCGCTCTACGAACCGCTCGATCAAAAACCAAACGGTATGCAATCCGTTTGTGGAAGGGTGATTGATTGGGGTAGCGATGCAGAATCAAATCGTGAATGGTCACGACTGTCGGAACAGTAGTGTTCAATGGCACATTGAAATGGGGTGAAAACAGAAGAAGCAGCTTTTGTGATCGAATCAACTTCGGGAATGAAATCTGTTCACCAAATGTATAGTGATCAAAATCAGCCGTTACCAATTGCGCACCGGAAATTGACCGTAACCATTCTTCCGCCTTGGATCGCACAAAGAGAACATACTCAAAACCATCAGATCGATGCAGAAGCTCTGTCACGATACTGCGCGTATAACGGCCGAGGCCCGCTGCCGCGGCCGCAAATCGACAATCAATTCCGATACGTGCTGCCATCTCTCTGGCATCATAGCCGTGTGACCGTACGCGCGATACTTACGATGGCCCAAGATCTTCCCCGCAGTGATGCAGAGCTGCTTTGTGCGTATAGCTTGGATCATGATCGGACCTGGCTACTGGCTCACCCGGAAGCGCTCGTTTCGCCGAAGCAAGCCGATCATTTTTTGAAATTACTGGAGCGCAGGCAACGCCACGAACCGCTGGCTTACCTTCTTGGTGAGAAAGAATTTTATGGCCGGACCTTTATCGTCAATCAAACCGTCCTCATCCCGCGACCAAGTACCGAAGGATTGATCGACGCAACTCTGCTGTTTTTAGAAGACGGAGTGGAGCGGGTTACGCCGATTGATACGGATATTTCAGCCGTCAGTGTGAGAGTTGTTGATATTCGAAACGTTCATACAATTGTCGATGTCGGTACCGGCAGTGGCTGTATCGCGATCACGCTAAGTTTACAGCGGCCCGAATTTCATATCATCGGTACTGACATTAGCGAACGTGCGCTCGAGCTTGCCCAGAAAAATGCGCAGAACCTCGGCGCTCAGGACATTGATTGGAAACAGGGTGATGGACTCAGTCCACTCGCCGATCTACGGGAGCCGTTTTTGGTCGTAAGCAATCCACCGTACATCCCAGAAGCCGAAGTTTTGATGCCAGATGTGCAGCTTCATGAACCAGCTGTGGCCCTACGAGGAAGTAATGATGGACTGCGTGTCCTTCAACAAGTGACGGCGGAAGCCGTGCACCACCCTTTTTGCCAGGGCTTTGTGTTTGAGTGTCGAAGTTCTCAGGTACAGGAGGTGACCACAATCGCTTCCCGAAGCGATGTCGCTATGGTATGAAGTGATCGTGGCATCGTCATCTCCGAACCTTGGTCAGGTCTGCGCAGTGATTGGGGCGCAGTGGGGAGATGAAGGCAAGGGAAAGATCGTTGATCGGTTGGCGGAAGAATTTGACGTGATTGCCCGTGGCTGCGGCGGTGCCAATGCCGGTCATACGATTGTCGTAGCCGGCCAGAAACATGTATTTCACCTTGTTCCATCTGGCGCGCTTCACGCCGGGAAAACTGTGATGCTTGGCGCAGGCATGGTGATTCATCTACCAACGTTGATGGAAGAGATTAAAACGCTACAGCAAGCGGGCGTAACAATTCTCGATCGTTTATTTATTTCTAAAAGTGCTCATCTGGTGTTGGAAGCTCATCTAACGATTGATGCGCGTTCTGAAGAACAGCGCACAAAGAGCTCTAGCGGCGCGATCGGTACCACCAAGCGCGGCATTGGCCCGGCCTATGCCGACAAGGCGCGCCGCATTGGGATACGTGCGGACGTGCTGCAGCAATCGCCGGCAGATGTGAAAACCGCAGTGCAAACCTATGCCGAACTGATTGCTTCAGTTGAACCCAACGAAATCGATGTGGCTGCAGAAACAAATAACCTACTGATTGCCAAAAAAATGCTGGAGACTTGTGTCCATAACGATGTTCCGGGCTTACTGCACAAAAAACTCCAAGCAAAGCAACGTGTTCTGATTGAAGGTGCGCAAGCGACGCTCTTGGATATTGATCACGGAACCTATCCGTTTGTTACCAGCAGCGCCACGACAGTTGCGGGAGCGCTGCAAGGGTTAGGCCTGGCTCCCCGCTGGCTCCACAGCTGCATTGGTGTCGCCAAGGCGTACTGCACGCGCGTCGGCGGGGGGAGATTTTTGACGGAAGCGGACGAGAAACAAGGTAGTACGCTCCGCGAGCGCGGTGGCGAATATGGAGCAACCACCGGCCGCCCGCGCCGCTGCGGCTGGCTGCATCTACCAGACTTGCACTATGCTGCCCGCATCAATGGGTTTACTCGGTGGAACATCACCAAGCTCGATGTGCTTGATGCGCTTCCAATCATTCCTATAGGCATAGGCGAGCGGGGTGGGAAGGCTACGTACAAAGAAATGCCAGGCTGGCGAAGCAGCACCGCCGGTGTTCAATCGTGGGAGAAACTGCCTAAAGCCGCTCAGCAATATCTGCTCACAATCGAACAAGAGACAGGCGTACCGGTCAGCTACATTGGTACTGGTCCCGGCCG
>C687J35174_10013049_pt1 | contig 10098 bp, 9 predicted proteins | sample RifCSPhighO2_01_FD_35174 | JGI IMG/M metagenome (IMG submission 35174)
TTGCATACAGATGAAGGTATAGTCCTTTATGCAAATGACTACAAACTTGACAATACCCCTATACTTGGGCAGAAGCCGAATTATGAAAAATTAATGGAAATAGCGAAAGAAGGAATAAAGGTGTTAATTGTTGATTCTTTATATTCAGGAGATGAAAGAAAAACTGCAAGCGAAAAAATAGCAAGAAACTTGCTAGAAGAAGTTTTGCTTGGAACAAAAAACAAAAACTCTGGTCTTATTGTTACAACTTTCTCTTCCCACATAGCAAGATTAAAATCAATTACAGAATTTGGGAAAAAATTAAATAGGAAAGTAGTTTTTCTAGGTAGAAGTTTAAACAAATATGTAGCTGCCGCAAAAAGAGTAGATATGTGCCCATTTTCGCGTGATATAGAAATGGTTGCATATAGAAAGCAAATGGAGAAAAAATTAAGGATTATAGATAAAAAAAGGGAAGAATATATGATTGTTTGTACAGGACATCAAGGAGAACCAGGAAGTATATTGGACAGATTATCAAAAAATAAACTGCCCTTTGATTTTAGAAAAGATGATCATGTTGTATTTTCTTCTTCAGTTATCCCAACACCAGTAAATATAGAGAATAGAGAAACGTTAGACTCAAAATTGAGAAAAAAAGGAGTCAGGTTATTTAATAATATTCATGTGTCTGGACATGGAGGAAGAGAAGATTTACGTGATTTGATTAACCTTCTTCATCCTGAGCATATCATCCCTTCTCACGGGGAATTGGAAAAAACTTTGCCCGCATTTAATTTAGGACTAGAAATGGGGTATAAAAAGAAAAATCTTCATTTATTAAAAAATGGAGAATATGTGGAAATTTAAAAAATGAAAAATAAATTAAATAAATACAGGTCAGAGAGGAAAGGTGACTTGCAAATAAAGGAAGGTGACCTGTTAGGAAACCTTGGTGTCATACGGAATGGTAAATGAGGACATTATAACAATACTAAGAAATGGAATAGAAAGAGGGGAATCATTGGAGGTATGTAAAAGAATAGCAATAAATTCAGGTTACAATCCAAGAGAGGTTGAAGAAGCCTCGCATTTTATTTCACGTGGAACAATGACAAATCTTAAACAACAAAATCCTCTTGATTTAATCATGCCCAATAAAAAATCATTTAGTTTTTTCAAAAGAAAACCAAAAGAAAATGTGGATATGATTAAAAAAGAAAGTCCACCCTTGCCAATATTACAAAACAAATCTATCAACAAAGAATATGATGATAATAGAGAACAATATAAAGTAATGGAAAATAAAAATCCCAAAATTTTGATGCAAAGTAACAATCAAATAGAACTAAACAAACCAATTAAAAAGGGATTCACAAAAGAAATTATACTGTTTATTCTATTATTAATATTAGTAGGCCTTCTTATTTTAACAGTAGTTTTTAGGAATAGAATTCTTGAATTCTTTTCTGGATTTTAATTTATAACAATAAAATGCAAATCTATGAACCAAGTGATGATTCTTATTTAATGCAAGAATCTCTTGAAAAATATTTAAAAGATAGCCTAAAAAAAAGAAAAATGACAAAAGAAATTGAGATTCTTGATATGGGCTCAGGTTCAGGAATACAGGCAGAAACAGCAAAAAAATTAGGTTTTAACAATATACAAACAGCAGACATAAACAAATCCGCAGTAAAGAGCTTAAAAAAACAGGGCTTTGTTTCAATTCACTCAGATCTTTTCAAAAAAATAAAAAATAATCAAAAATTTGATTTAATAATATTCAACCCCCCGTATCTTCCATTGGATAAAAGAGAACCAAAAGAATCAAGATTACAAACAACTGCAGGAAAAGAAGGTTATGAAATAATATTAACCTTTCTTAATGAATCAAAAGCCCATATAAATAAATCATCATCAATTCTTCTCTTATTTTCATCACTCTCAAAACCAGAAACAATCCTAACACATGCAGAAAAATTAAGCTATAAATGCAAAAAGCTCAGCAGTAAAAAGTTATTTTTTGAGGAATTATATGTTTATTTGTTTAGGTTATAATTTGACAAGAATTGGAAAGTATAGTTAATTATCATCAAATATTACTTGAAACATATTCTAAATTCCTTTTCTCAAATAATCTTTTAAAAGGTTCACTGGATGACACGGGTCCATTATAATCCATACTTCCATTTTCTCTATCATTAGTAATGTCAAAATCAATACCATTACTAGCTAAATCACCTATATTAAGACATCTAGATCTTTCGTCATATCTTTTAGTATTAAGAGGAACTATATCATACCTAACTTTTATTTCATTATCTAAAGCAATTCTATCAATATCTTCAGCTTTATCAGGATTATCTCTCTTTCTTCTAAATGATTCTACAAGTTTTCTATGTTTGTCTTCAAGAATTCTCTTTGGATACCAGTGGATGCCGAAGAAAAAACCAGGTCTATCTGTTTGTTCCCATATAACTTTTTTATGCATTCCTAGATAATTATCTTCCATCTGGATTGAATCATATACATAATCTTCATTTCCGCAGATTGTAATTATTAATTCTGACATTATTTTATTTAAAATGTTATATTATTAAATATTTGTATTATTCATCACTACAGAATAATCCTATATAATAAAAATTTAATAAATAATTCCGATTATATCCTTAACTACAACTATTCTTAAATATGGTTTACTCTCCTTATTTTTAATATAGGGAGGGAAAAAAGAGAATGAAATTTGCCCATATTGCTGATAGCCATCTTGGTGGTTGGNGGCAGCCAGAGTTGCAAAAAATAAATCTCGAATCTTTTAAGAAAGCTATAGATATAGCCCTAGAAGAGCATGTTGAATTCATATTGTTTGCAGGGGATTTGTTTGACAGCCCATTCCCACCGATAGAAGTATTAAGAGACACTTTTGCTGAATTTAAAAGATTAAAAGATGCAAATATCAAAGCATACATAATTGCTGGAAGCCATGATTATTCTGTTTCTGGAAAAACTTTTCTGGACGTGTTGGAAAAATCTGGTTTTTGTGAAATATGCAAGTTTATAGAGGATAAAGAAAAAAATGAAATAACATTAATACCCTCTCTAAATCAATCTTGTTATATTTATGGATATCCAGGAAAAAAATCAGGTATGGAAGTTGCAGACTTAAGAAAAATAAAAATAAATGAGCCTTATGCAGATCATTTCAGAATTTTAATGCTGCATACTACGATAAAAGAAGCAGCAGAACATCTTCCATTGGAAGAAATTGATGCAATATCCTTGGAAGAACTCCCAAAAGCAGATTATTATGCACTTGGTCATTTACATATTAATTTTGAAAAAGAAGCCAATGGAAAACCAGCAATATATGGAGGTCCTACTTTTCCAAATAATTTTAAGGAGCTTGAAGATCTTCAAGGCGGTTGTTTATACATAATAGATGTGCAGGGTTACACAAAAATAACAAAAAAAGAAATAAAACTAAAAGATGTGGAAGTTATAAAAATAGAATTGGAAGATTCTCTTTTAGGAACAGAAAAAATAATTGATGAATTAAAGAAAAGAGAGTTGACTGATAAAATTGTTCTGCTTAAAATTTATGGAAATTTGAAAACAGGAAAAACCTCAGACATAAAATTCCAGGAGATACAAGAATATCTTGAGAAAACTGGAACATATTGTTTCCTAAAAAATACCTCTGGATTAGAAATAGAAAAGAATGATATAGGATTTAAAATTGAATATCATGATATGGAAAAAATAGAGGAAGTATTAATAAAAAAATATGAAAAAGAAAATCAATCTAACTTCAATAACNTGATATTTCCCTTAATAGAAACATTAAACATGGAAAAACATGAGGGTGAAACCTCAATTATCTTTGAATCAAGAATATTCAGTGAATTAAAAAAAATATTAAAAGTAGAATTATAAAAAATGATATTAAAAAAATTATCAATTGAGAATATGAGAAGTTATAGAAAAGAAGAAATTGTTTTCCCAAAAGGTTCTATATTACTTTCAGGGGATATAGGTTCAGGAAAGACAACAGTACTTCTTGCAATAGAATTTGCATTGTTCGGATTGCAGCCAGGTCAAAAAGCAAATTCCCTGCTTAGAACAGGAGAGGAAAATGCATCAGTAACACTTGAATTAAATATAGATGGAAAAGAAGTAATAATTGAAAGAAAATTAAAGAGAAAGGGAAAATCAATAAATCAAGAATACAATTCAATAACAATAGATGACCAGAAATATGAAGAGAGTGTGACAGAAATAAAAAACAGAATCTTGGATTTATTAAAATATCCAAAAGAATTCTCCAAGAAAACTAATTTATTGTATAAATTCACCGTTTATACTCCCCAAGAAGAAATGAAACAAATTATTCTTGAACCAGGAGAAATAAGATTAAACACATTGAGATATGTTTTTGGTATAGATAAATATAAAAGAATTGAAGAAAATGCAGCATTATTAACTTCAAAACTAAGGGAAAAGATTAGGATAAATCAAGGCATTCTATATGATTTAGAAGAGGAAAAACAAAGATTAAATGAGAAAAAAGAAAATGTGAATGTTTTGAAAGAAAACCAGATAAAATTAATAGAAGATTACGAAAAATCAAAGGAAAATAGATTGCTGGCTGAAAATTCTTTAGAAGAAATAATTGACAAGATAAATGAGAAAAAATATTTGGAAAATGAAGGTTCAAAGTCGAATCTTTTGATTACAGAAAAAAAACAGCAGATAATAAACCTTGAGAATAACATAGAAAGACTTAAACTGCAGATAGAAGAAGTGGAAAATGTTTCTTTTAACCCAGATGAATATTTATCTATAAATGGAAGGATAAAATTCCAGGAGGATAAAGAGAGTGAACTTCAGAGTGAATATATAAAACTAATAAGCAGGATAAACACAGAAATTTCCAAAAAATTAGAAATAGAAAATTTCAAGGATAAAATAACAAACCTGAAAAATTGTCCTACTTGCCTTCAGGAAGTTTCTGCAGAGTATAAAGGAAATATTTTAGAGAAAACAGAATCAGAAATGAGGGAAATAAACAAAATTGTAAGTGAATTCGGAATAAAGAAAAATAAAATACTGGAAGAAACAGAAATAGTAAAGAAAAAGAAGGAAGAATTCAAAAAAAGAAAGACAGAAATGGAGCTGATAAAAATAAGACTGGAAAATCTCAATGAAAAAAGAGACAGAATAAAAGAAATAGAGGCAGAAAAACAAATTTTAAAAAGTGATATGGAAATGATAAAAAAACATATCATGCAGATAGAAGAATCAATCAAGGAATATGAAAAATATGATAATATACACAGTCAAAGAAATATCATTCTTACTAATGCAAAAAAAGAAGAAAATAATTGTCTTATAAAAAAGACTGAGATAAACAAAGAAATTCAGTTCTCAGAAATTCAAATAAAAGAATATGAAGAAAAAATAAATAAAAAAGAAAATTTAAAGCAGCAAACCGAAAGAATAAGGGAATTAGAATACTGGATTTCGGAAAAATTCATAAATTTGGTCCTTTTTACAGAAAAAAATGTAATGATAAACCTTAAAGAAGAATTTTCAAAATTATTTTCAAAATGGTTTTCAATACTTGTCTCAGAGACATTAACTGCAAAAATTGATGATGATTTCTCTCCAGTTGTTGAACATCAAGACTACGAATTGGATTATTCTTTCCTTTCAGGCGGGGAAAGAACAGCAATAGCTCTTGCATATCGCCTTGCTCTCAACCAGGTTATAAATTCAATACTAAGCAATATAAAAACTAGTAATCTTGTAATTCTTGATGAACCCACAGATGGCTTCTCATCACATCAGCTTGATAAGATGCGCGATGTTCTTAATCAATTAAAAATAGATCAATTAATACTTGTAAGCCACGAACAAAAGATGGAAGGCTTTGTAGAAAACATAATAAGGTTCCGAAAGGATAACGGGATAACAAGTGTGGAGTATTGAATCTGTTCAATTCTGTTAATTTAGTTATCATTTTAAAGTAATTACAAAAAGGAAAGATATATAAACCCTATATTTCTAAAAAATAAATGAATATAAAAAATAAAAGTACATTTGTATTAATATTATCATTAGTATGTTTTGCAATAATTGCATTGACTTTTTCTAATTTCATTATAGCAAATGAGAGTACTGACGGAGATGACGAATTTGGAGTTGATATTATAAGCATTGATGGATTTAAACACCATTTTTATTTTCTAAATGGATATTTAGTGGAATATGAAGTTACTCCTGTAACAATTACTCATGTAAATGGAAAACATGTAATAAACGATTTTAATTTTAGTGGCTCTAATGATAATGAATTGGATGAAAATTTAAGGGAAGGATTAATTAGTTATTATAAATTAGATGATACTTTTGGAGAAGTTGTTGATTCTACAGGGTTAAATTATGGTACAAACTTTGGTGCTGTTAGAGGAGTTGAAGGCAAAATGGGAAATGCTTTTGAATTCAATGGTCAAGGAAATTATGTTAATACAAACTTTGGTAATGGCCTTATTTATCCTAATGGTATTTCTCTTCAAGTATGGATAAAATCAACAGATTCTGATGATTCAGGATTAATTATTTCTAGAGGTGGAGGAGATGGAGCTACAGCAGAATTTTTGGGAATAAATGCAGGCACTACTCCAGAAGGTGGTGGAATACCTTGCACAAATGTTTATGGCGTGACTAAGAAAGCTGTATGTGCTGATAAAACTATTAATGATAATGAATGGCATCATGTTGTAGGAACTTATGATAGCTCAGAGATTTCTATATATTTAGATGGAGTGAAATTTAGTGAGCCTTCAATAGGGATTGCAAAAACAACAGATAATTTTAAAATTGGATGGGACGATCATAGTTCCTCTCAAACTATCCGTTTCTTTAAAGGAACTATTGACGAAGTAGCTATCTGGGAAAGAGCATTAAGTTCAGAGGAAGTTTTACAATTATATAATGAAGGAAATGGATTAAGTTATTAATATTAAAACTATCTTTTATATCATAAAAATTTCAAATTTTCATCAACAGAAATATTTATAAACCACCCAAACTCATAAATATTATAAATAAATTCTAAAGAATTAATAATAAATAACTTCTAGAATAAAATAAATAAAAAATGGATCAAGATTTAAAAAATAGTATAATAAAATCTGGAACAACTATAATCGCAATTGTTTGCAAGAACGGCGTTATTATGGCTTCTGACAGAAGAACAAGTGCAGGAAACATTGTAATGAACAAAGATAAGGAAAAGACTGTTCAAATCAATGATTATCTTGTAATTTCTGGAACTGGAAATGCATCAGACATAGAAATGCAGAAAAAAATAATCAGAGCAGAATTAAAATTAAAGGAATTAAGAAGCAAAAGAAGACCAACTGTTCTTGAAGCAGCAAACTTTATTGCAATGATAACTTTCAGAAACATAAGACAACCAACGATGATACCTTCAATGGTTGGAACTCTTGTTGGTGGAGTAAATGATGATGGAACTGCTGAAGTTTATTCTGTTGAACCAGCAGGAAGTGTATTTAAGGTAGAAGATTTTGATGCTAATTTTGGTTCAGGAATGCCTTATGTTTTAGGATTACTTGAAAGACAATATAGACCTAATATGACAGTAAAAGAAGGAGTAGATTTAGCAGTTGAAGCATTAAAATCTTCAACACAAAGAGATATGGGAAGCGGTAATGGAATAGATGTTTACACAATAACAGATAAAGGGATAAGACATGAAGTAGCACAAGAGATTGCTCCTAATTACAGAAACAAAGAAGCTCAATAATTTAACAATCATAATTTTTATATTTAATTTAAAATGGTAGATATTCTAAAAGATATTCAAAAGGATTTACCAAAGGTCATAAGTAGTGCTAACTTTGAAGCAGCGAATATAGTATTCTATACTGAAGATAAAAATTTTTTTCTTGAAAATGGCAATGTTATAAGAGAACTTGTTAACAAATACAAAAAAAGGATAGAACTTCGTGCAGAGCAAAGCATGCTGCTTAGCACAAAAGAAACAGAGAAGATAATAAAAGAATTAGTTCCAGAAGATTCAGGAGTAGCAGACATTCTTTTTGATACGCAAAGAAGTGTATTGGTAATTGAAGCAAAGCGTCCAGGTCTTGTTATAGGAAAATCAGGTTCTATTCTCAAAGAAATAAAAGAGAGAACTTTTTGGATACCTCAAGTTCAAAGAAGTCCTGCAATAAAAAGNAAAATAACTGANAGTATTCGNGCAGTTTTNTATCAGAATAATAATACAAGAAAAAGATTCCTAAATTCTGTTGGGAAAAAAATCTACAAGGAGTGGAATCCTGAAAAAGTAGAGGAATGGATAAGAATAACAGTGCTTGGTGCTGGAAGACAGGTTGGAAGAAGCTGTTTCTTGCTTCAGACTCCTCAATCAAAAATCTTGCTTGATTGCGGTATAAATGTTGCAGGAAAAGGAAAGGAAAAATTTCCTTATCTTGATGTGTCAGAATTCAAGATAAATGAAATAGATGCAATAATCTTATCACATGCACACTTAGACCATTCAGGTTTAGTTCCTTATTTATTCAAGATGGGTTATAGAGGGCCTATTTATATGACTGCCCCAACAAGAGATATTACTGCTCTTTTAGCATTGGATTTTATTGGTGTGGCATACAAGCAGGCAGCAACTCCATTATTTTCTTCAACAGATATAAAAGAAATGGTTAAGCATACTATCTGCCTTGATTTTAATGAGGTAACAGATATAGCTCCAGATATAAGAATAACTTTCTATAATTCAGGACATGCCCTTGGAAGTGCAATGACTCACATAAATGTTGGAAATGGCGCGCATAATCTTGTATATGGCGCAGATTTCAAATATGATAGAACTAAATTGTTAGATAGGGCAATTGCTAATTTTCCAAGACTTGAAACACTTATTATAGAAGCAACTTATGGAAGCAAAAATGATATTTTGCCTACAAGAAAAGAGTCAGAAGACTGGCTTGTAAGAGAAGTAAAAGCAACAGTTGAAAATGGAGGAAAAGTTCTTATTCCAGAATTAGGTTTAGGAAGAGCACAAGAAACAATGTTAATTTTAGAGGAGGCAATGAGAAACAAGCAACTGCCGGAAGTTCCTATTTATATCGATGGAATGATATGGGATATTAACGGAATTCATACAGCTTACCCTGATTTTTTGAATGCTCAGGTAAGGCATGAAGTTTTCCAGGATAACAATCCATTTTTATCACCTATATTCAAAAGAGTTGGTTCTGGAGCTGAAAGAAAGCAAGTTATTGAGGGAGGACCTTGTGTTGTACTTGCAACTTCAGGAATGCTTGTTGGTGGTGCTTCAGTAGAATATTTCAGGCACTTTTCATCAAATAAAAACAACAAAATTTGTTTTGTATGTTATCAAGGAGTTGGTTCTCTAGGAAGACAAGTCCAGGAAGGAATAAAAAAAGTCCAGATGACAAGTGAAGGAAACGATGAAATTATAGATGTAAATATGGGAGTTGTAACAATTGCAGGTTTAAGTGCTCATGCCGGAAGAAAAGAACTTCTTGATTATTCAAATAGAGTGCAGCCAAGGCCAAACAGAATTATAATACAACATGGAGAGCAGTCAAAATGTCTTGATCTTGCATCATCAATTTACAAGCTCCATCACATAGAAACAAATGTTCCAAGAAATCTAGAGACAATAAGACTGAGATAAATATAAATTTCTTAATTTATTCAAGAACAGATTTATTATAATAACCTATTTTATTTTTGACTTCTGTTTCATTACAAGCTATTACTGAATTGTCTTTAATATATTCACAAAGAGGTTTATTAACATTCCAATATTCTTCTAGACTCAAATAAACTTGAGATTTAAACTCGTAATTTAAAACATTAATAATACAAAGCTTTTCTTTGGCGGCAAATTCTTTCAATTCAAAACAGAGGGCAGGCATGAACTCAAAGGTTAACAGTTACTCGCAAGAAGGTAGCAGGTATTGAAGTGCCGCCGTCAGTGCTCTTGTTTTGCGCTTTCGCCAGTTCCAAAAGTTGGCTGTGGAGCTCTTCCACTTTTCC
>C687J35174_10013057_pt1 | contig 10095 bp, 10 predicted proteins | sample RifCSPhighO2_01_FD_35174 | JGI IMG/M metagenome (IMG submission 35174)
AATACAGATCTTAATGGAAAAGCGCTCGGAGCCGTTGCCGATTGTCGCCAGGAAGAGAAATGGACATATTTGAAAAGATTGCGCGAGAACATCAATTGGCCCGTGGAGCAGGAACCGCTTGTCTACTTCAACGCCGGCGTGGTTTTGGTCGACCTCGCACTTTGGAGAAAGCGCAAGATTGAAGAAAAACTTCTCCGGCTTCTCCGCGAATATCCTGATAAACTTTGGTATCTTGAGCAGGATGCCCTAAACATCGTTTTTCTGGGCAACTACCGACAGCTTCCCATGAAGTACAACTTTCTCGTTGGACAATTCGACGAACGAGACTGTCCGGATCCTTTTGCCGTTCACTTTGTAGGCGGCGGAAAACCGTGGTATTTTTTCTCGGCGCTTCCTTATCAGCCGGAATATATTTATTACGTCAACAAGACACCATGGAAAAATGAAAAATATAAAAAAGTGATGGATACTTATTTCGCGAAGAAATACCATATTTATCCGCTTGCTTGGGGCGTGTGGAGCGCTTACAAAAAGTTAAAGAAAATTCTGGGCAGATAACGTCTCTGTAAGGAATACTTGAACTTTTTTAAAAAGTAAGCAAGAGTTAAGGGCATGGCTGACGCCGATTGCCTATTCTGTAAAATAGTCGCGGGTACATGGCCCGCGGTGAAGGTGTGGGAGAACGATATTCTCCTCGCTTTTTTGGATTCGCGTCCCGTGCATCCCGGGCACACACTGATTATTCCGAAAGTCCACGTTGATTCGGTGTTCAAGATCAAAGACCCCCTCTACGTCGATCTTTTTGAGGCCGCGAAGCTTCTTGCCGAACCCGTGCGGAAAACAGGCGGTACGCCGCGTGTCGGATTTGCCGTGGAGGGCTTTGGCGTGCCGCACGCGCACCTTCACGTTGTTCCGCTCCTTCATGGCGCGGAGCTTGTGCCCAATCGTTCGGGTATGTTCGACGCGGATCAAGCAGAGCTCACGCGCATCGCGGAAAAAATCAAAAAAGAATTTATTATCTGCCCCCGAACGCCTCGCGGCTTGCCGCGGGGATGAAGCGGTACGCAGATAATAAACCGAGCACATAATTCGTTATGTACTCGGCGAATAACCGCCCGCCGCAAGCAGGAGATACCGCGCTGCTTGCAGCGCGGCTACTTACAGACGCACATATTGAAATATGTTCATGCCCGTTGTAGTATGGGATATATATGAAAAACACGGTTGTCAACGCATTCAAACGGCATCAAGAACTTGTGGAGCGGAGTTTGGCGGCAGTTGCTCCCGACGTGGAAAAAGCGGGCAACATTCTCCTCGCGGCAATTAAAACCAATAATTGCATGTTTACGTGCGGCAACGGCGGTTCCGCGGCCGATAGTCAGCATTTTTCGGGAGAATTCTTGTGCCGCTATAAAGATGACCGGAGGCCGCTCAAAGCGATGGCGCTTACCGTGGATACTTCCGCGATGACGGCCATTGGGAACGATTATCATTTCGATCTTGTGTTTGCGCGTAAAGTCCAAGCGCTCGGAGATGCCGGCGATGTACTTGTGGCATTTACGACGAGTGGAACATCGAAAAATATTGTGGCGGCAGTAAAACAGGCGAAGACGCAGGGCCTGAAAACTATTGTCTTTACCGGTGAAGGCGGCAACTATTTGCGCAGTACCGCTGATGCCGTGATCGCGGTGCCCTCGAAAGAAACTGCCCGTATCCAGGAAGTTCATCAGATAATTTACCACGCGCTCTGCGAACATATTGACGCCATGTTGCCGACCATCCACACCGCGTAGGTCGCGCGCATTCAGGAGGTTCATGAATTTGTTTTTCACACGTGGTGTGAATATATAGACAGTAAAATTAACTCAGGATGAAGAAAATATCTTATCGTTACGAACGCAAGGACAAGCGGGGTATATTCAGAGAATATTTAAACGGCGACCAATGCTGGAGAGCCGTTAATTCCGGCTGGATGAAAAAAAGTTCCCTGATGGGAAATCATTATCACAAGAAAAACAAGTCAGCATTTTTTATGCTTTCCGGCTCCGCCGATTTTTTCTTTAGGAATGTTAAAAAGAGGGGCAAAACAACGAAATTCAGATTGAACGTGGGAGAAGGCGTTCTGATACACCCCTACGAAACTCACACGATCCGATTCAGAGAGAAATCGGAATTTCTTCTGGCAAAATCAGAGAAGTTTGATCCGAAGCGCAACGATCTCTATGAGGCGCGTTTGCTTTAAAAATGATCAACATCGGCATTATTGGCACTGGTTTTGGAGCTAAGGTTCAAGTTCCCGGTTTTAGGGCGGTGCGTGGCGCACGCGTTTTAGGCATTGCCGGACGCTCTGCCGCGAAAACCGCGGCTGTTGCGAAAGAATTAGACATACCGCGCCCCTTCTCTTCTTGGAAAAAGCTTATTGATGATCCGAAAATCGATGTGGTGAGCATTGTCTCACCTCCACGATATCACAAGGAAATGGCGCTTTATGCCGCACATTGCAAAAAACATATTTTTTGCGAAAAGCCGCTCGCGATGTCTGCTACCGAAGCGAAAAAGATGCTTTCTGCCGTGAAGCGCGCGGGAGTGGTGCATGGCATAGATTTTGAATTCAGGAACCTTCCGGGACTCGTTGTGCTCCGCGGTCTTCTCGCTAAAAAAACAATTGGCGGCGTTCGGCACGCCCGCATCGCCTGGCTTACCGGCAGTCGCGCCTCCACGAATATTCCCTTGAGCTGGCAGAACAGAAAAAAAGAAGGAGGCGGAGTTCTTTTTTCGCACTGCTCGCATGTTATTGATTACATGGAATTGCTTTTCGGAAAGATCAAAAGCGTTTCTGCCCGTCTTACCGTCGCGAAAAAGAACGGAGCCGATGCCGAAGATACCTGCGACATGCTTTTTCGCCTCGCGAATGGCGCGACGGCGAGCGTTACGGTCTCGAACGTTCTTCCGGGCGCGAGCACAAATATGATCGAAGTTTATGGAGATAAAGGCTCTCTGCGGCTTGAAAATTACGACCCGAAAGATCCGGACTTTGGTTTTCGATTATTCCATTTCTCTTTGGCGTCAAATAAAGAGAAGGAGATCTCCCTCAAACGTCCTAAAAAAAGCAATATAAGCGATACGCGTGTTTTGCTTTTCCGTCAAACTGCGGAAAAATTCATTCGCGCTATCGAAAAAAAGAAAAAGACGGTGCCATCTTTTGTAGATGGCCTTCGTGCACAGATGGCGATGGACGCAGTGCGAATTTCAGACCGATCGGGGCGAGAGGTGCTTATCAGATAAATTTGCGAAAGACGAGAGATGGCTAAAATTGTTCTTACTCATTTTAATCTCACGACAGAGAGCGGCGATCCAAAAATGCTACTCTCGATAGCCCAGGGCTTGAAAAAGCTCGGCCATACTGTTACCATTTACTGCGCAGAATTTGATCCCGAGGCCTGTTTCCCCCGGTTGAATCAAGGTTTGGATGTCCGGGTCGCGCCTCCGCCAAAACCGCTTTCTTCGGTTCGGGGAGCGATCGGCCTCCTTGCGAAAATTTTAGAGAGGATAAAGCAGGCGCGTCTTTACCACGATGCCGCGCAAAGGATTGCCGTCCAGCTTAAAAAGGATCTCGATTTTGTGATCGTCGAAAACGATTATACGTATAAAGCGGCTGCGGCACATAAAAAAGAAAATCCAAAAGCGAAAACCGTCTGGATTATGAACAACCCGCCGTTTTTTCACTCAAAAAAACGCAATTTTACTTTGGATATTTTAAGTCGTGTGGCGAATTTGTTTGAGAAATGGTCAGCAAAGAAATATGCGAAGTACATCGACTGGATAGTTGTTTATGATGAAAATTTCAGGCGTCTTGCTGGGACATTGGGTCGCCCCGTGAAAGTCCTACGCAATCCGGTTGACGTTGATTACTTTTTTGCTCCGCCAAAAAGAGGAATCCGTGCCGGAGAGAAAATCCAGCTTTTGAGCTTGGGGGCGTTAAGCCCCAATCGTCGTTTCGAAGACACGATTTCCGCGGTGAAAATCCTGCGCGACAAAGGGTATAATGCCGGAGCCGTGATCATCTGTAAGGATTATTGGGGAAATAAACAATATCGGGAAAGCTTCGAAAATTTTATAAAAAATTCTGGAGTAGCGGGGTATGTCGATGCGCGGTTTCAGGGTGCAAGCGAAGAAGAATATCTGGACGCGATACGAACAAGCGACGTGTTCATCTTGCCGAATAACATTAAAAATTGGGCGGTGGGAGCATTTGAGGCGATGGCCGCTGGCGTGCCGCTTGTTGTTTCACGCGCAACTGCCGTTTCAGAAATTCTTCACGACGGCAAAGACGCGCTCTTCGTGGATGTTTTACGGCCAGATGAGATCGCGGAAAAAGTTGAGTTTTTGGCAAAGGACGCCGGGCTCTATGTCCGTATTGCTTCTGCCGGCCAAGAACTTGTCATTAAAGATATGAGTTTGAATAATTTTGCAAAGAAAATCCTTGAACCGCCGCAGGCCTAGAACCCATCTCGTAGGCGCCGGGAAACCAACTTGCCCCTTATTGATCCGTTATTTATAATAATGTTCATATGCCTCCAAGAATTTCACTTATCTGCGTTGTATTGAACGTCGCGAAATATATCGAGGAGACGATCAAGAATATACAGGCCCAAACATACGATGGGTGGGAATTGCTTGTAATAGACGGGGCCTCTGTAGACGGAACGCAAGCGATCGTCGAAAAATATACGAAGAAAGACCCCCGCATAAAACTTTTTTCCGAGCCGGACGAGGGACCGTGGGACGCGACAGACAAAGGGGTGGCGAGGGCCGAAGGGGAGTTTCTCATGGTCGTTGGCGGACAGGACGGTTTTTTGGACAACGAATGGTTCGCGAAATGCCTGAAGATATTTGACGCGGATAAGAGCGTTTCTTTGGTGTGGGCCTCGACGCGGGGCATGAGCGAGGATGGAAAATTATTGCCCGAGGAACATATCACTTACTCTTATCTCATGAAACCAGAAAGAAGGGCGAAAACCGCGCTGGTCATCGCGCAAAAGATGTATAAAGTAATTAGGGATCTTATTTTTTTGGATCCCGCGAGGAGAAAGATATTATTGAAAAAAGTATTTTCGAAAACGTCCATTTTCAGGTTCAATTTTTATACACGCCGCAGTTTTCCCGGAGGCGTGCCGCCGCAAAAGGAGGATTGGTTCAAATATTGGCTTGACACCGGCACGCCCTTCAGCGATCAGCCGATATGTATGAGCAAGAAGGTTTATCTCGATTGCGTACCTCAATATCGGCGCGGTAGCGGCAACCTCAACGACCATCGCCCGGCCCTATTTTATAACTTCAATTCCAAAGGATACCTTGCCTACTACGTTCCCATTCTTGCCGGGTTTGGGCGCACGCACCCTGGCAATTCCGGCGATCGCATTCCCCGGGTATTGTATGATTCCGACGATAAATATCTGCAGAAACTGCTTGATCTGCGCAAGAGATTTCTCGTGAATCACGAAGAAATGGTGTTTGTCGACCGTGACGGGAATGAGGTATCGAGAAGAAAGTTTTAACACCGAAAAAACGTGAAAGTTATTTACGCTGGCATACACCGGGAAAACTACGATACTCGACGACGCGACAGTTTTGAATATGTCAATTTTTATTTGACGTTGAAGAATATGCCCGGCATTGAAGTGGTCGAACATCCCTTCGATCGCATACTCGAGATCGAGAAGAAGAAATGGAACGAGGAATTGCTCGCAATCGTACGGCGCGAGAAGCCGGATATTTTCTTTGCTTTCATGTATGCGGACGAGCTGGACATGACAACACTACAACAGATAAAACAATTAACGACATCCGTCGCCTGGTTTGCGGATGACTACTGGAGGTTTTGGAACTACTCGAAACAGTGGCCGCCGTATTTTACGTATGTCGTCACAACCTACTCGGGGGCAGTTGATTGGTATAAAAAAGCCGGCCACGAGAACGTGATTCTTTCGCAGTGGGCGTGCAACACGAGCGTCTACAAGCCAGCCGACGCTGCATTTTTGTCATTGCGAGCGACCAGCGGGAGCGTGGCAATCCAGAGAGATTCCTCGCCGACGGCTCGGAATGACATTCTCCCCGCAAAGGACATAGACGTGAGTTTCGTGGGCCAACATAAGTCGGGCCGCGGGAGGATCGTGAGCGCGCTCCGCCGTGCGGGCATAAACGTGCAATGTTTCGGCTTCGGCTGGTCCGGCGGGAAGATTTCGCAGGAGGAAATGCTCAAAGTTTTTTCGCGAAGCAAAATTTGCTTGAACATTACCGACCGAAAATCGTTACTGGATCCGTCCGTTATTGCCAGGCTTTTTTTAAAGAAGTCAGTGAATCGCGTCGTTCCCGATTTCCACTTTCTCGACAATTTCCGGGCCTGGCGCCATTTTCCCATTCACCACACGCATGCCCGCCCGTTTGAGCTCGCGGGATGCGGGGCGTTCGTCATCTCCGGCCGCTCGGAGGATATCGGAAAATATTACGAAGAGAACAGAGAGATGGTTTTTTATGACGACGTCGCAGACCTTGCGCGGAAGATCAAGTATTATCTCGCGCACGACGAAGAGCGCGAGGCGATTGCGCGAAACGCTTATCGTCGTACAATAAGTGAACATACGTACGAAAAGCGCTTTAACGAAATTTTCTCAACTGTTCTAGGTCGAAATCCTAAATCCTAAGTTCTAAGTTCTATGCCCCTTAAACTTCACCTTGGTTGTCAAGAAAAATATCTCGAAGGATATGTAAATATTGATCTCCCGCCGGACGCGCATACCGTGCAAAGGGCGAAGGTTGACCTCGAAGCCGACGTGCGGACGCTTTCTTATACCCGCGAAACCGTAGACGAGGTGCGCTCCGAGCACCTCTTGGAACATTTCTCGCGCCAAGAGGCGCTGGTGCTTCTCGCGCGCTGGCACCAGTGGCTCAAGATGGGCGGTCTGGTGCACGTGGAAACCCCCGATTTCGAGGAATCTGCGAAAAAATTCGTGCATGCTTCGCTTGACGACCAATTCCAGCTCGCGCGGCACATTTTCGGATCGCATGAAGCGGATTGGGCGTACCACAAGGATTTTTGGTCGGAGAACAAATACCGTTATGTGCTCCGCGAGCTCGGATACGGCGACTTCCGCTTCGAGAAAATCTCGAACAACCTGGAGTCGAAAATCCCCGCCCTCAAAGGCACGTTTATCGCTAAACAGGAAGGGTTGCTGAAGAAACTCGGGCCTCTCGGATTCAACGCGCTCCCGAATATCGTTTGCTATGCAAAAAAAGTATTGAAAGATGTCGACTATCAGGCAGCCATTCGTCACATCTTGGAAAAATCTCTCGTCGGTCGCGAAACGAAAATCTTGGACGTGTGGATGAAAGACGTGGAGGGACGGGTATAGGAGTATGGGTTTTGGGTGTGGACGCGAGTTGGCCGAGGTGGGAATCTTTGTTTGACTCCCCCGTTTTTTAGCCATAAACTTACATTTATGACTTCGGGGCAGAAAACCATCCTCATTACTGGCGGTGCCGGTTTCGTTGGCAGCAACGCGCTCGCGTATTTTTTTCGTGCCTATCCCGATTATCGGTATATTGTTTTGGACGCATTGACTTACGCGGGGGATATGCGGAGTATTCCGGAAGATATCCAAAAATCCCCGAACTTTAGTTTCGTGAAGGGCGACGTACGGGACAAAAGGCAGGTGAACGAGCTTGTGGCGAAGGCGGACTACGTTATCCACCTTGCCGCCGAGACGCATGTCACGCGCTCCATCGCCGAGGGGGCGAGTTTTTTTGAAACGAATGTGCTCGGCACGGAGAATGTCGCGACGGCGGTTTACCGCAACCGCGAAAGGGTAAAACGGTTCATCCACATCTCGACGAGCGAAGTCTATGGGACCGCGGAGAGCGAACTCATGGACGAGCGGCACCCCTTAAATCCCCAAAGCCCCTATGCTGCCGCGAAAGCCGGAGCCGATCGCCTTATCTACGCCTATCATCAGACGTACAAGATACCGAGCGTAACCCTCCGGCCGTTCAACCTCTTCGGGCCGCGTCAACATCCCGAAAAAGTGATTCCGCGCTTCATCACGAGTCGTCTTCTCAAGGAACCGTTGACTATCCATGGCACGGGAGCGAGCGAACGGGATTACACGTACGTCGAGGACGTCGCTCGGGCAGTCGACCTGGTGCTCCACGCGCCCGCCGAGAAGGTGGTTGGTGAGGTGTTCAATGTGGGAAATGCGCGTGGCATCTCTACACGCTCCATTGCAGACCTTATTTTGAAACTCATTCCCGTTCCGGGCGAACAGCCGCTCGTCACGACAAGCGACCGTCCCGGCCAGGTGGCGAGCCACGCCGCCGATTTCAGGAAAATAGAAAAAGCGTTGGGGTGGAAACCGCTCACGAATTTCGAAGACGGGCTCGCGGAGGTTGTTGAGTGGTATAAAGAGAATCGCGCGTGGTGGGAGCCGAAGCTTGAGATGCGACAGGTTCCGATAGAAGTGGGTGGAGGGAAGAAGGAGATGCAGTAACGGGGAGTCATTGGGTTAGGGCTAAGATGCCGGTAGAGAAATCGGCTATTGGTCCCCAGGTTTAAACCCAACCCCCAACAACCCTAAACCAGACCGGCATCCTTACCCCCACCCCTAAACTGATCATTTCCCAGCATGACCGAAAAACCATTAGTTTCCATTATCACTCCTGCCTACAACGCGGGGCCTTATTTGAAAGAAACGATCGGAAGCGTGCTCGCGCAGACGTACGCGAATTTCGAACACATCATCGTGGACGACGGTTCGACGGACAATACCGCGGAAATCGCGCGTTTGTTCGCCGACCCGCGGGTGAAATTCATGAGCCAGAAGAATAGTGGGCAATCCGCGGCGCGGAACGCCGCGATAGCGACAGCGAAAGGAAAATATATCGCGCTCCTTGATGCCGACGACATTTTTTACCCCGAAAAATTGGCGGAGCAAGTGGCGCATATGGAGTCGCACCCCGATTGCGAATTCTGCTATTGCAAGGTGCACCACTTTTACCACGAGCGTCCGCGCGACCGGTATTATTTCACCATGGACCACCCCTCCGGGTATCTTTTTGACAAACTGATCGTTTCGAATTTCATCAATCCTTTAAGCGTTATGGTGCGGCGCGAAGTGTTCGAGCGTCATGGCGCGTTCGAACCAAAGTTCCGCTGGGCGGACGAGCAGTATCTGTGGCTGAAGCTCGCTTATAAAAAAGTAAAGTTCTGTTATCTTGATAAGGCGCTTGGGGCGTGCCGCCTTCATCCCGAAAGCTTCACTAATCGGCCGTTTTATTTCCAGGGGTCGCAGGAGCAGTGTTTTGAAATACTGGAGTTATTCCGGAAGTCCATGACTGCGGAAGAAATAACGCGGTACAATATGGATGAGCTTGAAGCGAAGACGCGGAAGCGCATCGCGATCGGCAAACTTATGGCAGGGAAAGGCCCGTTTGCGCGGTTCCTGCATTTCCTTTACATTTTGAATCGTAGGCGGCGGCTGAAGAAGGTTGTTGACTGGTAAATTGTGTTAAGGTCAAGAGGCCGGCATGGGTAGATAGTAATTGGGTATTGGTCTTTAACACTGAGAACCAATAATTCTAAACCAAACTGGCCTCTTAACCCCTAGCCTCTAAACTAAAAAACTATGCCTAAAAAAGTTCTCATAACCGGCGTGTCGGGTTTCGTCGGCAGTAATCTTGCCCGGCGGTTTTTGGAGAAGAAGTATGCGGTGATCGGTCTTGACCCCATGCGGGAAGGGCGGAGGAGTAAGGCGCCCGAAGGGGTCGAACTCCATGCCGTGGACATCCGCACGAAAGAGATGTATCCGCTCTTCGAGGGGGTTGACGTGGTGTTCCATCTCGCCGCGAAAAATGACCTTATCACGTGCCAGGAGGATCCGGTGGAAACGATGAGCGTGAACGTGCACGGCACGGCGAACGTGTTCGAGGCCTCAAAGCGCGCAGGCGTGGAGAAGGTAATATTTTCGTCTTCCTCGGCGGTCGAAGAAGGCGAAGAGCGCCTCAGGGGGTTTTATGCTATCAGCAAAGCTACGTGCGAGAGGA
>C687J35174_10013063_pt1 | contig 10093 bp, 4 predicted proteins | sample RifCSPhighO2_01_FD_35174 | JGI IMG/M metagenome (IMG submission 35174)
TTGTCTTTTATCTTCCATTTTAATGGGACTTTATCAAACTCGATGCAGATTTTATCATAAATACTTTTACTTTCTTTTACAATTGCGTTAGTTCCAAATCTTCCAAATGCAGATCCCCTGCCGATATTGACATCTTTCTTGAAAATTTTTATTCCATCACTAATTTGCTTATCTTTCGGAATTATAAAAACATTTATCGACATATTTTCCGGCGCCCTCTGATCTTTGTCATAATCTCCATTTCTTATCTGGAAAGTAATCTTGTAAATGAAATTTGTTCCATTTCCTGTGACTATTGGCTGGGTTCTGGTTGCTTCTATGTGCGCGCCAATTTGCGCCAGTCCCTGCGGGGTTTCTGCGTAAGCGATTCCTTCGTTGTCGGTTGCCAATCCAGAAGTTGCGGTGCAAATCTTGCTTTGCCAGTATTCTGTTCCTAAGTATAAAGTCTGGAATGTCTTGTCAACTCCATTTCTCCATTCAATTAATTTATCATCATCAAATCCGAATATAGATGGAATATATCCAAGGCCTCTGAACTCTGTGAAGATGAACTGGAAGCCGGAGAAAAATTCTCTTGATTTTCGCTGGGTGATTGCTGTTTTTGCTTTTTTATCCAGTTCTGCATTTGGTGAATCCGACCCTACAGCCCCATTCCGATAGACAACTTCTCTCTTTAAGATATTCCCATTCTTATCCAAGGTAATCCTTCTCTCATCGCCACTGCTATCTCTTTCACTATAGACCATACCTTCAAATTCTCCTGTTTGTTCATTAATCTTTGTACCATCAGAAATTCTTACATTTTCCCCATTTCTGTTTTCTGTCCTGTAATTAAAGTTAGTAATATAAGTCTGGCCATTTTCTGTTGATTTAGATTGCAATGTCTCTCTAATAGGGCTTGGCAGATTATTATCTTTCAAGCGCTGTTGCACCTCAGAATTACTTAATGGTTTGCCATTCTCATCAAAGTAAGTATTTCTGATTGTTTGCTCTTCTCTATAGCCCGTGGACGGATTAGTTGTTATATGGGAGATTAATCCTGTTTTAGGATTAGTAAATTCAATTACCTGGTCTTTGTCTTTTTCTGAGGAAATTATGTTTATGTTTGTTGCCCCTTTTTTTATTTGTTCTAATGTATAAGTATCCAAAATTATTTCCTTATCTCCTTGTTTGAAAAAGCCTGAAAGGACTTTTCTTGTTTTTGAGTCAACAGTTTCTATGATATTAATTGCATTTGCTCCCTGACCTATAGTTATTTGCCTTTGATAAGTCTTGCCAACTGAAATCCAAGTGCCCCCGATGATTTTTCCGGTTTCATCTTTTGTTGGAATAAATTTGTAAACTCCATCTTTGTCTTGCGATAATAATTCGCCATCAGGAGTTCTCTCATTGGAAATAATTGCTCTGCCTTGTAATAATTTTGGGTCATTTGCATATTTTGACTGAACTGCCAGATTAAAATCAATTTTTGCTTTTTGCAATGCTGCTTGAGCATCATCTAGATTCTCGAAACGGTTATTTCCAATATAATAAACTTTTTTACCATTAGGAAGATTTATAGTGTCCATCACTGGCTCTTTTAATTCTGCCGTCCGTGCTTGATTATTGCTTAAAAGATTTTGAAGTTCTTTTTGGAGCTCAGCAATAGGTTTTCCTGGGTTAAGTTTTACTAAATCATCAAGTGTCGGAACCTTCTCCAATTTCGCATTTTTGTATCTATCATATGATTGGTATTTTTCTAGAGTATCTTTCGCTTCTTGTTCAGAATCAAAAGTAAGAGTTACAATCCTTTGTCCTGTGTTTCCATCTATTAAATTGTAGGTATAAGTATTGCCAGAAGTTCCGGGTTTAATTTCCACTCCCGTATCTGGCATAACTTTCCATTTATCGGCGTAAATTTTCTTTGCATCATCCAAACTATTTGCGGAAATTTTCATTTCAATTCCAATTAAAGAGTTAGAAACTCTAAATTTCGGCTGCTCAGCTTGGCCAAATTCCTTGCCTTGCATTCTTGCGAGCATCTGGCCAGCACTAGTTGCACTTCCAATATCATTCGCTGTGACAGTTCCTATAAACTGTTTATCATTATCAAAAACATTGTAAATGTATGTTCCCGGTGCTGCAACTGTCTGAGGTCTTGTTGTCCCTATTCCCCTTGCTGCGTTGTCAGCTTCTTGCTGGCTGGTATACCTACCAGGCAGAGGCTGCCATTTGCCTTGATACAATACTTCATAAGATTTTAATGTAGTTAATTGATTTAGTTGAGCTGCTTGAAGTCGAGTGGAATATAATTGTTGTGCAGTTGCGACATCAACACTCGAAGACTGATAGATTTGCTTTGGGTCGCCTGAGTTTATATCTTCAATTGTAGGAACTCTTCCTTGGTTATAGCCAAATATTATTTGTCTTCTATCTCCTTTAAAATTTGGACTATTGATAATATCCATTATTTTTTGTGCCCCTGCATCTATATTATTTGTCGGATTTTGCAGTTGATCAAGGGTATACCCCCTCATGCTGGCTGGGTCGCCAGTGTTGATCTGCATAAGGCCTATTGAAGTTCCCCCATCACCTACCGCTGAACCCACACCGGATGATTCCGCAGCTATTAGCTGTTCTATTATTCCCGGATACCTATTAAGCTCAGGATATCTTGTATAGGCAGATTGAATTTCAGTGCTGTATGATGAAATAGTGGTAGTAATTTGGGGCAGATTTATAGGTACAGTTGTAGGTTGCAATTGCGATAATGGATTTGATCCTGTAAACAAAGATGGTAATCCTGAGGTAACCGGTTGCGATGGCATACTGTCTGTGGTCTTCACATAATTCCATTTTCCGCTTCCGTCTTTTGTGCCTACTATTAATTGACTTCCATCTCGAGGTATGTATAAAATCTTATTGTCAGAGGTTATGGCATAAAAATTACCACTTTGATCGATAAAAGAAGTTCTTAGCGAATTTAATAATTGGGTGTTCACTGGGGTGTTTATGTTTTCGCTAAGTATCGGCATATTTTCTGGAACTGAGGTTGGTATTACTGGTGCAGTTGGAGCAGTAGTTAATACGAGTCCAGAATTAAAATTAGGATTACTTATGAAGTTGTTGATGCTTGGTTTTTGGTTATTGCTTGGATAATAAACAACTTGCTTATTGCCATTTGCCCATAAAGTTAATGATTTTGCATAACCATTACTGACTTCATTATAAGATATTGTTGCCACTTGATTCCAATCAGTTGCCGAAGTTAATGAATTTGCTAAATTCTTGACAAGAAAATTATTATTATTTGGAGATTTCCACGTTTTTCCGTCATCTGCACTTACTTCCACACCTATCATTTTTCCATTTTGTTGATTGGCATTGTACCTTATATTAAGAGTACCACTTGACGAATAATCAAGTTGTAAAATTGGACTTATCCCAGATGAATAAGTAACAAACCCACTCACACTCCCCATTCCAACTACATTTCCAGTAATGCCATTATTATTTTTATTTTGAGTTTGTTGATTGTTATTGATTGATTTTCCATTCTCATAAAACTTAACATTTCCGTCAGCATCAACTGAAAACATTTCGTTTTGGTGTTCGGCAGAAACTATCCTAGTATAAATAAAAACAGGCTTGTCAAAATCTTCAAGATAAAATAAATTTCCATTTATTGTTTTGTACCATCCTTCGTTTAATTGATTTAAATTCCTAACATCTATTTCTTTTATTGATCTATCTTCATTAAAATTTGTTGAATCTTCCTTTACAGCATTTGCCGTTATATTGTTTTGATAATAAAAGCTGCCGGCTAATACAGATAGCAATAATATTACAATAATTGTTAAACTAGCAATTCCTTTTGCGATTTTGTTCTTAATTATAATTTTCATTTTGTTTTTACCAAACCTTTTGCAATTTTATTTTTCATTTTAGTAATTATGGATTTGCCGGAGTTCTTGGAACAGCTTGATTCGGCGGCGGATTATTTGCTGCGCTTGGTGCTGCTGCAGACTCTTCAGTTGTTGTTGATTCTTCATCGTCTAAATTCAATCTTGAGCAGTAATCCTGCGGAGATTTGAAGCCTTGGTTGTAAAGTCCTTTAATGCTTCCTGCAACTTGTCCAATCTGTGACATTAATTTCACAGTTTCACATGCAATGTACTCTCCAGGCCCGAAAGATCCGCAAGCACCTCTGCAAGCGGCTGCAGCCGCCACTCCTATCAATTCAAATGGATTAGTCAATGCATTCTTAACTAAGCCGGTCATATAATCAAAAACCGCCGTATAGGGTATTAATGAAAATAGTTCTCCGGTCACATACTTGCAATAAGCATATGATTTTTGATTTTCGCATGCCTGCAATGGTAGCCCGTCTTTTCCCACAGCGTTAATCAAGCAATCTGCGTATAAGCATCTAACTTGTCTAAATTTATCTAGTCCAGTTATAACTCCTGGAATGCACCCGAACATCGCAGCGACAACCAAATTATTGTTTGGATCCATGTAGCTCGCAAGGCCACCTTTAAGCCCCTCACCAACCTGGAATTCCTGGCCTGCTTTTCCAACATTCGGTGCCTTACTCAAATATTCTGAGCCCGGTGCGCTATTAATTTTATCTTCCATGAAGCTTCTCCATTTTCCCAAAACACCTGGGCTTGCCTGACAATTAACAAATGAGCAGAATTTGTATCCCGCATTCTTCCACCCTTTTTTTGCCGCGTCTTCTGCTGTTTGTTGAACATTGCACTGTGCAACATCTGCCACTTTTGCAGGACCGCAGCCAGCTGATGCAACCACACTGGAACAAACAGAAACAGTAGATACTTTGTAAATAATTGTCATTGTGTGATACAACGCCACAATGTTATAAATAACCCCATACATCTGACAGATAAGTTTGGCATAATCTATAATTTTCTTAAGTGCCCCAATAATTTTTGAAACTCCCTTAGCATCATCCTTTGCCTCATCAATTTTTTTCTGGACTTGGTCGCTGAGTTCTCCAAGAGGGAGATTATAGAGCTTGATTGTTATATTTGTAATTTCAATTTCAGGATTTTTGGTTACCCTATCGCCAACTCTGGAATATATATTAAATCCGCAGGTTATGTTTATCTCATCAATTTTCAATTCATCTTTCTTCAATGTAAATTTTATAAGTGGGGTTGTGCTTGTCAAGCCCTGGCTTACTGTTTCATATTTATCTATCAACGAGGATTTGGTTACGCATGCAGCCTGGCTTATTGACAAAGGAATCATTCTTGGCGATGCCACATTTGGAACCATAGCAATCTGGCAATACTCCCTTTGGTTGATAAAAGTCCCAAGCTGCCTGTCAACGGATTTTGGTGAGCATACAACGGTGCTTTTCCAGAAATCAGGCGGATTCGTTGTGTCCAGCTCAAGAGTCTTTAAGGGAACAAGATATATCAATTCGTTATCAACAGGATCGCTGAAATTAAATTTAATTGAATCCGTAGCTGCAATGTCAATAGAATCTGTGAGCCATGTGCATTGCCATCTGTCTTTTTTCTTGTCATCAACAACTTTGCAATCACCGGCAACATTTTTGGCGTCTTTAATAAATTTTGAGAAATCTGCAAATGCAGTAAGCTTATTTTCCTCCGTGATGTTGGCAACAACTGCAATTTTGTCCTCGACTTTGAAAAGCTCAACATAAATATCAGTCAACAGGCCCTGCGGAGTCACATTAATAAAAGTCACTGCGGGCGCTTTTGTGTCAACAATTACCTCCACAGATTTTGAATCATTCGATGGGTTAAGAAGTATATCAGTTGTATCTGAAATTATTGAAATGTTCACCGTAGAAACAAAATTAACATTTTCCCAGATGCACTTCCAATTTGACTCTTTGGCGCAGCTTGTTGCAGGAATTTTTGCATTTCCAACATGCAAAAACACGTTTTCTTTTTCAATGCCGGTTGCTTCAACAAGGACCGCAGTTACTGTATTGCCGGATGCTCTTGCATAATTTTTCCCATCAACAACTATCCCTGTTACAATGGATTGAACTGACGGGCCCTTGTCATCAAGCGTCAATGTTTTTGATACAGAAACGGTCGCTTCATTTCCCGCTAAGTCGAATGCAGTTATTGTCATTCCTTTTGTGCTGGAGGAAGAAACTGAACCAGAGGACGAGGCTGTTGATTGAGCCAAGCTATCATCATCTGAGCTCGATGTTGATGGATTCAATACTATTGACCATTTGCATGTGCTAATGAGCTTAGTTACCTGCGTGCAGGACGCCTTTACATTTTTCAAGCCCGCAGAAGGATTCAAATATGAAAGATCTGCCGTCACCGAATTCAAATTCAAGTCTGAAGCAGAGATGTTCGCCCAGACTTCTACAGGAATATCATATTTTGAATATGAAGTCACGGCAGCGCCTTTTCTCGTGATAGAAAATGAATTTGTGATTATTGTGGGGGGGGTGTTATCAACTGAAAAACTGACAGAAGCGTCGTTTGACTGCTGGCCGAACTTGTCCAAGGCAGAAGCTGAAATTATAAAAGTCCCATCCCCAAAATTTTTTGCGGGTATTCCGATGCTGGATTTTACCCCGCAATTTGTGCTGTTATCCGGCACGTCAACAGACTGCCTGAACGAGCCATTATTTGATGCGAAATCTATTTTATCCACTCCGGAGCATTTGCCGGCACATTGGGCATCGTTGCAAGCAGTATCCACAGCATCATAACCTATAGATATATTATCCCTGGATGAAAATTGATTTTTTGAAACACTGATTTTAAGGCTTGGCCCTTTCCTATCAATCAAAACAACTCCGGATTTTGTGCTATCCAATGCCCCGTTGGATTTGTAAAGGTGGATTGAGTATGGGAATAGCTCGTACCCAAAAGTGAATTCTCCGCTGCCAGGGAATTTGAGCTTGCAATCTGTCAAGCCGTTCGCGGACTGTGAGCAGCTGTCAAAAGACAGATTGCTGCCAAGAATAAGCTGCTTGCTGGTTACCGTTGAATTTCCCTGTATGGAAACCTGAACATTAAAATTAAGATTGTCTTTTGGCTTTACCAGATTTTCGATTCCAGAACTTCCCTTCACAGATATGGTATTAATGCCGGCATAAACACTTACGGTATAGAATGGGAGAGTTAAGACTAGCATTATCAAAAATTCTGCAATAAACTGCAAATATTTTTTTTCACTCATATCTTTTTTCATCTCCTAAAGTTATCCAGTCGCCGGCTATATCATATTTTGTAGATAGGATTCGATTGCATGGCTTTTTCTGATATTTTCTAATTGCAATAATTCTCTTGAATTCATATTTCACCAATGATATTTTTATAGAGTTCATTTTATGTAAAAATCGGCTGTAAACTTGCTTTGTATTTTGTCGAGTATTCCTCCACTTTTGCAAGCTCGTCTAAATCCTCGATGTATCTGTCAATTTCCGGCACACCGGCTATATCCACATTAACAACATAAAACAGGACGACAGATTTCTGCAAGTCTTCCGGAGTTATTGTTATATTGAGCTTCAAGCCGCCTGGAGAAAATCTTTCTTCACCGGGTGTTGAGCCTTCACCAAGATCAATTTTAGGAATTATGAAGCATTTTTCTCCAATGCCCAAAATCCCCCCTTCGCATCTTTCTCTTGCTGGAATTACAATTCTTTCATTAGCAAGAAGAGTTATGTCAGCAGAATATTTTCCCGGAGCTAATTCAATTTCCGCAGATTCTTTTTGAGTATTATCAAAAACTGACGCCGCAGAGAATTCAAGCTCGGTTTCATCTCCAATTCTAGTTAATGACAGCACGGCAGATTCCTTGTCATTCAAATCAATAGCATTGTCCTGGAAGACCCATCCAGTCGAGGCTTTGGCAACATTCTTCTTTTTTACAATAAATTTCTTTAATAAAACTGGCTGAATTTCAACATTAATTGTGCTTGCTGAATCGAGGTTTGCATCAAATTCTATTGCCTTGCCAATGTACCCATCTTTCACAACATTCACGACACCGCCGACGCCTATTGGGAATTGGCCGATAACTTTTCCATCTGCTGCCGTTAAGCTGATAAAACAGCTTTCATCAATGAGGGTGTAGAATATCTGCGCATCATCAACTGGTTTTTTTGTAACAGCGTCTGTGACAGTGACAGTAACATTGCCGCTTGTCCTTATATCACAAAGCTGCGACCTTTCCGAGCCGGAAGCAGTTTCAAGAATTGAAAAATTTCCGCCCATATAATTATTATTTCTTATATTGCCTTCAAGGAAAAATTCAAAATTATATCCCTGGCCGTTGAATGCTGTCGGGTCCTGGAATTCAACCAAAACCGGATAGGACAAGTCATAAGAAAATTTATAGTTTTGTATTCCAAAAGTTGCAAGCGGTATGATGCTGTTTGCTGAGCTGGGAGAACATTTTTCTCCTTTGCAGTTCAAATTGAAGTATATCGGCCAGAAGTCAAGGTATGTAAAGTATGTCGCAATATCTCCGTAAGAACTGTTTGCCACAGGAATCAGGGTTGAATCATACAATCTTTGCTGAAGCTCGTTGTCAAAAATATTTCTCTCATAATTTAATGTTCCATCAACTTGGAACAAAGGTATGTATGAGTCAAGAAGCTGCGTGAGCTTATTTTTTACGTCTGATTTTTGCCAGCTGACTGAACTTCCAAACTTAAACTGCAAATCGGACATCGGTGGCAATTTGTCTTTGTTGATTCCTGAGAATGCAACTATTGAATTAAGAATATGTTTTTCAAGATAATGGTGCTTCATCTCAAAGTTAGTTAGAGTGCTTGCAAAGTTGTATAATCTCTCCAGATTAACAGGAATTCTGACAAAAAATTGGTTAATATCGGTCTTGAAATTTTCTTTTTCAACCATCAGAGGATAATCAACAGAAACAAGAATATCATTTGAAGCAATTGTTACGTCTGATTTTAAATTACCGGTTTCCGTTATTTTGTAACCTTGCTCTTCGAAAGATTTAAAATTATTCAGGCAGCTTTTCAATTCCAAATCCACGTATCTTTCAAGCTGTTTTTCTATTGAGTTATCTGACTGCCTTAAATCAGGCCTTTTCGTGGAGAATTGGCAGTTGCCATTACAGGTGTTTGATGATTTTAAATACCACCAATATGGAATTTCAAGTTCAGAATTTTTTGTAAAAGTAACCGCGTCACTTTCGGTCGGGTTTTGCGTTATTGTAAATGATGCCTTGTTTAAAGTTTTGTTTGTCAGGCTGACATATCCTCCCTGTTTTCCAATAAGTTTTATGCCATCAGAAGCGACAGAATCAATGCAGCCATTAATATATTGCTTCACAGGGTCAAAAGCAACCGGGACCTGCTGCTGCACAAAATTCACTTCCGGCTCAATTGGATTCTTTATCGTTTGGGCATAGAAATAGAAACCTGCGGCTGAAACCAAAAGTATCCCAATTATTACAAAAATAGCAACCTGGGATTTTTTATTTTTCCGCATCATTTCTCACTGTCCATATTCTGCAGCTCTTTCTGTATCAGCTCAAGATCGTATAATTTTTGCTCCATCAATTCTCTGGCAAGCATTGATTTTTTCTTGCCAAGCTTTTTAGAAACTCTTTCTAGAAGATCATTTATTTCTTTGGATACTGTAATCCTAATTTGTATACTCATTTTTACCCTGATATATACTTTATGTATGCTACTTCCAGTACTAATATATAAAGATTTGTATTATATAAAAAATTAATTTATACTAAATTAAGGATAAATAAAGTATATTTAATGGAAAACGATGGATAATAAATACTTTATTTATGCTAAAAAATGGATAAATAAGGGATAATATATCAGTTTATAGATTTCTGAATTGAAATATAAAGTTAATTAACATGTTATAAAAAATAATCGTCAATAAAAAATTCTTGCCATGCAAAAATTGGAGAAGAATGTGTACAATTCAAGTTGCGCTAGACAGGCATAATAATTAAATGGGTTAGAGCGGATAAACTTATTTTAATGCAACTTTACGTTCCGTCCATGATTAGTTTATCATTTGTTCAAATATTAATTAAAAAGTGAATTATACAAGCCATAATTTAAATATCAATAAAATTTTTA
>C687J35174_10013066_pt1 | contig 10092 bp, 11 predicted proteins | sample RifCSPhighO2_01_FD_35174 | JGI IMG/M metagenome (IMG submission 35174)
CCCCGCCGATGGCGGGGCCTGCCGGCAGGCAGGTTCGACACTCTTTTTTTTATGCCGACAATCCGACAACTGGTCCGCAAAGGCCGGAGACCCAACGTCAAAAAGACCAGATCGCCGGCGCTCCAGTCGGTGCTGGACACCATTCGCCGCAAGCGGAAGGATTTGCCGATGGGCGCGCCATTCAAGCGGGGAGTGTGCGTCAAGGTGACCACCATGACTCCCAAGAAGCCGAACTCGGCTCTCAGGAAGATTGCCCGCGTGCGGCTTAGTAACGGCATGGAAGTGACCGCCTACATCCCCGGCGAGGGGCATAACCTTCAAGAACACTCCATAGTCATGATCCGCGGAGGTCGCGTTAAAGACCTTCCGGGCGTGCGTTATCACATCGTCCGCGGGGTCTATGACACCCAGGGCGTCGGCAATCGCCGCCGCAGCCGGTCGGTGTATGGAGTTAAAAGGCCTAAATAATGTATGCGCGGCAAACGAGCGCCAAAACGGAAAATCGCGCCGGACCCGAAATTCGGGTCTGTTACCGTTTCCAAATTCATCAATTCGGTGATGCGCAAAGGTAAAAAGACCGTGGCCCAGAAGGTGGTCTACGGCGCTTTTGATCTGATTGGAGAGAAGACCAAGAAAGATCCGCTGGAGATTTTTGAGGAGGCCATGCGCAACGTCTCGCCGACCGTGGAGGTCAAGTCCCGGCGGGTGGGCGGCGCCAACTACCAAATTCCCATCACCGTGCGCGGAGAGCGGCGGCAGGCGCTCGGGTTCCGCTGGATCATCGGTGCGGCCGAAACCCGCAAGGGCACGCCGATGGCCGCAAAGCTCGCCGACGAAATCGTCAATGCCGCCGGCGGCGAGGGGGCGGCGGTCAAAAAGAAGATGGATGTGCAGAGAATGGCAGATGCGAATCGAGCATTTGCCCATTTTGCGAGATAACCATTACGAACTACGAATGGGTACGAATATACGAAATGGAAGAAACCGATGTTCGTACATTCGTAGAAGTTCGTAGTTCGTAATTGTTGTATGCCTCGGGAGTACTCATTGGAAAAGACTCGCAACTTCGGCATCATAGCGCATATCTCCGTCGTCGCTTCGCTCCTCCTTAAAACCCCTCGGTTTTAATTCGCTCGCTCCGCTCGCTTTTCCGCCACGGGAAACTTCCGTTTCCCGACCCCTTCCCGCATCGATGTGCGGGATCTTCAATACCTGAATTCCTATGCCACGTGAATATTCCTTGGAGAAAACGCGTAATTTTGGAATTATCGCGCACATCGATGCCGGCAAGACTACGGTCTCCGAGCGTGTTTTGTTTTACACCGGAAAAAAGCACAAGATAGGGGAAGTGCACGAGGGCGAGGCCACCATGGACTGGATGGAGCAGGAGCAGGAGCGCGGAATCACCATTACCGCCGCTGCCACCACCTGCTTCTGGAAGGAGCACCGCCTGAACCTCATTGATACCCCCGGACACATTGACTTCACGGTTGAGGTCAAGCGTTCGCTCCGGGTCCTCGACGGGGCGGTGGTGGTTTTCGACGGGGTGGCCGGGGTGGAGCCACAGTCCGAGACCAACTGGCACTACGCCGATGAATATCGCGTGCCGCGGCTGTGCTTCATCAACAAGCTCGACCGCACCGGCGCCGACTTCTACGCGGACCTCAAATCCATCCACGACCGGCTGACCCCCAACGCCTACCCCATCCAGCTCCCCATCGGAATCGAGGATAAGTTCGTCGGCTTGGTGGATCTCCTCAATCGCAAGGCCTACATTTATAAAGACGATCTGGGAAAGGAAATTTCCGAGGAAGACATTCCGGCAGATCTCAAGTCCAAGGTCGAGGAGTACCGCGCGAAACTCATCGAGAAGATCGTCGAACAGGACGAGTCCGCGATGAACTCTTACCTCGAGGGGAAGGAAGTCTCGCTGCCCGAGCTCAAGAAATTGCTCCGCAAGGCAGTCATCGCCTTTGATATCGTGCCGGTGCTCTGCGGGAGCGCGCTCAAAAATAAGGGTGTGCAGTTTCTGCTCGACGCCGTGGTCGACTATCTGCCGAACCCGTTGGATGTTCCGCCGGTTAAGGGATTCGATCCGCGAGATCCGGAGAAAGAAATCACCCGCACGGCGTCCGAGGATGAACCCTTCACTGCCCTGGCTTTCAAAGTCGCCGCTGATCCCTTCGTGGGGAAGCTCACCTTCTTCCGCGTCTATTCCGGTAAACTCTCCGCCGGCTCTTACGTCTACAACACGACCAGTGAAATCCGCGAACGCGTCGGTAGAATCTTGCGACTGCACGCCAACTCACGCGAGGACGTGGATGAGGTGTATGCCGGGGACATCGCCGCCGCGGTGGGACTGAAGCAGACCTTCACCGGCGACACGCTTTGCGACGAGGATCATCCAGTCCAGCTCGAGCGAATCACCTTCCCCGAGCCGGTCATCTCCATGGCCATCGAACCCAAAACCAAGGCCGACCAGGAGAAGATGGGCATGGCGCTTTCAAAACTCGCTGAGGAAGACCCGACCTTCCGGGTGCGAACTGACGAGGAAACGGTTCAGACCATCATCTCGGGAATGGGGGAGCTCCACTTGGACATCATCGTTGACCGTATGAAGCGGGAGTTCAAGGTGGAGGCGAACGTGGGCACGCCGCAGGTGGCCTACAAGGAAACCATCCAGAAAACCGCCGAAGCCGAGGGCAAGTTTATCCGCCAGTCCGGCGGGCACGGACAGTACGGTCATTGCTACCTCCGGGTCGAACCGCTTCCGCGCGGCGGCGGCTACGAATTCATCGACGAAACCAAGGGTGGCTCCATTCCCAAAGAATTCATTACGCCCATCAACAAGGGGGCCAAGGAAGCGACCGAGAAAGGCGTCCTGGCCGGCTATCCGCTGGTCGACATCAGGGTCGCCGTCTACGACGGTTCGTACCATGACGTCGACTCCTCGGAGGCGGCCTTCAAGATCGCCGGGTCCATCGCCCTCCAGGAAGCGGCTCGTCGCGCCGGGTTGGTTTTGCTTGAACCGATCATGAAGGTGGATGTCATCACGCCGGACCAGTTTATGGGCGAGGTGATCGGAGATTTGAACTCCAAACGCGGGCAGATTCAGGAGATGATGGACCGGCCCAACAAAATCAAGGTGATCAAGGCCACGGTGCCGCTCGCCGAGATGTTCGGCTACGCGACACAATTGCGCTCCATGACCCAGGGCCGGGCCAGTTATGCCATGGAGTTCTCCCACTACGATCCGGTGCCGAAGAATGTTGAACAACTCATCGTTGAGGGCAAAAAGAAATAAAGGCTCGAACTAGGAACGAAATTTTTTCTTGTTGCGAACTCGCTCACTCCGTTCGCTCAGACAGCGCAACTGCGAAAAAATTTGTTCCCAGCTCTCGCTTGTCCCAATCCCGGCTTCGCGGCCGGGGTTTTTGATTCTTGACAGTTGCGTTTGTTTTGGTATCATTCCGCTTCCGCAATCACGCGGATCATTCACAGGAGGAGATCATCGTGGGAGGTGAAGGTAGGAGTGCTATCAGTAGAGGAGAGGCGGATCTCGAGCAGTGTCTCGAGCGCATTCGCGAGATGGTCGCAGAAGCGGTGCGCGAGGCAGAGGCCAAGGAGGAGGACGAGCGCCGCGAGGGGAAGGTACTCATCAACAATCCTGTCGCGCGGCAGATGGCTGAAGCGACGCCGATTCACTGCGGAGCGATACCGGCGGGCAGCGAGTACTACGAACTCATCAGCTGCCTGAACTCGTCCAAGGAAGCTGTCGATCTCTATCTCTTCACCGGCACGACGCGGTATCTCGAGTCACGCCGGCAGTGGAGGGCCTACAAGCCAGCGGTCGAACTCCTGCGCGATGAAGGGATCTACAAGAGTAAGGGAGAAGACCCTCTCTACGGCATATTCCACTATGTTCCCGGTGTGATGGACTTCATCACCAACGGCGATCGGGTTCTCGCGGGCGTTCGTTCGCGCCAGCTCGCCGGAACGCACATGGGGATGTTGTCCTTCCCTGCCGGTCTCGTGAAGCCGGGTGAGACGCTCGACGATGCGGCGATGCGCCAGCTCAATGAGGAGAGCGGGATTGTTTTCCCGGAGTTCAACCGGGACGCGGTGGAAGCCCGAAACCCCGATGCGCCGCAGACCACCTACTGCTTCCGGATGGCGACGAAGCAGTTGGAGGTCCGCGAGACCTTCGAGGCGGAAGGCAAGACCTTCATCTGGGTGAATCTCCAGGACTCCGTGATGCCGGCGCTCGAGGGCGATGTGAAGCCGCTCATCAAGGAATTCCGCAAGCGGGGGATCGAAATCACTGATGACGTCCGCATCGCGCCGGACGCGGCTGAGGGGCTCCGAAAGTTCTTCATCGAGCGGTAACCGAACGGGTTGCCGTCTTTTTTTATTCCACATATCCTTGACTCTATTTCTCACCCTGTTTAAGATGACCGCACTATGGACGCCGGATTGTGGGAAAAACTTCAGCGCATGGCCGCCGCCGGGGATAGGGTGGTGGTGGTTAATGNCGGGGAGGCCTTTGTTTTGATTCCGCTTGCTGACTATGAGCGGATGCGCAACGGCGAGGCCTCGCTTCANAAGCTTCCTGGTTTCGAGATGGAAACGTTTGTTTTGCATCCAGAACCGGCGGCTCCCGTCACAGANAAGCGGTCGCTTGAACTGGGACCGGCAGGGCTTTGGGCGCCACAGCCGGAGCGGGAAGAGGAGCGATTCTCTCTCGGTGACGGCGAGCTGGGTTTGGCGGCCGACGAGGCCGAGGAAGAAGAGCGGTTCTATTTGGAACCTGTTGAATAGGCGGCATCTTGACGCGCCTCTTGCACGGTTTTAAGGCACCTGTTATACTCGGAGCGCCTTTATTTTTAAGCCAATTTTTGTTTTCGGTCAGAAAACTACGCATATGGCAGAAGTCAAGAAATTCGAGCGGGTTAAGCCTCATGTTAACGTAGGCACTATCGGTCACGTGGACCACGGCAAGACCACTCTTACCGCGGCAATTTTGGCGGTTTTGAACGCCCACGGCATGACTGCCCAGAAAAAGGGCGTCGACGATCTGGACAAGGCGCCNGAGTCCAAGTCCCGCGGCATCACGATTGCNACCGCNCACACCGAGTATGAGTCCGATAAGCGCCACTACGCGCACGTGGACTGCCCGGGGCACGCTGACTACGTCAAGAACATGATCACCGGCGCGGCTCAGATGGACGGCGCGATTTTGGTCGTTTCCGCCGCCGATGGCCCGATGCCTCAGACCCGCGAGCACATTCTGCTGGCCCGCCAGGTAGGCGTTCCCTCCATCGTGGTTTTCCTGAACAAGGTTGACCAGGTGGAAGACAAGGAACTCATTGACTTGGTCGAAGAGGAAGTCCGGGATCTCTTGAAAAAGTACGAATTCCCCGGCGACACCACTCCGATCATCCGGGGGAGCGCGCTAAAGGCCCTTCAGAACCCTTCCGACGCCGAGGCGGCCAAGCCGATCCTCGAGCTGGTCAAAACNCTCGACGAGTACATTCCGGAGCCGGTCCGCGAGACCGCCAAGCCCTTCCTCATGCCCATTGAGGACGTCTTTTCCATCGAGGGCCGGGGCACCGTGGTCACTGGCAGGATCGAGCGCGGTCTCGTCAAGATCAACGAAGAGGTTGAGATCGTCGGTCTGGGCGAAACTCGCAAAACGGTCATCACCGGCATCGAGATGTTCAACAAGCAGCTCGACGAGGGCCGGGCCGGCGACAACGCCGGACTTCTCCTGCGCGGCACCAAGAAGGAAGAGGTGGAACGCGGCATGGTGCTGGCCAAGCCGGCGTCGGTTACTCCGCACACTGAGTTCGAGGCCGAGGTTTACGCTCTGACCAAGGAAGAGGGCGGCCGCCATAAGCCGTTCTTCAAGGGTTACAAGCCGCAGTTCTACATCCGGACCACTGACGTGACCGGCGAGGTCACCTCGCTCCCGGCCGGAACCGAAATGGTCATGCCCGGCGACACCATCAACCTTTCCGTCAAGCTGATCGCCGCGGTGGCTCTTGAAGAGAAACAGCGCTTCGCCCTTCGTGAGGGCGGCCGGACGGTCGGCGCCGGAGTGGTAACCAAGATTAGCAAGTAATTATTCATCCCCGTCCGAGGTTTCGGGCGGGGTTCGCTCTTTCTGCATGGAAGCCGCAGCGGAAACAACTAAAAGCGCAGGCCTGCCTGCCGGCAGGCAGGCGCGAAAAAAGAAGGGCGAGGAGGAAGAGGTCAAAAACCGGATCCGCATTAAGATCCGCGCCCACGACCACCGGATCATTGACCAGTCAACCAAGACCATCATCGAAACCGCTGAGAGAAGCGGNGCTTCGGTCGTCGGTCCGATTCCGCTGCCCACCGAGAAGCGCAAGTACACGGTCAACCGCTCGACCTTCGTTCACAAGGATTCCCGCGAACAGTACGAGATGCGGGTGCACAAGCGGTTGATTGATATCGTTGATCCCACGCCGCGGACCATTGATTCTCTGATGAGTCTAAATCTTCCGGCTGGAGTTGATGTGGAAATAAAAATGTGATGTGACGCCGATTTCGCTGATGTGAGCGGATCATGCGGATCGATCAGCGAGATCAGCTCGAATCAGCAAGAACAGCGCCTGAAGCGAAGCAAAGAAAGCTCCCACGGATGAACAGGACGAGGATGCGGAATCAGACGGGAAAACCTTTGTGGACGCGGACGGCGGAAGAAAGGACATTCAGTATCCAAAGATAATTGCCTAAGTTTCTCACGAATATCGTGATTGACAGAGGCTAGAAGTCGGCTCGCGACCAACATTCGCGCCACGGCTTCTCGCCTTTTGTTATAGGAAGGCGCGATTATGAAGTTCATCTTGGCAAAAAAAATTCAGATGGAGCAACGGTTCCGCCCGAATGGGACGGTGGTTCCGGTTACCCTGCTGGAAGCCGGACCGTGTACCGTCACCCAGGTGAGAAATGCCGAGCGTGACGGTTATGTCTCGGTCCAGGTAGGGTTTGGCAGCCGCCGGAAGCTCGCCCGACCGCAGGCCGGGCACGCCAAGGGTTTGCCGTCTCATGCCGAGTTTCGCGAGTTTCGCCTTGATGACGCTTCCAAGTTCGACCGCGGCGGAGTGATCACCGCCGAAACTTTCGTCCCCGGCGATCTGGTTACAGTGACCGGAATCTCCAAGGGCCGCGGTTTCGCCGGCGTGGTTAAGCGCCACGGTTTCCACGGCCATCCGCCGAGCCATGGCCACAAAGATCAGGAGCGCATGCCCGGTTCCATCGGCTCGAAGCGCCAGGGTCCGGTGGCCAAGGGAAAACGCATGGCCGGACGGATGGGCGGGGAGCGGACAACGGTTAAGAATCTGGAGGTGATCGAAGTCGATCAGGCCAGGAATCTCATCGCCGTCAAAGGGGCGGTTCCCGGCGCGCGAGGAACCTTGCTGCTTGTCTCCGCCGAAGGGGAGATGGCCGTCGAAGTCGCGCCGACCGCGGCTCCGAACGCCTAAAAGTTATGAAAAAGCTTTCCACCATCGTCTATACGGAAGAAGGCAAACCAACGGGAGAGATAGATCTGAATCCGGCGGTTTTCGGAGTGGCGGTCAAGCCCCAGGTGTTGCAGCAGGCGATTATCGCCCAGCGGGCTAATGCCCGCAGGTCGGTGGCCCATACCAAGACTCGCGGCGAGGTCCGCGGCGGAGGCCGAAAGCCCTGGCGCCAGAAGGGGACCGGCCGAGCCAGGCATGGCTCCACCCGCTCGCCCATCTGGGTCGGCGGCGGCGTCACTTTCGGGCCGCGCTCGGAACGAAACTTCGAGGTCAAACTCAATCGCAAGACCCGTGTCGCGGCCATTCGCATGGCTCTTACCGAGAAAGTCGCCGACGGAAAGTTGATAGTTCTGGAATCGTTGGCTTTTCCCGAATATAAAACCAAGCGCATGGCCGGCATCATGGGAAAACTTCCGACTGTCGGCAGAAAAACTCTGCTGGTGCTTCCGGTCAGTGATGGAAAGGTGTCTAAATCGGCCGCCAACATTCCGGCAGTAACTACCAGGAACGCGGGGAACCTCAACGTAATCGATCTTGTAAACAACTCCGCTTTGCTGACCACTCGAGAGGGAGTCAAACGGATCGAGGGAATCTACGGTCCTAAGAAATAAAAATATGGCCGCCTTTTTGGACAAATTCAGATTCACCCGCAAGCCCTTCCGCCAGCCCAAAGAGAAAGAGGCCGATGTTTCGGAGACGAAGAAGGCCAAAGAGCCGGCGGCGGAAATCCACCAGCCGGCCTCGGAAGACACCGGCCAGGCCTATCGCGTTCTCCTTCGGCCGCTAGTCACCGAGAAAGGCGCGCGGCTGGGAGAGTCAGGTCAGTATGTCTTCATCGTGGCCAGGGATGCCACCCGCATTGCCGTTGCCCGGGCAGTGGAGAAGGTCTATGGTGTTCGTCCGCTCAAAGTGAATATCGCCCGGGTCAGGGGCAAACAGATTCGTTTCGGACGGACGCGAGGACGCCAAAAGGACTGGAAAAAGGCTCTGGTGATCCTACCGCCTGGCAAAAAAATTCGTGTTTACGAAGGAGTGTAAATTCCAATCATGCCTGTCAAACATTACAAACCTACCACTCCTGGTCGCCGGCTGGCCACCGTCGACGCTTTTGCCGACGTTACCAAGCACAAACCGGAAAAATCGCTCCTGCTTCCTCCCAAGCGCCGCGGCGGCCGGAACTTCCAGGGAAAGATTACTGTGCGCCACCGCGGAGGCGGGGCGCGGCGCTACATCCGCATTGTCGATTTCCGGCAGGACCGCTATGATGCGCCGGCCAAAGTGCTGGCCATCGAGTACGATCCGGGCCGCGGGGCGAGGATCGCCCTCATCCAATATCAGGATGGAGAGAAGCGCTATATCGTCGCCCCTCTTAATCTTGAGGTGGGCGGAGAGGTGCGCTCCTCACGGCAGGCTGTCGAGATCAAACCTGGAAACCGCATGCCCTTGGAGTTTATTCCCGTGGGCTTGATCGTCCACAACGTGGAACTTAGGCCCGGCCAGGGAGGAGTGCTGGTTCGCGGCGCCGGTCTGGGGGCGCAGATCATGGCTGTTGAAGGCGACTACGCCCAGATCAAGCTTCCCTCTGGTGAGATTCGGATGGTTCCCAAAACCGCGGCCGCCACGGTGGGTATCGTCGGAAATCCGGATCATCGGCTGGTTCGCTACGGAAAAGCCGGCCGCATCAGACATCTGGGCATTCGTCCGTCAGTCAGGGGCAAGGCGATGAATCCGGTCGACCATCCGCATGGCGGCGGCGAGGGCAAGCATCCCATCGGCCTGAAGCATCCCAAGACTCCCTGGGGCAAGCCGGCGCTGGGAGTGAAGACGCGCAAACGGACCAAGTGGTCAAACGTGCTTATTGTCAAACGCCGGAAATAAGATATGTCTCGCAGTCTAAAAAAAGGACCATACGTTGATCAAAAGCTTCTGGCCAAGATTATGCGTCTCCGNCCAGGGGACAAAATGGTGATCAAAACNTGGGCGCGCGCTTCGACNATCACTCCGGAGATGGTCGGGTTCACCNTCGGCGTGCATAACGGCAAGACGCATGTTCCGGTTTTGATCGTGGAAAATATGGTCGGTCACAAGCTGGGCGAGTTCTCTCTCTCCAAAAAGTTCATCCGCCACGGAGGCAAGATGCAGAAAGAAATCGAGGCCAAAGCCGCCCCGCTTAGCGGGGCAGCCGCGCCCGCCCCGCTAAGCGGGGCTCCGGCAGCCAAGAAATAATTATAAATATGGAAGTGAAAGCCGCCGCCAGATTCATCCGCATGTCGCCGCGTAAGGTTCGGCTGGTCGCCGGCTTGGTGCGCGGTTTGGATGTGGTCGAGGCGGCCGCCCAGCTGGGGTTCTATCGCAAGGAAGCGGCCAGACCGATATTGAAACTGCTCCGTTCGGCAATAGCCAACGCGGAACATAACTTCAAGCTCTCCCGGGACAGGTTGTTCATCAAAACCCTTACTGTTGACGGCGGTCCGACCATCAAGCGCTGGCGGCCGCGGGCTTTCGGACGAGCGGCGCCCATTCGCAAACGCACCAGCCACATCAA
>C687J35174_10013079_pt1 | contig 10086 bp, 15 predicted proteins | sample RifCSPhighO2_01_FD_35174 | JGI IMG/M metagenome (IMG submission 35174)
AATCACCATATTAATAAATCATTAATAAGCTTTATTGTAGTTAAACCATAACTAATACACAGCAAATTACTTTAATACTACTTCTTGCTCCAAGCAGCTACACCCAACATAACAAAATTCACAATAGGAATCAACATTAGTATAGCCCACCATCCAGGTTTTCTAACAGCCTCAAACATTTTCCAATGCCAAATAATAGTGAACACTCCAAACACCAAACCTGTGAAAATCCCAACAAACGGAATCATGTATCCTATAAGCAAAAGCCATGGCCACCAATGCATCTTAGAAGCCTGATAAGCCAAAATTAAAGGCCCAATAAAGGGAATCCAAGCAAGACCTGGAGAAGATAAGCGAGCTTTCTTAGCAATTGCAAAATAAGCAAGAGATATGTAAACATAAATTATAACTGAAAAAACAAGAACCAAAACCAAAAGCCCCAATGCTAAAGCAGCAAGGGCTGAAACAAAACCCACATCTTCAAAAGGCAAGTTCTGCAAAAATAACAAATTATCAAGCAACATTATGCATTCTCCTTTTTGAGTCTCTTCAAAACTTCTTTAACATTTTTATTTAATTGAACCATAGAATCATCAAGCTCCGCTTTATTTTTAGTTCCAGTACATACTAATTTACCATTAGAGAAAAGCAAAAACGTAGCATTTGGTGTTCCCAATTTATAGACAAGCCCTGGAAACTGCTCCGGCTCATATTCGGTATTCTCCAGTTCCAGTGCCAAAATATTAAGATTCAAATCAACATCAATGCTCCCAGAAGCCACAATATTCTGAACGGTTATCTTGGGCTTAGCAGTTACTTTTACGCCAATCTTTGCAAGTTGTTTTATAACCTGATCAACAACTTCCTTAACTTGAGAAACACTTTTAGTTCCAGTACATACTAAATTCCCTGAAGAAAAAACAAGAACTGCAGATTTGGGTTTCTTAACTCTTAAAACAAGTCCTGGAAACTGCTCAGGATTATATTCAGTATTACTTTGAGTTTTAGCCAATTTAGTGAGAGAAACATCTTTTCCTAAAGAAGCAGTAGCGACAATATTCTGAACAGTCAAATTAGATTTTACGCCAGACATCTTAAGGATATTTAAATAGAGAGCTTTATAAACTTTAGTCTTAACAAAAATTCATTTTTTCTTAGCTAATCTTCTAGAACCTTTGACAACTTCTCTCTTAATATCGTATAAAGTTGCAATATCATGAATTCCCCTTTCGGGCCTATAATGAGTAATTCTAGGGAATCTAAGAGCAAATCCAGAAGAGTAAGTTGGGCTGACCTGAATATTTTGGTAAGTAACAGAAACAACAACACTTGGTTTAACATAAACTTTATTGCCTTCTTCTTTAACAATAAAAGGCCTCAATATAGAATCAATTTCTTGATAAGAAGTTCCTTCTGATTCTTTTTCTTTTAACCCCGAAGAAACTTTTCCTACTTCTAAAAAATCATCTCCTGATTTGCATGCGACAATAAAACTAGTCAAACCTCCAGCACGCTTTCCAGTTCCATACTCTGCCCCAACAATAACTAAATCTAAATCAGTAACTGTAGGCTTCAGCTTAGCCATGTTCCCGACATATCTCCCAGAGACATAAGGAGAATTAAGATTCTTTATCATTACTCCTTCTTCACCAATCTTCAAAGCACCTTTGTAAAATTTATCCGCTTCTTCCTTAGAATCTGTAATTATCTGTTCAGACAAAGAAATCTTTAGTTTTACAGGGTTAATTATTTTTTCAAGTAATTTCCTTCTTTCAATAAAATGCAAATCTATTTTATCTTCTCCATTCAAATATAAAATATCAAAAACTTTTACATCAACGGGCAATTTAGAAGCAAGGTCTCTAATATCATATTTGCGCTTAATTCTCTGGCTTATAGATTCAAAAGGAAGATATTTATTATTTTCATAATCAAACCCAACAGCCTCTGCATCTATTATAAAGCTTTTAGCCTTGACATTTTTAGAAACTGTCTCAACAATGTCAGGAAATTGAAGTGTAACATCTTCTAATCTTCTTGTAAATATTTTTATATTTTTACCATCGTAACTTATCAAAATTCTAAATCCATCATACTTATGTTCGAATGCACAAGGCCTTCCACATACATTAAAAGCCTCATCAATATCATATACTTTTGTAGGAAGCATAACGTTCAAAGCTCTTCCAGGAATGAGGGGGATATGCTCAAAACTCTTTTTTCCAGAAAAAGCAAGTTTTAAAATTTCAGCAAAATCATTAATCAAGTCATGTGCTTTTTGAACCCTATTAATCATTTCAATATCATGGGGAAAAAAAGCTTTCACAATGCTGTCAACTAAAATGGCATCAGCAACTCCAATGCGTAAATCACTTAATAAAGTTCTAGCAATGTAACAGCTTTCTCTATCACGAGATTCAATAAGTAACTCGGAGACAATAGCAACTTTTTTATCAACAGCCCCATCTCCAGCAATAGAAGTTATTTTCCTCAAACTAGAAATAACATGATTCACACTAAGTTTCTTAGAAAACAAAGAGTTTTGTTTCTTTTTTTTCAACAGTTGATACACAACATCTCCTAAATCTCCAATTTCTTTAAATTTAGAAACCACATCATTAGTAGAAAATCCAGAAGCAACACTAATAGACTTAATAACTAATTGCGTAGAAATTCCAAATTCATGGGAATCATAATCTGGAAAAACAGATCCTCTAAGCAAATAAACAAATTCCTCATTCCCTTTGAGTTTAGGTAAAAAACCAGCGATTATCTCAACTTTTTCAAGCTTCTTAGTAGTAGATGAAAGTTTCTCATATAATTCAACAATTTCAGAGTACTGCATGAATAAAACAAGAATTATTTTAACTTAAACCTTGCTATCCTACGTATTCATTTAATTATGTTAATCCAACACAACAAATATTAAATAACATCGCAAAGATTATATATCATGAATAGAGCAAAAAGAACTGCATTAACAGCAATTCTTGGTTTAGGCTCAATAGGAAGCGCGATTAAACTTGGAACAGAGATCTACTCTTACCCTATTCAAGAAATAGTAGAACTAAGAAATGAAATTAACAGTTTGAATTATACAAAACAATATTTAGAAACCATAAAATTATCAGAAAATGATGAATTTGCAAAACAGAGAACTGTTCTGTATCTAGAAAAAAAGGCAGAGAATCTTAAAGATAAATATGAATCCGCAATTAATAAAAGTGGCTCTCTTGAATATAACGAATTATCATCAATTGGTTTACTTGCTTCATCAATCTTACTCGGTCTTGCTACAGCTTTCGCCATGCCAATAAAACAAAATCCTTTTTATGAAGCTTAAATAGAAAACCGTTCTTTTTATCTATAATTAGAAATCTATCCATATAATCACAACCACCCTTTCTTCCTAATTCCCCCATCATGAATCTGAAAATAAAGTGACTTTTCAGGCAAACTCCTATGCTTTCTTAAAAAAGCAATTCTCCTCCCATTTTCATTAGAAAGCTCAATCAAACATTTACTCCAATATTTTACTATATCTCCTGCAACCATTCTAGTCTCACCATTCCAATTATAAGTTTGATTAGTGACCAATACAGGAATATTATTCTTTCTGGCAATTTCAACTAAAAGTCTCATCTGTTTAGTCAGAGAAGCATTAACTAACTGCATATTTTCAATTCCATTTTCGCTATCAATGTCATTCTTTCTAGCATCAGCAAAATCAAGTCTATAAAGCATAGTCATTCCATCAACAATAATTAAAGACACCTGCTCCTTAACATATTTCAAAAGTTGATCAAAAGCCTGCTGTTGTTCTTTAAAATTGGTTGGCTTAAGAACTAAAATATTTTCAAGAACTTTTTCCAAACTAATATTTTCATCAACCCCATTAGTAGATTTAGAAGAAAAAAGTTGCTTAACCCTCTCGGAAGAAAAACCTCCTTCAGTATCCATCAATATAACTTTATTCCCCTTCTTAGCCTGTGACACAGCAGCAATCATGCAAAAATTAGTCTTGCCACTTCCAGGCCCTCCATAAATTGTTGTTACAATCCCTAAATCATAACCCCCTTTAAGCCAGACATTCAAGTCATAATTTCCCGCAGAAATTTTACTCATAAAAAAGAAAAAACAATAGGCTTTAAAAAAACAATTGTAAAAATAAATTATACTTATCTTCGCCTCTTTCTTCTAGAATGATGTTTAGGCATCATCATAGGCTCCTCACACATTCCTCTGCACTTCTTACACATCAATGCATGTAACAAAAGCAGTAGAGCAGCAACGATAATTACCCATTGTGAAGAAGCACTAGCCATATAAGCAAATATTATAATTATTATAGCAAGAATAGCCTCAACCCAGTTGCACTTACAATCCATATTAACCTCCTTTTCATTTTACCCAAAATAACAAATTGAAATTCATTAATAAATCTGCCTATTTTAATACCTATTTTAATTATTTAGAAACTAGCTTAGTAAGAGCACTTAAATCCTTGTTAATAGAGCTTACTGCTTCACTAATAGCTTTTTTAACAGTCTTTCCAGAACTTTCTATTCTAAATATAACTGGCTTAGTCAAATGGTCTCTTCTCCAAGCAGCAAACTTGATCCCATTATTATTCAAATAAACTCTAAGTATCTCGGCAATAGTAAGATTATCAACCCTAAGCTCAATTAAGCCAGACTCCTGTGAAATAATTTCAACATTCATGCAAATCATCCGTAAAATCGATTTTTAAAGCTTTCTAGAAAGCTGGCTTTGTGTGTTAAGTGGCTCTTGTGTATAAAGTTAAAGACTCTTAGAAACAGTCTCTAAAACATTAAGAAAGGTAAATATCCATATTCCAAGATAAGATATAAATTTTAAGCCTTCAATAGTCATAGGCATAACAAAAAATAAAGAAATCATAATTAAAGTAAATGCTCCAATCATCACGTTTGTAAATATCTTAAAACCTCTTTTTGAAAATATCATATTTCTTCTACGTGATTTTCATCTAAATCCTTCAAAATCACTCCAAAACTTCAATATCATTCCCGGTAAAAGACTCTGAATTCTTAAACAAATTAGAAGGGCTCTTTTCTTTCTTAGTCTCCTCGCTACGCTTCTGAAGTTCAGCAATATCAACTTGAGCAATTGAGGCCGGATGCTTTCTCAAATTAATTCCAAAAACATTCTCTATTCTTGATATCAAAACAAAATCATCTGCAGGTAGCTCTCCAAGCTCAATCATCTTAACATCTTCTTCACTAGCGCTTATGAGTTGCGCCAACTTAGCCCTGGATAAATTATGAGACTTCCTATTTTTAGAGATTTGCCAATTAAAGTTGGGAATTAAATCATTCAAAACATTATTTTTCTTGCCTCCAAATTTGCCATGTTTCCAGTCATACATTATAGAACTATTTCTGACAGGTTCCTTAGTCTTGACAGGAGCTTGCAAAACAGAAGAAACAGATCCATGTTGAGAAACATTTGCAATCTTTCTTAAGACAAACAAATCTTCAATAATTGCAACACTCTCGGGAATTCTTATTATCTCACCATCTTTTATAGCTTCAACATACTCCATATCTGGGTGTTGCCTCAAATCAAGATAATCCATGCAAATCCTTAAGATAACCTATTTAAATCCTTTATGGTGCGCTAGTATTACCAAACACAAGATTAGTCAACTCATCAAGTGTAGAAAATTCGGTAACAAAATTTTTCCCATCAATCACAATAACAGGATAAGAATTCAAATTTCTAGATTTAACTAACAAATCAACAGAAGCAACATCAGTATTAATAGCAATTGGTATGAGGATTATATCTTCAGGATATTCTGATTTAAGGTCAAATAACTGCCTAGAAAAATAACTTTGTTTAGAATTCAAAACTATATCCTCAATATTATAAAGATAAAGATAAGTAATTATATGAAAATCTTCCATACATCTTTGCTTCAATTTTTCCGCTTCAAAAAGCAACAAGGTTCTAAGCAAATCATATCTCTTATGTAAAGCTCCTAAATCTGTTATCCTGCCTGTTTCATCAGATTCCTCTAAATCTACTGCATCTTCATATATCTTATCAGCAAAATTAAACATGCTTTCCTTCGCCAAATCACAAGAAACATTAGAATCAGAAATTATTCTCTGCCTAAGTTGCTCATCTAAAATGTTAAGTTCAGAATTAACTAGATTAGCATAAACCCTATCAGATTGCCTTAATTCCAAAAAGAATCCAAGAATCATTCCTAAAGAAAATATGATTATAGTAAATACAAGCGCCTGCCAGAATGCATGTTTACTCATCCTCATATTGCGAAATTATCATATTAAATTCCAGTCCCTCCAATTATTACCATGAATATTTTCCTCTTAAATATTTGTACAGAGATGTTACCATTATTGATGGATATATTGACAAATAAACTAGCATATAAAATAAGACATTAAATGTATTTATTTCTCTTTTTCCCCTCATGCCCATTATACTCAAACCAATAAAAATGAATATAAATGACCAAATAAGAAGAACAAGTCCAAAGAAATTAAGTACTGTTGGATTCAAACTCAAGTCCTGCAATCTCAATATAGTGGTTCCACCATAAATAGAATATCTTGTGACTAAAAAGTTAAAAATTATTCTTTTGAAAAACAAATAGAGGAACAATCCCAATCCAAATAATCCAAGAAACAAAGAAAAACTAAAGAAAGGAATAATAAATCCTCCGAGCATTCCATTTTTAAAAATATATTTTCTATATTTAACAATGCATTGAGTGCCTCCAATATTCCAGCGGATTCTCTGTCTCCACCACTGCTTAAATTTCATAGGAGTTTCAGAATAAACCCTTGCGCCAAGACTCATCCTTGCCATATAGCCTTTAGATTTTAAACGCCATACAATTTCTATATCTTGTGTTAAGTTTTTAGTATCAAATAGGCCCACATCTAAAAGAACACTTTTGCGATAAAGTGCAAATGGACCTGGTGTAACATAAACCGCATCAATGCAATCCAAAAGTTTTCTCGACCAAGAAATTATAGAATATTCAATCATCTGCAACTTCTGCATAAATGTTCTAGACCCGCTTGCCATAACAGCACAAGTAACCGCTGCAACATTTTTATCTTCTTGAAGAAAACCAATCATTTTTATTAAAGCATCAGGCTCGGGAGCAGAATCAGCATCTGTAACTGCAACAAAATCATATTTAGCCGCCTTAATTCCAATATTTGTAGGTTCAGCAGCTCCTCCGGAATTCCTAGAATTAACTATCAAAGTTATCTTTCCAGGGTATTTCTCCACATATCTCTTAACAATTTCCACAGAATTATCTTTTGACTTATCATCTACCACTATTATTTCTATCATATGACTGGGATAATTCAATTTAAGCAAAGAATCAATAGCTTTGGAAATAGTCTCGGCTTCATTATAACAAGGCATGATTATACTAACAGGCATAGGTTTTCCATTAGGATGGTAAAACAATCTCTTCCTATTTGGTATCCATATAAAAACAAGCAAACTAGTCATATAAAGTGCCACAAATAAGTATATGTAAAACACAAGCTCTACAAAGTTAAACATCTGATTTTTCTAAAACTAATTTATTTTTTTCAAAATCTCTATCTCCAACATTGAAATAATTATAAAAATTTTCGCTCAAAGATATCTCTGCTGTGTGGCCGACCTTTTTTTTATTTATCAATCCCATAGAAACAAATTTAGCAACATGATCATAAGCTTTATTTCCTCTTATCTTAATAAGCAAACTCTGTTTCATCGGTTGTTTATATGCTATAATTGCAAGAGTTTCCTGTTCAGCCTTAGTGAATTCAGAGTTACCCGTAGCAAGTCTGTTAACCATATAAACAAAATCAGGATGAACATCCATCTTCCATAAATCCTCTCTCCTAACTACTTCTATTCCCTTTCCCTTGTATTTTTCTTCAAGAGTCCTAAGTACGTCCCTAAGTAAGATTGGATTAACATCAGTAAGAGAAACTAATTCCTTCAAACTCATAAACTTCCCGGAAACAAAAAGAGCCGCCTCTACCTTTCTAATATTATCAATTTCCCTAGCCTCATCCATCTGAGATACAGATTCACTAATTCCCACATAACTATCATCCATCAAAACTTAACTATAAATCAATTTAAAAACATTCTTGCAAACTAATTCTTAGAAGTTAAAAGAAGTATTGATTCTATAATTATAACAACAAATATTCCTAAAATAAAAAGTTCGGGCATAAAATTAAGAGAAAGGCTTCCCTGTAAAACAAGATAAAATCCATAAATTATAAAGGAGGCCAAAATAACTATTCCCAAAATAAGCAAGGGTTTGAATGTCTTCTTCCATTTTTTAGTTGCCAATAAAACAACCAAAAACAATACAGAAGGAAGAATAAGAAAAGGGAGCATTAAAAATAAATAAATAAAAATAATCCCTTCCATATCTCCACCTTCTAAAGCTCCAAATAATAAAGGTAATATTAATCCTAATGCAATGATTATCCAAGAAGTATATTTAGCCAGCTTGTAAGCAACAGATCTAAGCATGAAAAATAAATAAAATCCTTGTTAATAAACCTTCTGTCAGCCGACAAAAAATATCAAAGCACTCTCAATAATAGCAGCTAACATAAGCAAAGGCAAAACAACAACTAAAAAAGTAACAAGAGATTTGTTAAATCTATACTTAAAAGTCTTAATTTTATCTTTCACAAAAAAAGAAGCTCCTAAATGAATTCCAAGTCCAAGAGAAATAAATATTGCAGGCAATTCAAAAATTCCATGAGGCAATAAACGCCATATTACACCAAAGCCTGCAATAGGAACAGCCTTAGAATAAACATATCCTAAAATTGCCCCGTTAAAAATAGCATTAAATATTGGAAAGATTCCAAAAAAAACTCCCAGAAACATTGAAGTAATAGCGCTAGTTGTATTATTACTAAATATAAACCATAACATCTCTAGAAAATCCAAGCCATCAGTTTTATTATATATTTCCAAAAGAAGCTTATCAAATCCGCTTAGGCTATCAGAATTGAAAAATGCAATTATAGAACTAATAAAAAACATAAGAATAACTGCATAAATATATCTCCTCTGCTTAGAAATATAATGAAGAGATTCATCAAAAAGCTCAGCAAAACCTATCTTCCAAGACTTTTTACTAGCATCTCTAACCTTTCTTTTAACCATCATCTAATCATCTTATTAATTAATTTAACTTTCTGCCTATATTTATTTCTCAAGTAAGCCCCATAAAACAAACCAACAACAAGTCCTCCAAGATGAGCAGTATTCCCTATTGGAAGTTTAACAAACAGTCCTATGACCATAAGAGGAATAATTGCTATTATAGGAGCAAGCCAGAATGGCAAACTAAGAGGCATAGCAATTCTTCTCAAAGCCATGTTAGAAGAAAACAAAGAGAAAATCATAAAAAANATAATTATTCCTCCAACTAAATTAATAATATTAGCAATTGAAGGAATAACACCAGATAATAAAACCTGCAAAACAATAACTATCAAAGGTCCAACAATGAGATAAACCTTTTTTTTAGGAAGAATAGTAGCCAATATACCAAGCAACCCAAAAATAGCTCCCGACGCACCAACTGCAAAATCATCTACCCCTCCAAAAATAAAATCTCCTCTAGGAAAGAAAGTCCCGAAGTATGCAAATAAAACAAAAAACAAACTGCCGACAATTCCAGCTACCATATAAAACCAGAAAAAGCGCTTTCTCCCTATAATCTGTTCAGCCAAGCTTCCCAAAAAAAACAGAGAAAGCATGTTAACAAATAAGTGAAAAAAACCACCGTGCATAAACATACTTGTAATAATTGTCCATATATGTTGTCCAGACAAAATATCAGAAGATTTTATTGCAATAAATTCTATTAAATTAGAATAAAAAAGAGAAAAAATCATGAAAATAAAAAACAATATCACGTTAACTATAATTAACGTATTGGTCACGCTTAATCTATTTCTCTTCCTAATCATTTTGGCGCCACGCCTAAAGTCTCGTCTATAAACCATTATCTATATCTTTTTCCTC
>C687J35174_10013089_pt1 | contig 10080 bp, 3 predicted proteins | sample RifCSPhighO2_01_FD_35174 | JGI IMG/M metagenome (IMG submission 35174)
CGTGGTATTTGACGAGGCCTTGATGTCGTAGCCAAAAGTTTCACCGCTGAAAACCGCGTCTTCATAACGATAGATATCGAAGTCCACCTCTCGGCCGGAACCACCTTCGACATCACCCTTAATGGAAACCTCATAGGTCTTTCCTTTCTTAATGAGAATTCCGTTGCCGAATTTCGCGGTGTAGTATTTTCCGTCATCCGAGACGATCGTTGGGTAGGAATTCCCATCTTGGTCTACAATAACAATATTTTTAAGATCAGATGTCGCCGCAGAACCAGACTGGTTGAAGCTAACCGATTTCCAGCGGACATCCTCGACAGAGACGATTGCCTTCAACGAAGTGAACACATACCCAGTTGTGCCTACTTCTTTGCTTCGGTTGGTGGCGGGATCAAGCGATCCATCATCAAGCTTTACCGTACCAACTACCAATGAGTTGTTGACGGTATGGATGGCGCCTCCAATTGGGAGCGATCCGTTGATGTTCGCTGACGTGTTGACAGTAACAAGGCGGAGACCAACGGTCTGCCCGATATAGTCAGCAAGAGTAGTCGGCATGTCNGCCGCGATAGTCATCTCGCGCGTCTGGCCCGCTTTAATCGTAAACTTGTTTGTAATTGTCGCTCGGTGGTCGGAGTTCAAACTCTTTGAAGTTTGGTTNACGCGAAGGCCATTTTCATCGAGCAAAACGACTCCTGAAATGACCGCGTCTTTCGCGTTATCGTAGCGTTCAACCACAATCGAATCAACCGTGACATCACCGTCAGATAATGCGGTGAAACGAACGCGCGTGAACGGAAGATTAATCGCATTCTTCACTGCAAGCGTTGACTTGATTTCGGTTCCAGGAGAAACCGTAAGACCAGTTCCTACGCTTGGNGGAGTTGTTGGCGGTGTNGTTGGCGGAGTTGTTGGCGGTGTGGTTGGTGTTCCGCCTCCGACAAGCGAGTTATATTTCGCTTGCGAGATTTTTCCAAAATACCCCGCCGTGGGACTCACGCCGTTTGCCGTCTGCCATCGGGAAACGGCACTTTGCGTGCGCGTTCCAAAGAATGTTGTTTCATTCCCCGGCGATCCCGAACCGCTATCGGCAACCGTAAAGCCAGCGGAGTTAAGATACTCCTGCAAGCACATTACGTCATCGCCCTGAACATTTAATGTAAGGTCCCGCGTAAAACCGCATGCTCCTGTAGGAGCTGGACTCGGTGCCGGAGTGCCGCCGGTAAGTGACGTTCTTACGTTGGCAATTGTTGCCTGGTCTACGCCGAACGTCGTAATGAAATTGATGATTGCATCAATTTGCGCTTGTGTCAGTGAACCTGCGTATGCCGCGAGCGGCACGAGCGCAATTCCTCCAGACAACCAAAGCGCTGTGGTAGCACTCAAGAAAACCGAGAGAACCTTTTTCCCTCTTTTTCTGAATTTATTACCCATAAATATTTTACCTCCTATAATTTTTCTGCTCATTGCCATCGTAAGTTCCTCGACCAAGGAACTTCAGCAACAAGCATCCATGATCATTGATTGAAGTTTTTTTGTAATGCGCATTCCGCTAAAGCTTGTTCAAATGCTTTAGCATTACAGCATATACAATAATAACATGANTTTTGTTCTTGNATTTCTTTATTTTGTTTTCAAGGTCCAGTCGATCAGCCNATACTTTCGTCTCACNCTGGAACATAGCCGCAATGAACGGATTGTGACTATATTNCAGAAAAAAACGTTACACACTCAAAAGAAACCGCGAGGGTTTTTCTCTGAATTTACTTAAAAATAAACATGTTTTGGCACCACCTCGTACTGCAACTTAGTATAAACGAGGTTGTCTATACTGTTCAAATAAGGATTGTGGATAAGCAAAAAGACCTTGTCAGTTAACTAGCTTTGCTACCTAAAAAGTATATGTTCTCCGCATCCCCCTGTCAACAAAATTTGAGCTTGACTAACACTATTTTGCGTGTTTTTTGTTGAATTCTTCCACGATTTGTACCTCTAACAATCGATGAAGATTCTTCAAAAATAAAACAACATTTCTATCGGACATAAAGGACATTTTGAATGTCCTTTATGGGTATTTTATAGAAAAATAGCTATTTTTACTTATCTACAAGCGAATATTTCCGCCACCTCCGCTCTCCATCAGCGCGAACCTTCCCTCTCACAATGAGGTCATTAAGATCTCTCTGGAGAGTTTTTTCGCTAATTTGTCCATCAAAACATTTTACAAGTTCACTAACACTTGAGTTTCTCAACGGGGCAAGAAACTCGATAATTTTTCTCTGCCGAAATGTAAACTCTTGGAGCCCATCCTCACTTGCTCCTTCAAGCATGGGTGGAGTTTCCTCTTTTTGGAAAAGAAACCCCTCGAACCTGGCATACTCGCGGAGAAGCACGTCAAAGTTAATGCGGGATACATAGGAGAGCGACGAGACCAACTCGAGCAAGTGAACAACCTCGCGAACCAGCATAATCATGCGTCGCGATCGCTCTTCTTCTCGTTTGAGAGACAGAAATTCAGGGTTCTGAAAATACATCCGCTCAAGCTCAAGCGCACTCTCGCGAAGCGTCCATTTGAGCGGTTCCCGGTCTTCAAGTCTATCTGTAACACGATAAAGAGCCGCGGTTAACCTCCTCAAGAAATCCTCATGCATGCCACAAAGAATACGAAAAACCGCCCTATTTGGCAAGTAGGACCCACCCTGCCGACAAAACAAGCAGATACAGAATCGCTATAATAAAGCAATGCGGAAAATCGCTCGAAAAATGAAAAATGTGCTTGCAGCAAAAAACTTAGAGAGAACAGGGAAGGCCATCTTACTGGCGTCTGTCGCCCTCTATACCGGCTCGTACTTTATGAGTAAGCGCATTTTTACTCTCTACGAAAACCAGAAATCGGCTATCGTGCAAGACCGCAATAGTACGGAAATATTTATACAGCCGAATGTGAAGGGGCACTATATGCGCCATACGGAATCTCTGACCGGCGAGATAAGCAGGTTACTGACTGCAAAAGAAGATCGTTTTTTCTTCTACCATCCGGGCATTAATCCGGTAAGCATCGCCCGCAGTCTCGCGCGATATCCCTTCTCTAGGCGTCTGGAAGGATCAAGCACGCTGACTCAACAGCTCGTGAAAACACTCATCGGAAACGAAAACAAAAGAACAATGAGCAACAAAATCATTGAGAGCTTTTATGCGTTAAGTCTGGGGATTCATACAAGCAAACCAGAAATATTAAAAATGTATGCGAATACCGCGTACTTTGGCAACCGCGCGGAAGGCATCGTTGAAGCAAGCAAAACATATTTCAACGCGCCTCCTGAATCGCTCAACACGGTCCAAATACTCCAACTCATTGCCACACTGAGCAACCCAGACGATTATCCAGGTACACTGAAAAACAAGAGAAAAACTATAGCTTTGGCAAACCAGCTAAAAATACCCGTTGACGAAAAAACCATAGACGCCCATGAAACCGATGAAGATAAATATATATATCGGAGAAAGAACATCAATGTATTCGAACTCGAGCCGTTCGAGCCACGCTGTGAAAAGCCCTGTTCACTTACTATCGACCAGTCGCTTACCAACACCGTACGCGAGATTTTAAGAACAAACCTCGACAGTCCATCGTTCGCGAGCGTAAATAACGGCGCTGTAGTTGTCATCCAAACGGGTAAAGAGATGAAAGAAAATGAACTCCTCGCCATCGTTGGTTCCCCGCATCCCCTTTCCTCCGAGAAAGGACACCAAATCAATATGGCTGTTCATCCGCGTCCGATTGGTTCAACCGCGAAACCCTTCATCTTTGCAAAAGCATTTGAAAAAGGCGCTCGTCCGTACACTCAAGTTGATGACATTGAGTACAAGTACGATATCGGCACCGGCTTCGCTTTCTATCCGAAAAATTACGACGGCCAATATCGCGGGACGGTTAGTCTCCATCAAGCGCTTTCCAACAGTTTAAACGTCCCCGCCGTACGGGTTTTGCAATATGCGGGGCTTGGCGCATTCTACGACTTTCTAAAAAGCGACCTCTCCTTCGAGCCGCTGCAACCCCTTGAAACATACGAGCTTTCCATAGCGCTTGGTGGGCTTGAAATGGACTTACTGACTCTTGCAAATTACTTTACGCTTTTTCCCAATGAAGGAACGCTCAAACCCCTAAAACTTAGTGAAGATGATACAATCAAGTTTTCGATGGCAAAACCGTATGATAATCATCAGGTTATTGATCCGGCATACATACAACTCGTAACAAAAATCCTTTCTGATCGGGAGACAAGCATTGACCAGTTCGGCCTCAAAAGCAACCTTAACCTGCCTGCAACACAATACGCCGTAAAAACCGGCACTTCCTATGACTACCACGACAGCTGGGCAATCGGATACACCCCGGACTTCCTCGTTGGAGTTTGGCTCGGCAATAGCGATAACAAACCCATGTATCGCCTTTCGGGGTCAATCGGGGCTGGCAAAATCTGGCACGAAGTAATGGAAACTATGCTCAACTCAACATACAACAAAGAAACCGCCTTTAACTTTGACCGTATCAAAGAATATGCAAAATCAGGAAATATCGAATATGGACTCGACGGAGACGAGTATGATTCCGCGCGCGACTTACTAAAATTGAACTATCTTATTTTACAACCGCATGATTTCGACACGCTTCAATACACCGCGGGAATAAAAGTTCCTCTTCTCTCAAACGAAGACGTGCTGTGGTACATTAATAATTCCCCCGCCGGACAGGGTATTCGAGAAACTTGGGAACCAAAAAAACCCGGTGTATATACAATCTCCGCGAGAAATCCCCGCGGCAAGATNGAAAAAATAAAAGTTATCATCAAGGAGCAGGACGAATGAAACTCTACTCCGCCTCAAGAATTGTAAAAGATTCGCCGCGGGTCCTCCCGAAATTTTCCGGAAAGTACATCTCGCTTACTATTGCCGGGAGATGGTGAAACGTTCCGGGCACAAGCGCGCGCACAAAATAATCATATTCGTAGATCCCTGGCTCAAGGCGTTCGGTAAAAAGGAACAACCGATCGTCATGCGACTCATCTGAATCGGGCCGGAGTTGGGAAGTTGCTTTTACGTCCTTACCGTAAAAATCATCATCAAGCTCTTTCTCCCCTCTCAATGAAACGAGTGAATTATCAAAAAAACTCCTAAAGAAAGACCCTATTCCAGAAAATCCAAACGCCCCAAGAAGATTCGCTCCTTCTTCGTCGTAAGAATTGTAATCTTCTTCAGGAAAGCCATAATCCTCATAACCACCATAGTCATCCGGTTTTTCAAGCGACTGATCCTCCGTCGCCAGCTTCAAATTTACAATTTCCATGCCCGCTGGGATGAAATCTTCTACGGCAACGAAGTTCCTGCTTTCGGGAACCGTGATCGTAAGATGCCCCCTCAACACATCGCCCTGTTTTGCTTCAAGCGCCGGTTGAGAATTTGACGGGGCATCAACGCGATAAAACTCGCGGGAAATCGAGAACCCTTCGTCACGGGGAGGAATCTTATCAATCGGGAGATAGTACTTAAACAGCATATCGTAATAATAGCTATTTGGCTCGGCGTTTTTGTTTGTCTTGGAAAAAAGCATGGTCCGTATCTTACCAAAACCAAGATCTTTGACGGGAATGAATTTTTCGAAAGACCGTAATATCGTATTCTGGTCGAAAGTAAAATCGCCTAACGGCGTTTCATCCAAAGACAATGCGAGATTGAAAGACGATTTGTTTTCCTCCTTCCAAAGCAGAAAATCGGTGAGCGCGTCGATAACCGCAACCGTGTTGTTTGTTGAACCCCATGCGCCATCCTTTGCGCGGCTTGCCAAAATCCACCGGAGCACTTTTTCGAGCGCCGCGCTCTCCCGCTTGTCTCTCGCGAATGCCTTGAGCAACAAAGCTGTATCCTTCACCGGTGTTTCGTAGTACTGGTATAATGGCGTCCGACCGCCAAGCGGAAGATAAGCGCCTCGGGCATCAATGACAATCCTGTTTTCGAGCTGTTGAAAAACTTTTTCTTTCAAGCGCGGCGGGTAATCACGCGAAAGGAGTATGGCAAGATGCGTGAGACTCGTATTTGAAATTTTTTCATTGATGTATTGAGTATCATCAGCAATCGCCGCGACGCGATTTTGAAGCTCGGAACTTATCAAAAATCCTTCAACGCGGGAAAGAGTATACGTTGCGAGAATGACAAGATCTTTATTCAGTATGAATTCATTTTTTTGCGTCAACTCGCGATACAAGTACTTTGCCCCTTGATCCAATTTCGACGCATCTATTGGATAACCCGCGTTTTTGAGATCAACAAGAGCGTTTACCACATGCAAGGTAAGATAAAAATCCGGGCGCATTCCTTTGTAATAGGTAAAGCCGCCGTCGGGAGTTTGATTTTCATACAATCGGGCAAGCCCAATACGTACAACGTCATCGGGAGAATACTTATTGCCTTCAAATTCAACATCCGGCACCGCAAATGCATTCCCCATATTTTCGACGGCGCGCGCGCGCTTGAGAATCGCAAGCGAACTCAACTTGCTCGCAATCTGCTCGCTGCATCCATATGGATACTCCACCAAGTAATTTAGGGCATCAGAAAGAAAAACGGCGAGCGTTGCGCTTGTCTTTACATTTAATCCACCCCTATCGGGAGCAATATTGGGTGGAAGATAAATAAACTCCCGGCTTTGTTCGTCCCCCGTATAACGGGCGGTTGCGACCGATTCATAAGTATCGTTTCGGGTAATGGAAATGGAATTTTCTACTGTGTCTTCCAGGTCATTATTCTTCGCAGAAATAATGAACGAGTGGCTCCCGTTTTGTATGCTTTCCGGCGCGGTGGCGGAAAAATACACCGTTTTTTCGGTCTCTGGACTAAGAGTAAGCGAAACGGCCGTGTCTTTCTGAAGTTTGAGAGTATCGGATGTAATTGAGACCGTGACACGCTGGCGATTCTTGGTATTATTGAAAACCTTGCCTCCGATGAAAAACGTGTCGCCCGGTACTATGAACCTTGGTTTCAGGGGAATAACCATCAAGTCTTTTTGCGTTTTAAATTCACGATACCCCACGCCGAGTTTTGTGTCTTTCGTCACGCCCACGGACTCAATCTGCCATGTGGTTAAGTTGTCGGGGAGAGTAAAAGACACGCGCGCTTTCCCCGAAGGGTCAGTATGCACGACTCCCTGCCAAAAAGCCGTATCCCTAAATTCTCCGCGTTTTTTCTTGGCAAGTTCTTCGCTCCCGCTTCCACTTCCACCTTTAGTACCAACCGGAATATCGGCTTCATAAAGGACGTTTTTTATATTCGAGGCCGTACTTACCGTGAGCGGTGTACCATTATAAAAGAAGAGGACTGGATTTTTCTTCGGATTGCCTTTCAGGGCAAGGACACTCATGTCCACAACCGCGAGCGATAGCTCGCCGGAAACAGGATTTCCATTCTTGTCTTTAGCGAGAATATCGAGATTAACGGTTTCTCCCGGTAAATAATTATTTTTATCTGGCTGGACACTGACATCAAGAGTTTTCTGCTTTGTATTTACCCGATAGTTAATCTGGCCGTATTTAATCTCTGGCCGCGGCGAAAGCAAGAGAACCGATGCGTAAACATTCGGCACATGCTCTTCGGTAACTTTGAAATTGTAATCTACGAGATTCCTCTCTACATCAATAATTTGATAACTGAAAATCTTCCCCCGCTCGATACTGACGAGGGCTTTTGCCTTTTGATAGGGAGACTTAATAACGATCTTCACGTTCTCGCCGACATCAACCTCGCCCTTGTCAGTTGCAAGATCAAGAGTTTCGTTATTCGTCGGGCGAACCGTGACCGCGCCAGAACCGTATACAAAGAGATCGTATCTGGCGGAAATGGTATTGCCTTGGGAATCCTGCGTACTTACGTTTACCTCGTATTCACCCTCCTGATCGAGGGTAAACTCGCGATCCGCGTTGCCGTTTTTATCCGTACGAACAGTAAATTCTTGAACAGTTTCCTTTTTCTGTTCGGTACGATAGTAATAACCCCCATCGACTTCGCGCCGTTTGTACGACTCCCAAATGATTTTTTTAACCTCCACAACGATACCGCCGCGCGAAACTTCTTTACCCTGCGTATCAACCGTTTTTATGCGCGCCTTTATACTTTCGTTTTTGCCTACGAAGTTTTTATCAAGACTGATCCCGGCATATATTTCTCCGCGGTGGACAATAAAAGATTTCCGCGTGGAGATTGATTGACCGTTCGTGTTTTTCGCGGTGAGGTGAACCGTGAAAATTTTACTTCTCATACTCTCGTCACCTTTGAAAAATTTATTGAAGTCCAATTGCTCCTTGATTTCGGCCTTGCCGTGGCTGTCAAGCGATGTTTTGCCGCGCAAGAGAAATTTATCCCCATATGATCCATCGAAAGAATAATACCAGCCGTTCCCAAACTGGAAATAACCGTCGCGGTATCGGTCGAAATAATAATCTTGGCTCGCAACCGCGTACTCCAACGTTCCCCCATCGACCGGAACCCCAAAATAGTATTCGGCATTCACATCTAGTACAAACGTATCGCCGGCAATATATTCCTCTTTGTCGCTCGCGGCTTCTACTTTGAAAGCAGCTGGCACATATTCCTCGACATCAAAATAGGTAGTTCCGCCGGGTGCTGAAACCGAATACGTGCCCAATGGAGCATGTTCATCAAGAGTTATATCGGCCGTAAAAGTACCGTAATCACTCATGTCGAGCGATTGTTTGGAAACTACTTCGTACTTGCTATTACGCACCTCGAGCTCCGTCTTTTTCTCTCGGAATATTTCATAATTTGCATCATAGCCAAGGCGATAAATTCCTTTGATAAATACGCGCTGTCCGGGCCTGTAAATTGGCCTGTCGGTATAAAGATACGCGCGCTCAGCCGCTTGGGCGGGAGAACCCCACTCGAGACGGTCGACATCCGCGGCAACAATAGCGCTGTCTGCTCCTTCTTTTACAATGGCGGCCGCAAGATTCGGCGTCGCCGCGACAAGCGCGACGCCGTCTTGCCCGGTGCGATGCGTACTGACAAGCTGGACGCTTCTGTTCCCGTATTGTTGCGGGGAAACATATTGATAAAGGTTAATGTCGGCATTCGCCACGGGATCGAGATTTCCAAACCGCGTAACCCAATAGAGATTCCGTGGAGTTTTTGACAGTGCTTCCCTCACCACCTCACGGTGTGTTTCATATGGACTATCGTTCCATTCGACTTTCTTTTCCTGAACTGCCATGCGCGTTACCGTAACATACGTCCGCTCGTAGAGTCGGCCGCCAACACGCTCTAGGGGACGGCCGGATGCCGAGTCCCATTCTTGGAATACATTTCGATATTCAGGATGACTAAAAGTTAATATATAGTGGCCGAGCGGATTCGAAATATAATCCCCGAGATTTACCTGAAAATAGGTCCGCGACCAATATTTTTTTGGCAAATCAATTCTTTTCTCGACCGTTCGGATACAATCCAGGCTTTCGGGCGTAACATATCCATCGGGACGATTTTCAATATAGCGGAGCATGGTTTCCGGCGACGCTTCGCAGATGTGAAGGTTGACATAATCAAAATTGTCCACCGCGTAGACAAACTTGGTTCGCTCGGGAGAGGTAACGTTATACCCTTTCTGCAAATGAGTAAAGCGCCGCGCCGATGATACAAGGTTACCGCTTGTAAAACGAGTAGTTTTATTCGCGCTTTGGCCGAAATGATCAATAAGACTCAAGGTAATCTCATATTGAAACTTGGGAACAAGGCCGTATTGTATTGTATTTTCAAATTGTCCGACAGCGCAACTTGCCTCTTTATTTTCCGGCCGCACACGGTACGGGCCATACCAGTTCCAAAGACCGACGGTTATATTGCTTTTGATCCGTTCGGGGAAAGATTGTTCATCGGGCGCTCGGAGCGGATTTGATGTACATATTTTCATCTGGGTGAGATCGGCATTTACCGCACCCTCGGAAGGCACCACTTTATAAATGACCAATTCGGGATAGAGCGTAATGGTTCTCGTCAGGTCTTGGGCGTTTATCTGGA
>C687J35174_10013095_pt1 | contig 10079 bp, 8 predicted proteins | sample RifCSPhighO2_01_FD_35174 | JGI IMG/M metagenome (IMG submission 35174)
GAGATGGCCAAGGAATGCGGCGGTGCAAAAGTGAATTTAGAAAAAGTTCCGCTCAAGTATCCGGGCTTGCGACCGTGGGAGACTTGGATTTCAGAATCCCAAGAACGCATGACCCTCGCGGTACCAAGAAATAAATGGCAAAAATTTAACGCGCTCATGCAAAGCCGGGGAGTGGAAGCCACAGCGATTGGAGAATTTACAAACTCCGGAAAATGCATAGTGAGCTACGGGGATAAAAAAATTATGGATATGTCCATGGAATTTTTGCACAATGGTTTACCGAAACATCAGCTCACAACTACGCCATATTCTTATCATTATAATGATCCAAAATTGCCCACCGGAAATTCTCGCACAAAAATTTTTGAAGAATTATTGGGCAACATAAATCTCTCTGGCTTTGCTTTCATATCACAACAGTATGACCACGAAGTGCAAGCTAGCTCGGTCCTAAAGCCCCTCTCCGGCCGCGGCCGCATTAATACCGATGCCCAAGTTTTCCGCCCAGTTTTATCTTTGGATAAAGGTGTCGTCCTTTCAGAAGCCCTCTATCCTTCGTATTCGGACTTAAGCGCTTACCACATGGCTGCTTGCGCCCTAGACACGGCTGTCCGAAATAATGTGGCTGCCGGAGGAAAATTGAATCATTTGGCGATATTAGACAATTTCTGCTGGTCTTCTTCGAATGACAAGACCCGTCTGGCCGAACTCGTAGACGCCGTCCGCGCCTGTTACGACGTGGCCGTAGCCTATGGTACGCCATTTATTTCCGGCAAGGATAGTATGTTTAATGATTTTAAGGGTTATGATGAAAAGGGAAGACCAGTTGCTATCGCCGTCCCGCCGACACTACTCATTTCTGCTATCGGAGTGATCCCAGATATTTACAAAACTGTCTCTCCAGAATTTAAAAATCCTGGGGATATAATTTATTTACTAGGAGAAACACACGATGAGTTGGGAGCGAGTGAATATTATAAAATGCTTGGTGCTATCGGAAATAATGTTCCAAAAGTAGATATGAAAAAAAATTTAAAAACTTATCGGGGTTTGGAAAAAGCAATCGAAAAAGAATTGGTAGCCTCTTCGCTCTCGGTCGCATCTGGCGGGCTGGCTATTGCCCTTGCGAAAGCATGCGTCGGAGGAATGCTTGGCTGCAATGTCTCGCTTCAGTCACTAGGGAAGTCACTAGTGATTGACGCCAAACTTTTTTCCGAAAGCCAGGGCCGAGTTTTAATCTCCGTATCACCTAGAAACGTAGCCACATTTGAAAAACTAATTAAAAACATTCCGCACACCAAACTCGGTAAAGTTGAAGAAAATGAAAAAGTTATCATCACCGACGGAAAGAATAAAATAGTTGATACGAATGTAAAAAGACTGTACAAAATTTATCATGAATTCTCCAACAAAATGCAATGAAAACTGAAACAAAAACACATCTGGTAAGCTCAATGCAAGCTTGCCAAAACTGTAAAAAAGATTTCGTCATCGAATCGGAAGATTTTTCGTTTTATGAAAAGATGCAGGTACCGCCGCCGACCTTTTGTCCGGATTGTAGATTTCAGAGAAGATTGGTGTTTAGAAATAATCGAGTTTTTTACAAAAGAGAATGTGCTTTATGTAAAAAATCAGTGCTTGCTGTATATAATAATGAAAAACCATATATAGTTTATTGCCGAGAATGCTGGCTTTCCGATAAATGGGACCCTATAGACTACGGTATGGATTATGATTTTTCTAAGCCATTTTTTGAGCAATTTCGCGAACTACAAGTGAGAGTACCGCGAGCTAATCTTTATCAAACAAACTTTATTTCAAGTGATTACTGTAGTTATGGGATAGATTTTAAGGAGTGTTATCTGTTGTTCGGAGGATATAATAATGAAAGAATATACTTTGCTAATCAAGTTTTTGACTCTCGAGATTCTATGGATATATCTTTTTGTGAGAAAATTGAATTTAGTTATGGGCTTTTTGAATGCAAAAGAACCAATAAACTATTTTTTAGCCACCATTCAGTTGATTGTGTTGATAGTTATTATCTAATAGATTGCAAAAATTGTATGAATTGTTTTGGTTGCACTGGGCTTGTAAACAAGCAATATTATATTTTTAATAAATCTTATTCTCGTGAAGATTATTTGGATTTTATAAAATCCAATGACCTGGGTAGTTTTAAATTGCATGTAAAAAATTTACAAAATTTAAAGGATTTAGAGTTAAGCACCCCTCATAAATACGCCCATGTTTATCAATCAATAAATTCCGATGGGGATGATCTATCAGAAGCCAGAAATACCCATTATGCTTTCAGTTCTAGGCAAACCGAAGATTCAAAGTTTTTGTTTTTCTGCAGGCATGGATCTAAAGACTGTTATGATGTATCGTTTTTAGGTTTTAATGCAGAACTAGTGTATGAAAATTGTCATGGTTTTGGTGGTAATAATGTAGCATTTGGGACTAGAAATCTTAATAATCAAGATGCTCGTTATAACGAAGAATGCCACGACTGCAAAGATATTTTCGGCTGCGAGGGTCTACTCAAGAAAAGTTATTGTATTTTAAATAAACAATACAGTAAAGAAGAATACAAGGAATTGCTACCGAAAATTATCAAACATATGGAGGAAATGCCTTATGTAGACAAAAAAAAGAAAATATATAAATATGGAGAATTTTTTCCGAGCGAACTTTCGCCCTTTACCTACAATGAAACCATTGCCCAAGAATATTTCCCTTTGAGTAAGGAAGAAGCCCTGAAGCAGGGTTACCTTTGGGAAGATTGTGAAGAGAGAAATTATAAAATTGATATAGAAAATGAAGACATACCGGACAACATCTCGGAGGTGGGGGAAGATATAGTGGGCAAAGTAATCGCTTGTGGGCATAGCGGGCATAGCGGTAAATGTAAGGATCAATGCACCGAAGCATTTAAAATTGTCCCGGAAGAATTAAAATTCTATAAAAGAATGAATTTACCATTACCACGACTCTGCCCAAATTGTCGGCATTATCAACGCATCGGTCTAAGAAATCCATTGAAACTCTGGAATCGCACTTGCATGTGTGGCTCGTCAAACTCACCATCTACGACAGCAAAACATTTTCACGGTACAGAAAAATGCGACGTAGAATTTAAAACTACATATGCTCATGACAGACCGGAAATAGTGTACTGTGAAAAATGTTATCAGCAAGAAATTTATTAGTATTCTGGTATTTTACAAAAAATTGCAATAAGAAATTATGAAAAGAAAAACAAAACTACATTCGCAAAGCTCAGTACCTACGGCAAAAATTATAATAATGTCCGGATATGGATTGAACTGCGAAGAAGAAACAAAGTTCGCTTTTGAGACAGCCGGAGGAAGTGCAGACATTATACACATCAATGATTTGATTGCTAAACCCAAAATGCTAGAGCAGTATGATATCTTAGCTTTCCCGGGCGGGTTTTCTTATGGAGACGACACCGGAAGCGGTAAGGCTTATGCCAATAAATTTAAAAATCATTTGGCGAAAGAATTGGAGAAATTTTTGGCACGAGATACTTTACTCATCGGAATTTGTAACGGTTTTCAGATCGTGACAAATTTAGGAATTTTACCGGGTGCTCTGACATATAACAAAAAAGGAAAATATTTAGATAGATGGGTGGATCTGGAAGTACCCGCCTCCGCTAAAGCTTCGGCATGGCTAAGAGGAATTAAAAAAATTTCACTTCCGATAGCACACGGCGAAGGACACTATGTGATAGATAAAAAAGAATATGCAAAAATGAAAAAGAACAAGCAGATCGCTTTTGTCTATGAGAAAGGGGATATCTGTAAATTCCAAAACCTAGAAAAGAATCCAAATGGTTCGGACTATGACATTGCGGGGGTTTTAGCGTATAATGGGCGAGTTCTTGGGCTCATGCCACATCCGGAGCGAGCGATGTTTGCTCACCAAAATCCAATGTGGTATAAAAATAAAAAGGTGTCCAAGGAAGGAAAGGGGCTTCAAATTTTTAAAAATGCAATCAAATACTTTGCAACATAACTTTTTTCGGGTACGGATTTTTGAAGCTTAAAAAATCCTGAAGTTCTCGGCTCGTCAGCCTCAAAACCCCCTTCAAAAGTATATTGCAAAGTATTTATACAAATAATTATGAACGAACTGAAAGAAAAATGCGGAATCGTAGGAATATACGGTAAGGGTTTGCCAGTTTCCCGACTGGTTTTTTTCGCTTTATTTGCATTACAACATAGAGGTCAAGAAGCTTCCGGAATAACTACTAATGACGGAAAAAAACTTCACACTCACAAGGGCGCTGGACTTGTGTCTCAAATTTATAAAGAAAAAGATATCGAAAATTTATATGGAGATATAGGGATAGGACATAATAGATATTCCACTTCTGGTGGAGGAGCCCTAGATCATGCACAACCAGTGGTAAATAAAGAAGCTACTTTTGCTTTGGCGCATAATGGGAATTTGCCAAGTGTAAAGTCATTAGAAAAATTTCTTTCATCAAAAAAAGTTTTACAAAAAAATCGAATGGATTCGGAACTCATTACTGACGCTATTGATTTTTATATAAAAGAAGGTAATAAGATAGAAAAAGCAGTGGAAAAAGTTTTTCCACTAATTACCGGCGCATTCTCACTGGTCATGATGAACAAAAATAATTTAGTAGCTGTGAGAGATACTTATGGGATGCGCCCACTTTCACTCGGAAAGATAGGCGGGGGTTATGTTGTAACTTCAGAAACATGCGCGCTCGCCACCATAGGCGCATCTTTTATAAGAGAAGTGAAACCCGGAGAAATGATTTTAATAAATAAAGATGGATTAAAAAGTGTGCAATTAACAAAACCAAATCCAAAGCATGATATTTTTGAATATGTTTATTTTGCCCGCCCAGATAGCGTACTTAATGGAAAATTAATTTATAATGTCAGAAAAAACTTTGGTAAAATGCTTGCTCGCGAATTTAAATTAAAAGTTGATGCGATAGTACCTGTACCAGATACTGCATTTCCTGTTGTTTTGGGATATAGTGAAGTTTCCGGAATTCCAATAGAAATGGCTTTAGTGAAAAATCGCTATGTCCATCGCACTTTTATTGAGCCGGATCAGAAATCCCGTCGGAATAGTGTAGCACTTAAACTCATTCCTCTGCCACAAGTTTTAAAAGGTAAAAAAATTGCGGTGATAGACGACTCTATCGTACGAGGCAATACTTGCAAGAGACTCGTGAAAACACTTTTTAAAGCAGGGGCGAAAGAAGTACATCTTTTAATATCTTCTCCGCCAGTACGTTTCCCGGACTTTTACGGTATTGACACACCCAAACAAAATGAATTGATTGCTTCACATAAAACAGTGGAAGAAATTCGTAAATTCCTGGGAGCCACATCATTACACTATCTTTCTCTTAATGGTTTAATAAAGTCCATTGGTTTGCCTAAAAATCACCTCTCTATTTCATTATTCACTGGCGAGTATCCCATTGATTTGAAAGAACGTAAAGCTGAAGTTAGCTATGATGTCCCAACAAAATAAAATAAAATTAGCTGTTCTCATTTCTAACGCCGGTACCGGCACTAATTTGCAGGCAATCATTGATAAAATTGAAAGTGGAAAACTAAATGCAGAAATCGTGGCTGTGGTTTCTGACACAGCTGATGCGCTTGGATTAGAACGCGCGCGAAAACATAATTTAAAAATTGAAATTTGTGGAGCTAGAGAAGCACTGTTACCCCTTTTACAAAAATTAAATCCAGACTATATCTGCCTTGCCGGTTGGAAGCAAATTATTTTGGATGAAGTAATTCTTACGTATTCGAATAAAATTTTGAATCTTCACCCAGGACTAATTCCCAATACGTTAGATGAAAAAGTTAAAAATCCCGACGGAACGGAGGGACTTTGGAATAAAGGAATGCTTACCAATAAAGCTATTCAGAATTTTTTAGACAATAAATCTACCTATGCCGGCTCTTCAATTCATTTTTTGACTTTGAACTTTGATTTTGGGCCTGTATTGGGGAGAACGTATGAAAAAATTGAAGTTAATGATAATGTTGAATCTTTATATTCAAGATTAAAAAGAAAAGAAAATAAACTTTATGTAGAAATTTTAGAAAAATTAGCGAAAAAATAATATCAGATGATCAACAATACTAAAAAAACGAGCATTCTAATAATTGGAGCAGGTGGAGGTCGTGAACATGCGCTTGGGTGGAAGATAGCGCAATCGTCACGAGCCGGACAGATATTTTTTGCTCCAGGCAACTTTGGTACTTCAAATATTGGTATAAATGTTGACATAAAATCAACTAATATTTCTAAACTGGTTGAATTTGCTCAAAAAGAAAAAATAGAATTAACTCTGGCGGTATCAGATGACCCGCTCGCGCTTGGTATCGTGGATGAATTTAAAAAAGCTAGATTACGTATCTGGGGTCCGACTAAAGCAGCCACTCAAATTGAAGCATCAAAAGTATTTTCAAAAAACTTTATGCAAAAACATAATCTTCCGACAGCAAAATTTGCAACTTTTAATGGTTTTGAACAAGCAAAAGAATATATTAAAAATCAAAAGCTACCTATTGTTATAAAAGCTGATGGCCTTGCTTTTGGTAAAGGAGTGATTATATCTGAAACGCAAGAGAAAGCCGTAGAAACGCTGGAAGATATATTTATTAAAAAAATATTCGGTGATTCAGGAAATAAGGTGGTAATAGAAGAATTTTTAATTGGCCCGGAAATTTCAATTCATGCGTTATCTGATGGTAAAAATTATAAAATGTTTCCAAATTCACAAGATCATAAGAGAATCGGAGAAGGGGACATTGGATTGAATACTGGCGGAATGGGAGTAATTGGTCCATTGCCATTTATAAATCAAGAAATGTTGGAAAGAATAGAAAAAGAAATTATTGCACCAACTTTAAAAGCAATGTCTGACGATGGAATTCCATTTGAAGGAATTTTATATCCAAGTTTGATGCTAACCAAAGACGGCCCAAAAATTATCGAATTCAACGCACGTTTTGGCGACCCAGAAGCGCAAGTTTATATGCGATTGCTCGATACTGATATTTTGGATATTTTTGATGCTTGTATTGATGGTACACTGGAAAATTTGAAAATAAAATGGAAAAATAATTTTGCTTGTAATATTGCCTTGGTCTCTGGTGGATACCCAGGAAACTATGAAAGAGGGAAGATAATTTCCGGAATTATCGAAGCGGAAATGCAATCTGATATTGTTGTATTCCACGCCGGCACAAAACAAGAGGACGGTAAAATCATTACTAATGGCGGGCGAGTATTAGGAGTTTCCGCTGTGGGTAAAACTCTAGAAGAAACTTTGAATAAAGCTTATAAAGCCATACAAAAAATTTCTTTTGAAGGCATGCAATACAGGAAGGACATCGGCAAAAAGGCACTTTTACTTTCAAAATAAATAGTGTAGAATATTTTTATGATAAAAAAAGCAAAAGTCGGCATCATCATGGGTTCGGATTCGGATTTGGCGGTCATGGCCGAGGCGGCAGGAGTGCTAGATGAATTCGGAATTTCTTACCAGATGACGGTGGCTTCTGCTCACCGCGCACCGAACTTGGTGCATAAATATATTACCGAAGCCTCTCAAAGAGGAAATAAAGTGATCATCGCGGGTGCGGGTGGCGCATTTCATTTGGCGGGAGTCTTGGCCGCCATCAGCCCTCTACCAATAATTGCTATTCCAATCAAAGCTAAGAGCCTAGACGGCCTAGATTCGCTTCTCTCGGCGGTAAACATGCCACCGGGCGTACCAGTCGCGACAGTGGGAATCAACGCCGGAAAAAATGCCGGACTTCTCGCAGTAGAAATGTTGGCAATCAGCGACAAAAATCTTGAGGAAAAAATGATTGCTTATAAAAAGAAAATGGAGAATGAGAACAAAACTAAAGGAGAAAAATTGGAAGAAATCGGATATAAAAAATATTTAGAGAAATAATTTATGAGCGACTTGTATACAAAAGCCGGCGTAAACATTGAAGCAGGTAATGAGGTCGTTAAGCGAATAAAGAAAAGTGTAGTAAGTACGCATACAAAAGTAGTGCTTACTAGTATTGGACATTTTGGTGGACTCTATGATATTGGTGAAGTTTTAAAAAATTACAAACATCCGATTCTGGTACAAAGTATAGATGGCGTAGGCACCAAGCTTTTAATCGCTCGAATGGCAAATAAATACGATTCGGTAGGGGAAGATATGGTAGGACATAGTTGCGGAGATATTCTTGCAATGGGCGCAAAACCATTGACATTTCTAGATTATGTAGCAAGTGAAACTTTAGTGCCAAAAGAAATGGAACAAATAGTTTCTGGAATGGCTAAGGCTTGTAGAGAAGCTGGAGTAGCTATTTTAGGCGGTGAAACAGCGGAAATGCCGGGAGTATATGCTAAAGGTGAGCACGATATTGCCGGATGTATTACTGGAATAGTGGAAAAAGATAAAATAATAACCGGAGAAAAGATAAAAGAAGGGGATGTTGTTCTTGGTCTTACTTCAAGCGGATTACACACTAATGGTTTTTCGCTCGCACGTAAATTAGTTTTTGAAATAGCAGGACACAGAATAAATACAAAAATTCCTGAATTAGGAGAGACAGTAGGCGAAGTACTTTTAAAAGTGCATACCAACTACACAAAACCAATGCTGGATATATTGAACTCGAACATAGAAATAAAAGGCATCGCGCATATAACAGGGGGGGGATTTATTGAAAATATCCCCCGCATTCTTCCAAAAACACTTGATGCTGAAATTATCAAAGACTCATGGCCAATGCTTTCAATTTTCCCTTTTTTGCAAAAAATTGGTAATGTTAATGAAAGAGAAATGTATACTGCTTTTAATATGGGTATAGGATTAGTAATAGTAGTATCTGGAACCGAAAAAATAAAAATTGAAAAAATAATTAAAAAATATAAAAAGTATAATATATATGACATAGGTAAAATTATTAAAGGGTCGGGAAAAGTAATTTTAAAACAAAATGAACATTCTAAAAAAAACGAACTTTAAGAATTTAGGAGAAAAATATATCGGCAAAGTCAGAGACGTCTATAATCAAGAAGATAAAGTTATTTTAATTTCTACTGATCGATATTCCGCTTTTGACCGTAACCTAGCGCTTATACCCTGCAAAGGCCAAGTACTGACGCAAGTCAGTAAATTTTGGTTCGAACAAACAAAAGACATTATTCCAAATCATGTCTTAGATTTCCCTGACCCTAATGTTGTAGTAGCAAAAAAATGCACTGTGCTTCCAGTAGAAATGGTAGTACGAGGTTATATTACCGGTGTCACCGGTACTTCTCTTTGGACACTGTACCAAAAAGGAGAAAGAGACTTCGGGGATTTCACTTTATCGGACGGTCTGCATAAAAATCAAAAATTAGACAAGCCAGTAATAACTCCTACCACAAAATTTGAAACCCACGACAGACCTCTCACGAGTAAAATTATTTTGGAAGAAAAAATTATGACATCGGAAGTTTGGCAAAAAGTTTCTGATACAGCTTTAAAACTTTTTACCCGCGGACAAGAAGTGGCTTTAAATAGGGGACTGATTTTGGTAGATACTAAATACGAATTTGGACTTACGTCCAACGGAGAAGTAATATTAATAGATGAAATTCACACTCCGGATTCATCGCGCTACTGGCAGGCAAGCTCATATCAAACACGGATTAATCAAGGCCTAGAACCGGAAAACTTTGATAAAGAATTTTTACGTTTATGGTTTAAAGAAAATTGTGACCCATATAAAGACGAGAAATTACCCGAAGCTCCGACTGATATGATTGCGGAACTTTCCCGAAGATATGTAAAAATCTGTGAACAAATTACTGGGATTCCTTTCGTGGTAGAAACAGGTGATATTGAAAAAAGAATAGAAAATAATTTAAAGAAATATGTAATCTAATATGTCATTAAATTCAATTTCACCAATAGACGGACGATATGAAAAATATACTAAGGACTTAGTGCCTTATTTTAGCGAATCTGCTTCAATGAAATATAAAATTCT
>C687J35174_10013099_pt1 | contig 10076 bp, 13 predicted proteins | sample RifCSPhighO2_01_FD_35174 | JGI IMG/M metagenome (IMG submission 35174)
TCTGATCTCTGTCGTACTTCGGCTATTTGAGCTTCAAGAGATTTAACTCTATCAACAGTTATTCTTCCTTCATTTATGAGATTCTCAAAAGCTTTCTTATAATTAGTAACTTGTAAGTAGGTACTATATTGGGAAACATTTTTATATAATTAACCTATTTATAGGTAAAACAATACCCAAAAGTAGGTAAAATGCTCACCAAACAACAATTAGCCCTTTTCGGAGTCTTCAAGAAAGACATTTTTGCTAGTTTGACTTTTAAACAAATTAAAGAAGAAAGCAAACAAAAATCAAATAATATCGTTCAGATTGCGCTTAAACAGTTCAAAGAGCAAGATTTAGTAAACACAAAAGCAACAGGTGATGTAACTACATATTCTCTAAACCTCAATAATAACCCAACTTTATCTTATCTAAACCTCATTAATGATCTAGAAATTCAGAAAAGAAAGTTTCCAAAAGAAATACTCTCAGAAATTCAGAAAAGAATCTCAAAACAAACCAATTTCTTTATTTTAATTGTCTTTGGGAGCTATGCTAAAAACAAAGCAACTGAGAAGTCAGATTTAGATATAGCTGTTATTGTTGAATCTGAACAAATAAAAAAAGAAATAGCACCATTTTTTGAAACTGTAAAAAGAAGAGAAATAAAAGCTGTAGATTACCACATTTTTACTAGAAGTGAGTTTTTGGAAATGTTAAAAGCTGAATATGAAAATATAGGCAAGCAGATTTATAAAAACAGCTTTATTTATTATGGTTTTATTGAGTACTGCAATCTAATAAGAGGAAGAAAAAATGAGTGATGAAGCAGAACTATATCTTCAAAGAGCAGAGAACGAACTGGTAGTAGCACAAATGCTATTTGATGTTTCCAACAATCCAATACTTCAAAAAGAACAATTTAAACTTGAGAAAGATTTCACTTTTTACAGCCCAGTGATTGGCCATTCTTACTATTCCATTTTCTATTCAGCAAAAGCCATTTTGATTAAGAACGGTATTAAAACAGAAGCTCCATAAGTCCATAAGAAAACGCTGGAAGCATTTGAGAAGTATTTAGTCAGCACGGGAAAATTGGATATGGAACTGCTTAAAATCTATCAAAAAATGGTTGTCCGTGCTGATGCTCTTTTAGGAATTTTCTCAATGGAAAAACGAAAACGAGGCGAATTTACCTACCAAAAATTACCTCAAGCAAACAAAGAACCGGCTCAGGAATCACTTAACAATGCTTCTTTCTTTTTTAAAAACATTAACAAGATCCTACGGTAAGAACTCCCCCACTAATCAAACGACGACAAACTGACGTACCCACCATCCAAGCTCATTTGCGACTTCTCCGTTCCTCAACTGCGGTCTGCGGTACTCGACCGAGGCACGCTCGCCGCACGTTCTAATAATCCATTCTAGGCGGCTCGCTTGAAGCCTCGGGAATATAACCTCGTTATACGACATTTGGGGGTTCAGGCACTATTAAGCGCAAAGTATATAATCCTGAAAATAATAAACTTTATTATGAGTATTAGAAAGATGAATTTTTTCGACTTAAGTCAAGTAACTCACCTATATCAAGACGCAAATATATTTGCAAAGAAAAAAGATATCTGGGCTTGGACAGAGGATGGACTGATAAAATATCCATCTCTAAATTTAGTTTATGAGCAAGATTCTAAAATTATTGGTGCTGTTTCAGCCGTTTCTAAAAAAAATAAAAAAGTTGAAATAAATGATATTGTAGTTCTAGAAGGATTACGTAGTAAAAAAATTGGTTCAAAGTTAATGGGCGCATTACTCAATATCTTAAAAAAAGAAAATGTAAAAGAGATTTCTTTGTGGGTGCATTGGTCTAACGCCGCAGCAATTCCATTTTATTACCGCTTCGGATTTAAAATTAGAAAATGTCTGAAGACTAAAAATATATCCGGCGTCCCAGACGGAGAAGACATAATTTATTTGGAAAAATTCATCTAATACTGTGCCTGAACCCAAACGCTAAAGGGGACGCTGCGCTTTCGTCGCTACCGCTCCTCACCATCGCATAACAAGGGTTAGGCGTAATTGTAAGTGCTTTCAGTCCCCCAACCGCCCACCCTTGACAGGAGAAGTTGCCCGCGTCCCTTCGGGACAGATAGTCTTGCTACGCAAGAAATTTATTTAGCAATTTTCCATAACTGATAGAAAAATTGCCTGAAAGATTGAACAGTATTTTCGTCCTGAATTAAAATGCAAGAAATTGGCTCTTTGTAATTCATAATTAAAACTGTTTTAGTTCCAAATATGTCAATTGTTACAGGAGTAATACCCTCCAAAAATCTTGCTTCTGTATATTTCATCTTCTTAAATTCATCATAGAATTCGCTTTTTTCAGAAAACAAATGCTTTGCGACAATTTTTTTACTTATCCTTTTAGGTGACCAATTAATCCAAAATCTATTTATTTTTTCATCTTTTAATGAGGTAACCCCCATAGCTAAGATTTCTCCATCTTTTCCTACCTTTTCAAATGCTTCATCAACAGCAGTTTTTAATCCCCTTAACCCCGTGTAAATTGTAGCCCTTGAACTCTCAATAGAGGTATTTCTGATAAGATTTAATTGAGGTATAGCTTCTTCAATTATTGGTTCTTCTTGTTTTAGTTGGTTTAATCTTTGCTGAAAATATTCTTTTAATTGGTTTGGAGGGGATGCGGTAAAATGTTTAACTCCGTTAATGTTGGATTCTGAGATTAAGCCTTTATGTTTCAATGATTCTAAGGTGTCATAAATTCTCCCTGAGTTTAGTCCCGATTTCTTGAGAATCTCTGCGGTCTTTATTGTTCCAGATTTAACTAAGGTTAAGTATACAATGCTCTCATTTTTGGTTAAACCTATTTTCTCCAGTGTTTCAGTTTCCATACTCTTCTATATCTCTCTGAACTTTATAAAACTTCGTATTTGCCACCCACAGCAAGGGGGGAAGTATTTATATTATACTCTGAGTAATAACTACTAAGGAGACACAACATGGTAGAGAAAAAACCAACCGTACCGGAGCAAATAGATGTAATGGTAAATTCCGAATGTAATGCAAGATGCCAAATGTGTATTCAAGAAATTACATGGAAAATACCTACTGGAGAACAAGATCCTTTTACTAGTGGAGTTGCTGATTATATTAGTGAATACCATGATTTAGGTGGAAGAAAAGTTATAATTACTGGTGGAGAGCCTACTCTTAGGCCGAGTAGAGTGATTTCTACGTTAGAAGAATTATCAAAATATCCTGATTGGGATTTGATAGCAATGTACACTAATGGTTCTAGATTGTTAAAAGAATCTGATGGGAAAACACTAGCCCAAAAGTTAAAAGAAGGTGGTTTGCATTATGTCAATTTAAGTTCACACCATTACGATTCTGAAAAGAATAATAGAATTTTTGGAATAGATGCAGGAAATCCGCGCATTATTGGTAAGCATTTATCTGATATAGGTATGCCATTAAGACTTTGTGCAACTTTGCAAAAAGGAGGACTTGAAACCACAGATGACGTTTTAAGATACCTTGACTTTGCTCAAGAATGTGGAGCAAAGGACGTATATTTAAGAGAATTATTCAGGGTTTATAATGTTGATTCCAATAATGAAGCGATAAGAGGTCATCTGGAATATATTGATTTTAACTTTGTTCCATTAAAACCAGTTATAGAAAGATTAAAAGAAAGTGGAGCAATTCAAACTGGACAAAGAGCCAATTTTCAAGGTAGGGAAAAAAATGAACTTGCTTTTGAAACAAAAACAAGTTTTCCTTTCTATACTTCTCAATTAGAGATAGGAAGAGAGAAAGCAGAAGAATTGCCTTATTTAGTAATAATGCCAAATGGTAATCTTTATTCTACTTGGATAGGAGAACAGTTTAAAGTTGATTCTTTAAAGAAATTTGTAGAAGAGGGAAGAAAATGAAACAAAAAACCCTTCTTGTAGTTGATGTTCAAAATGAATTCTGCCATCCAGATGGATTTTTTGCAAGGAACAAATTAACCTGTAATCCAGAAGGTTTCTTTGGAGAGGATAAATTATCTGTCAAAAGTATAGATAAAGTAGTAGATAATATTGAAAGTGCAATTGCTCATTTTAGAGAAGAAAGTTTCCCAATTGCCTACGTTAGAGGAGTGGGTGATCCCCAATATCTATCTCAATCTAGATTTGAAAGATATAAACAAATGTACGAACAAAGGTTTTTGAAAGATGGAACTCGTAGCACTGACTTTTACAGAATCAAACCTTTTGGAGAGGAACCAGTTTTTACTAAAGGAGGTTTGGACGCCTTTTCCGATACGCAATTTAGAGAATATGTTCGGAGAACAGCTTCGGATCTTATTTTGGTTGGCTTCTTCACTGACGTTTGTATAGATGCTATTGCGATGAGAGCAGAAGAGAAAGGGATTGGAATTCCAACAGAAATTATAGCAGATTGCACAGCAAGCCTTTACTGGCCACAAGATAAACAATTAAACAAACTTAAAATGCTCTACGGAACAAAAATACATAAATCTCTTTCTGATTATGTCTCTAATTCTCAAAGTAATTCTTTATAGTTACAATCAATGACCAAAACTGAAAATAAAAATCCCAATCGCAGCAGAGCTGCAGGGTATTTGCCAAATAACTGTACCGTTTAGGCGCCCCCTCTTCAACTATTCTCTTTAATCAGCTTGCTCAGAACTTCAAAAGCCCGGGAAGTATCTTTCTCTTTGATAATAAAAGTCATTTCAGTAAAAGTGGAAACAATATCGATGATGTTAATATTTTCCCAATTCAGAGTACGAGTAACTAAGTAAAAAAAACCCATGGTTTCTACTGATTCTTCGGGAATATTTATAGTCAAGCTAGATAAATTTCGTATCTTTTTCTTAACTGTACTCCCTAAAAAGACGTCCAAAACTTTAGGTTCATGTTTTTGATTGGTGATAATCATAACTTCATGTAAACCTTGGGTGATAGTCATGAAATCGCCTTTATTTAAATTGACAATAGTATATAATTTCTTGATATTGTTCTGTAATTCTTCAGTCTTGTAAACTATTATTTCAACCAGATTGGATTTGATAGTTATATCGGAATTGAGATCGAATTTAACGGTATGCACAAAACTCTTTTTTAATTTCTCTCCTAATCTCCTTATGGCCATATTTACCGCAGAAAATTTGACTTTTTTCTTCAGTTCTTTTTCAATCTGCGGCAATAATCTTTCCGCCAAAGCGGCATTATTAATAATCCCTTGATTGAGAGATTCCTGTAAGAAAGGTTTCTGTTCAATCATCTTTTCCACTAAATGAGCCACGGTTACCATTTTACTGATTTTAACATATTTGTGAAATATATTACATCAAGTTAATATCTCTATTTAAATATTTCTGTTTAAATTAAATTATGGAGGCAAAATAAAATGACAACTGATGAAAGAAGAAAAATATTATTGCTAAACACAGATACAGATCGAGCAGAAAATTTGGATGATAATCTAGCAAATTATCTCCACGGAGTGTTGTTTGATCAACCCCGAGTACAACGAGAAGCCGCGGTAATTACTTACAACGTTCATCAGGGAATATTTCCGGATGAAAGGGAACAGTTTGATGGAGCGATGATTACGGGTAGCGTGGTCAATGTTCGTAGTGGTGCACCTGGCTTTGAAGAATGGGTTACACAATTGGGAAATTATCTTCCTACTCTGAGGAACCAAAATTGCCCCATCCTAGGAGTATGTTTTGGATCTCAGATAACTGCCATTTCATTTGGCGGAGAAGTGCAACCCATCGGAACAACTAGCGATGGAAAACCAGTTTATGAATTAGGTTATCCCGAAGTTCGCTTGACTCCGGAAGGAATCGCTAGTCCTCTGTTTGAAGGATTTAATCCCGTTTTCAGGGTTAACGAATCACATAGAAACATAGTAGTAAATCTTCCACCAGGATCCACACTACTGGCAGAAAATGACTTTGGATATCAAGCATTCCAATTAGATAAGAACATCTTTGGGATACAATTTCATCCCGAGATTTATCTAAACCCGGCAATTAGATCGTTGGAACGAAGAATCAAAAAATCTGATCCAGGAGAGTATAGAGATAACCTCACTTCTGCCAGAGATCGTATTGGAGCAGAATATACTTTAACTAATGGCAATGAAGCAGTAAAGATTTATAGTAATTTTGTTAATAATTTCGTCCTCAAGTAATGTTGGGGAGTTTTTTATTATAAGAAACTAAATTAACCAACTGAAATAAGTTACTTCCCACGAAAATTATCCATTCTCAATTCATGCATAGCAATCCTTCCCCTTTGTAATCCCGTAGTTACATCCGCTACAAAAGTAGTATCAACCCAATAACCATGCTCCCAACCTAAAACAGAGGGATCATTTACTTCTCCCGCTAAACTAAAAGAAGGCATTACTATAACTCCTTGAGGTTTCAAATGATGTTTTGCTTTTTCTAAAAATTTATGGATCAATTGGGGAGGAGCTAACATGCTCGCAGAAATGGTATCTCTTTCTGGAGGTGTTCCGGCAAAATACGGCTGCATGAACGTAATGCAATCTGCTCTTACTCCTCTCACTTTAGGATGTGCAAATAAATCCCCTTGCTGCACTGTCGCAATATCTTCTAAACCAAAATTGCCCACATTCTCTAAAGAATTTTCTACTGCTAATGGAGAAATATCGGACATAACTACCCTCTTAGCACCATACTGAGCCATAACAATTCCCATTAATCCAGTTCCACAACCGATATCCAAAGCAGTCTTACCATAAAATAGATTATTATGATAAAATAAATAAGAAGCATGATATCTTGCGGAAGTAATTAATGGATTCCACACTCCTTTATCTACTTTGAATCCCTCCAACGTTTCGCCGTAAGGAGTAATTTGAAAATCTACTTGAAAATCATCATGATGATGGTGTTCCCACTGCATTAAAACTTGTTTTCTTTGTCCCTGGTTAAGTAATCTTAAATGATATTCTTCCAATGCCATCAGCACACCAAAAATATAAAAAAATAAAGTATTTACTTCCCCGTAAACTTTACAAATCCGCCAATTCTTGGATGTGGTGCCATTCTCGTCCCATAATCAGTCTCTGCGGCTACTCCTAAAGTTACCAGACCAACCCCATAGCCTACATGTACTTTGCTAGATCCAACTAATCCATGAGTACTACCTTGGGCATCACGTTTGTCAGCCAAAACAACTTGTTCTACCAACACTGAAACATATTGATCACTGGTTGTCGGAAGAGTCAAAGCCACAGGAACTAACAATTCTTTCATTGGTTGAGATTCAACTGTCGCCGTTGCTGCCACAATTAATTTTCCAGATATGGGGCCCAGAGTAAATGCGGGTTCGTAACTAAATCCTGCTTGAGGTGTAACTTTACCATCTGCAATTCTAGCTTGTGCCAAGGCATGTACATCTTCATATCCCAAACTTAATTCATTGTTCATGAAATGTTTAGGGATGTAAGTTGGACCACCCACAGTTTCTCGAGCACGTTCAAACAAACGTACTTCTAACGAACCGACAAGAGCGCTCGTACTTGCTTTAATCTCGTACAAAGTTCCGCCTCTATTCTCGGGAGTAGCGTATTGAAATGCTTCCCCACTAAATTTGGGAGCAGCGACTGCTGTTCCTGCTATTCCTAGAGCCGCAGCTCCAGCCACAATACTAGTTAATGTTTTCATTTTGTTTCACCTGTTTGTTTATTATCATGTTCTAATTGATGTTCTAACACATACGACAAAGTCTCAACTTTATCCCGATAGTTTATTCCGGCCATGGTTACGGCCCACCCAACGCTTCGTACTAAAGAAGGAGTTCCAGCAAGCATAATACTTAGTTCTAAAGCCCCATGATTTCTATCATAGACTTGTTGTACTTTCTCGATTTCTTCAATTTGGAGTCGTAATACTCCAACATATTCCATCGAAGCAGCTCGCAGTTCTGCCATATGATCTATTTGTTTTTGCTCAGTTGTCATTTTTAATCACCTTTATTTTTCATCAATTTAAATTATCACTTTTGAGTACTCACTCAGCCAACTATATTAATATTACCTACCCCATAAGGGGGAGTAATAACAAGATTTTTATAGAAAAGACTCGTTATAGGAACAAATGGCCCTTCCTTTGGAATTATTAGAAGAAATTGGACTAACTAAATCAGAGATTAAAGTCTATCTAGCCCTCTTAGAGCTGGGCTCTAGCACTACTGGCCCCATCGTCGATAAATCCGGAGCTTCTTCTTCAAAAATTTACGAAATTATGGATAAACTGCTTCAAAAAGGGTTGGTTAGCTACATCATTAAAGAGGGCATGAAGTACTTTGAAGCCGCCGACCCTAATAGAATCCTAGATTATCTTAAAGAAAAACAAACCGCTTTGGAAGAACAAACTAAAGAGATCAAAAAACTTCTTCCGGAATTAGAGTTAAAACGCACTTTATCTAAATACAAAAGCACTGCCACTATTTACAAAGGGATGAAAGGATTAGAAACCGCTTTTCAAGATATTTTCAAGACTCTTAAGAAGGGTGATACCAATTACGTCTATGTTGTGGGAGAATTGGACGAAAGAATGAATGAATTCTTCAAAAAACAATATACTCTACGTGCAAAACAGGGCATTAAAACCAAAACTATTTTCTCCGAAGTGGGAAGAAAAATGTATGAATCAAGAAAAACTCTTCCTCTTTTCGAAGGAAAAGTGGTCGGAACTACCACTTCTCCCGCAACCATCAATATCTACGGCACTAAAGTTAATTTACGTATGGGAGATTCTCAGAATGTTATTTGTATTGTTATTGATAACAAAGAATTAGCCGATTCTTTTTTAGAACAATTCAATTTGCTTTGGAATCAAGATGTTACCGTTACTAAAGGATGGGATAACCTTATTCAAACTTTAAAAGGTTTTATTGATGATCTGCCGCCAAAAACTACGTTCGATGCTTTAGGAACTGCCTTTGGGCCAAAAGGATTAGAGACAAAATACGCTCAAGAATTTGCTAAATTCCATAAATATCGTTTAGAAAAAGGAATACAAGCCCGTTGGTTATTTCAGCAGGGTAGTAATGAAACTATTGAAAAAAATAAACAAAATTATCAGAAAGGAGTAATTAAATTTCTCCCATACAAATTGATGATCTGCCGCCAAAAACTACGTTCGATGCTTTAGGAACTGCCTTCGGGCCAAAAGGATTAGAGACAAAATACGCTCAAGAATTTGCTAAATTCCATAAATATCGTTTAGAAAAAGGAAAACAAGCACGCTGGCTTTTTCAACAAGGCAGCAACGAAACTATTGAAAAGAACAAACAAAATTATCAAAAAGGCGAGATTAAATTTCTCCCTTACAAAACTGCTTCCCCCGTATCTATTCATCCGGGGAAAGATCGCAGTTTATTAGTTATTCAAGAGAAAGAACCAATCGTAATTAACATCAATAATAAAGAAGTGGCCGAGTCTTTCCACCACCATTTTGAATCTTTTTGGAATCAAGAAGTTATTGTTTACAAAGGCTTTGAAGATGTTACTAATCGTTTTTGGTCTATGTTAGATCAATTAAAACCAGAAGAAGAGTATCAAGTATTGGGAGCAAGTCATGGAGAAGGGGGAGAGAAATTATTAGATTGGTTTTTGGGTTATCATAGTGAGAGAGTAAAGCGAAAAATAAAAGTAAAACTATTATCTGCCTCATCAAATTATGAAGCAGTACGGTATCAACAAACCCATACTGGTGATCCAGAGATGAAATTATCTCAAATTAAGACACTCCCACCAGAATTTTCTGCGCCCATGCAAATTAATCTTTACCCTAACAATAAAGTATTGATGTTTATGTGGAGTAAGGAGTTCATGTGTTTTGAAATTGAATCAGAGATACTCCACAATAATTTCAAAAACTATTTTGACGTACTGTGGAACCAGGAAATAAAGGTCCAGAAAGGTTTGGATGCAGTTCAAAATATATTTGAGGAAATGTTGGAGTCCGGTCACATTGATTTCTTAGGAGCACGAGGATATTTTATGGATGCACG
>C687J35174_10013102_pt1 | contig 10076 bp, 6 predicted proteins | sample RifCSPhighO2_01_FD_35174 | JGI IMG/M metagenome (IMG submission 35174)
AATGCAGTATCCATGAGGCTGTCCCGGCCGGTAATCGCGATGAAGAAGAATTCATGGGGGAGCAGGCCGCCCTTGAAGCCGTCGCGGATGAAGCCGCGGGCAGCTGGCCGGAGGTCGTGCATCCTGAAATGCGGCAGGGTGCGGCCGCGGTACCCCTTCTCGATCCGCTTGCCGCGCATCGCCTGCTGGCCGACGCAGGCAGCCATCTGCGCGAGGTTGAGGAGATTTCCCCGTGCCCCGGAATTGACCATATTGAGGATATCCGTGTTCTTGATGCCGAATTCATTGACCACTTTCCCCGTCTCGTTGCGCGCCTTGTTGAGAATCTCCAGTATCCTGAGCTCCAGCGTCTCCGCCATAGTCCTGCCCGGGAACACCTCCAGGCTGCCGTCCCGGAACGAGACAATCATCTGATCGACCTGGACATACGCCTTGTCCAGCACCTGCTGGATCCTGCTCCGCGCCTCCGGCGGGAGGTCGATGTCATAGAGCGAGACCGAGAAGCCTATCCTGTCCAGCACATTGATGCCGAGGTGGAAGAGCCGGTCAATCAGATCGATGGCTGCCTTTGCGCCGTACTGGCGGTGGTATTCGCGCAGCATCACCCCGGACTCCTCGCCGATGATGCCCTTGTCGATCTTTCCCTCCATGACCTTCCCGTTCTTCACCACAAAGGGATCGCCGTTCCTGCTCTTGCCGGTGAAATTGAAGTCAGGCGGCAGCATCGCGCTGAATATCTGGAGGCCGTCAACGGTCTCCTTGCTCCCCAGGGCATGCATGTGGGTCACGCCCACTGAGGAGAGCAGCTGGACCGCTTCCTCCCTGCCCATCCTGAAATCCTTGGTGAGGGAGTAGTTCCCTGCCAGGGCATCCTGGGTGCAGCCGATAACCGAGAGCCCGTAGCGCGGGGAGATCAGCTGGCTCTGCACCTCCATGAGGGTCTCCGCCTCCACCCTTGCCTCCTCGGTCTGCGGGATGTGGAGGTTCATCTCGTCGCCGTCAAAATCAGCATTATAGGGATGGCAGACCGCGGGGTTCAGCCGGAACGTCCTGCCGGGGAGCACCCGGACACGATGGCACATCATGGACATCCGGTGCAGGCTGGGCTGCCGGTTGAAGATGGCGATGTCGCCGTTCATCAGGTGCCGCTCCACCGCATAGCCGGGCTGCAGCTCTTCCAGCGACGCCTCTTTTGTCTCGTCGGTGATCTTCTTCTTCTTGCCGTCCGGGCGGACGATATAGTTCGCGCCGGGATACTTGTCCGGGCCGGTCTCGATGAACTTCTTGAGGTACGCGGCATTCCATTCCGTCACCTTCTCCGGGACGGTCAGCTTCATCGCCATGATCAGGGGGACGCCGACCTCGCTGATCAGGATGTTGGGATCCGGGGAGATGACTGTCCTTGCGGAGAAATTGGTGCGCTTGCCCGCCAGNTTATGCCTGATCCTGCCCTCCTTGCTCTTGATCCGCTCGCTGATGGTCTTGAGCGGCTGCCCGGAGCGGTGGCGCGCCGGGGGGAGCTGCGCGACATCATTGTCAAAGAACGTGGTGATATGGTACTGGAGCAGGTCCCAGAGGTCCTCGATGATGATCTCCGGGGCGCCGGCATTGATGTTCTCGAACAGGCGCTGGTTGATCCGGACGATGTCCCCCATCTTGTGGGTGAGGTCATCCTCGCTGCGCTCGCCGGACTCTAAAGTGATGGAGGGGCGCATGGTCACCGGCGGGATGGGGAGGATCGTGAGCACCGCCCATTCCGGGCGGAATGCCTTGGGGCTGATGCCGAAGAGCTGGACGTCATCGTCAGGGATCTTTTCCATACGGGTGCGGATCTCCACCGGGCTGATGCGCTTCTCGCTCTCCAGGAACGTGGTCGGCTTTTCCAGGGTGATCTTCCCCTGCTTTGCCTTGCAGTGCGGGCACTTGCTGACCGACTTGAGGTCGGTGAGCAGCTCCTTGACGGCCTTCCGGCGGAAGCTGCCGCCGCTCGACTGCTTCTCCACCCGCTCCACGTCCTGCTTGTGCTCGTCCAGCTTTTCCTGCGGGATGAGTATCCTGCTGCATTCCCTGCAGGTGGAGTTGAGGAGGAGCTGGATGACCCCGACGAAGTTCAGGTGGATGATGGGCCGGGCGAGCTCGATATAGCCGAAATGGCCGACGCATTCCTTGAGCTTGCTCCCGCAGGTCTTGCACTTCAGGCCGGGATCGATGACGCCCAGCCGGATGTCCATCAGGCCGCCATCCACCGGGTAGCCTTCCTTGTCATAGAGCTCCGGGGTGACGATCTTGGCGGACGCCATGTCCTTGATCATCTTCGGGCTGAGCACCTGGAAGACCAGGCTCTTCACCTTCTTGTGCACATAGATGTTTTCGTCCATGTTCAGTACTTGTTCATCAGCTCCAGTTTCGGATAGACGCACAGCGATTTCAGCTCGTCCAGCATCAGCTTGAAGGCATAGCTCACCTCGATGTTGCTGATGGTGACGGCATCGCCGCAGATCGGGCAGTAGCCCCGGTCCTTGAACTCATCATAGATCGCGATCAGGCCGCATTGCTCGCAGACCGGGACGATCGTCCGGTCAGAGTCAAAGCGCTCTTTCAGCACCAGTGANGCGCCGTGCGCGACAAAGGTGTCTTTTTCCATCTCTCCCAGGCGGAGCCCGCCCTCCTTCGCCCTCCCNTCGGTGGGCTGGCGGGTGAGCAGCTGGATGGGGCCCCGTGCGCGCGCATGGATCTTGTTGGCGACCATATGCCTGAGCTTGAGATAGTACATGTTTCCGACGAATATCTTTGCCCGGAACTGCTCCCCGGTGGATCCGTTGTACATGGTCTCTGTCCCGCTCTCCCGGAAGCCCAATGTATGGAGCTGCTGGCGGAGCTGCTCCTCCGGCTCGCCGTGGAAGGTGGTGCCGTCGATGAACCTGCCGGCCAGCGCCCCTACCTTGCCGCCGATCAGCTCGATAAGATGCGATATCGTCATGCGCGAGGGGATGCCCAGCGGTGAAAATATCAGGTCAGGCACGATGCCGGATGCGGTGAACGGCATGTCTGCGCTGTTGACGATCATGCCCACGATCCCCTTCTGCCCGTGCCTGCTGGTGAACTTGTCGCCGATCTCCGGGATGCGCTGGTCGCGGAGGCGGACCTGCACNAGCTTGTTCCCCTCCTCATTCTCCGTGAGCAGCACGAAGTCGATGATCCCCTGCTCCCCGTGCTTGACATCCATCGAGCTGCTTGACATCCATCGAGCTCTCCCTCCTGATCGATGAGGCGAGATTGTACTCGTCCATGCTGCTCAGGAACCTGGGCGGGGAGGTCTTGCCGATGATGACGTCGCCTTCCCTGACCTGCGCCTCCGGGTAGATGATGCCGTCGCCCTCCAAGAACCGGTAATCGCGCTCTGACTTGTATCCCTTGACGTCCTTGTCCGGGATGGATATCTCGTCGATCAGGCCCCCGGGATAGCGCAGCTCTTCTGCGGTGCTCGGGCGGTAGTAGGTGCTGCGGGCCATCCCCCGCTCGATGGATCCGCGGTTGATGACGATGGCATCCTCGATGGTGTACCCGCCGTAGGTCATGATGGCGACGGTGACGTTCTGGCCCGAGGGATGCTCCTCATAATGGGAGATGTCGTGGATGATGGACTTGACGATGGGCATCTGGGGGGTATGGAGGATGCTGGTGTCCATGTCCATGCGGACAAAATAATTGGCGACGTAAAACCCGATGGCCTGCTTCTGGTTCTTGCTGCCCATGGAGATGCGCGCGCCCGGCGCGAAATCAGCGTACGGCACGAGCGAGGAGCAATAGCCGAGCATGAGGAGCGGACTGATCTCCAGGTGGGTATGCTCTGCGGTGAGGTCAGCCTCGGCCATGGCGATGAGCGTGTCTTCCTCCTCAGCGGCGTCCATGTACTCGATGATCCCCTGCTCCACCAGGTCGTTCCAGTTGAGTTCCCCCCGGTCCAGCTGCTTGATGTGGTTGTCGGTGAGCAGCGGCTGGCCGTTCTGGACCACGATCAGCGGGCGGCGCACCCTTCCCTTGTCGCTCTCGATGACGACGCTGTCCATCGGCTCGTTGTAGGCGACATTCAGGTTCTGGGTTAGCTTTGCCTTCCTCCTTTCCTGCTTCAGCTGGTCGATGAAGGCCTTGGGCTGCTCAACCTCGCCTACAAATACCCCGTTCAGGTAGACTTCACTCATGCTTCATCGGCCTCATCCCGAGCGCGGCGAATTTTTTGACGAGCTCTTCCGGCGGCTGGCTCACCTGCGAGATGCTTGCGCAGAGCGCGAGATTCTTACGGAGCCCGATATTGGTCCCTTCCGGGGTCTCGATCGGGCAGAGCCTGCCGAAATGAGTGGCATGCAGCTCCCTTGCTGCGAAATTCTCCTGGCTTGCGGAGAGCGGGGAGACCACTCTTTGCAGGTGGCTCATGGTGTCCAGGAAATTCAGGCGCTGGATCCGCTGCGAGATGCCCTTCCTTCCCCCCACCCAGTTGCCGGTCGCCATGCTGGAATACATCCGCTGGGTCAGGAGCTTGTCCCGGATGATCACCTTGATGCTGGGGAACTTCCCCCGCTTCACGATGCGCTGGAAATTGTAGAGCATGTCGCCGATCAGCACCTTGAGGTTGACGCGGAAGAGGTCTGCCAGGAGATCGCCGCTCAGCTTCAGCCGCTTGTTCATGTAATGGTCCTTGTCATCGACATTGAGATCGCCGTTCTGGACCAGGATGTACTTCTTGATGTACTTGCAGAGGTTGTACGCCTTGAGGATGCGCTTGTCCCTGGTGATGCCCAGGTGCGGCAGGAGGTACTTGTCCACGATGTCCTCGGTGCGCTCCTTGCGGATCTCCTTGGACTGGGTGATGCCGATGCGCTTGGCGATGAAGTCCAGGGCATCCTCCTCGCCCTTGATGTCAGTGTACTCGCGGAAGTTCACGATCATCTCGTCGAACTGCCGGTCGGCGGAGATGAACCGCATGATCTCGCTGTCCTTGGTGAGGCCGAGGGCCTTGATGATGATGATGATGGGGACGCGCTTGACCCGGGTGAACGAGAGGTAGAAGATGCCGTCCTTCAGCTTCTCCAGGGTATGGGGGATCTTGAACGAGCCTTTCTCGGAGAACACCTTGCCCACATACCTGCTGGGGCCGACGGATGCCTTCTCGACGAGAAACTTGTTGGAGGCCAGGTCCTCGATGTCGATCAGGACGCGCTCGGTCCCGTTGATGATGAAATAGCCGCCCGGATCATTGGGATCCTCGTTCTTGGCGATGAGGTCNTCCTTGTTGAGCTTGTGCAGGTGGCAGTACCTGGACTGGAGCATGATGGGCAGGTTGGTGATCTGGGTGGAGAAGGACTCCCGCTGGACATTGTTGATGTGGGCGCTTACATCAATGGTGACCGGGGCGGAATAGGAGAGCTTCCTGATCCTTGCCTCCATGGGGAAGATGTTCCGCTTGCTGCCGTCCGCCTCNATGATCTCCGGCTTGCGGACCTCGATATTGTCGAACTTGATCTTGAACTCCTCGATGTTATGGGGGATGATCGTGGGCTCGATCTCCTTGTTCTCCTCGATGATCGTCTTGAGGTCATGCTCGATGAAATTGTTGAACGATTCGATGTCCGAGCTCACGAACGAATAATCCTTGAAATAGTTCCTGATCAGCGCGCGGGAATTAACCATCGACGACGCTCCGGAAGAAAACGCTCTCGCCTGCGGTCGGGCTTTTCCTGTTGATCTTGATGATATCTCCTTCCTTGACTTCCAGGCTGGCGATGGCCGGATCCGTGGACCGGATATGGGGAAGGTCGCGGTACGAGACCACATAGGTCTCTAAGAGCTTCTTCTTCTCCGCTTCGCCGAGCTTGCTGTGCTTCGGCACCAGAATATGCTTTTCCACAATCGGCTTTTTCATGATTTCCTGCGGTCTTGGATGGGCCGGAAGGGATTCGAACCCCTGACCACTTGATTTCTTCGCTTGATTTCTCTTTTGTAAAAGTCAAGCGCTCTACCAGGCTGAGCTACCGGCCCCAGGGCACATAAACGCCCTGGCCGGGACTTTCATCCTGATTGCTGCGCAATCCTTTTTTGAACCCGGGTCGGAGCCGTGACAGGGCTCCATGATAGGCCACTACACTACCAGGGCCTAGAGCAATCTCTCTTCGGTTGTTGTCGTCGATGCGTCGAAGAAAGATTGCATTGTGCGTGGCTGTCAGGGAGAGGGGGGTTATTTATAAACTTTTCTATTCCTACGTCTATAGAGAAGGGTATGCTCCTCATCTACTTTACTTTATGCACCATGGTTCTTGGGCATTACTCCTATAAAAACATATGGTTTTTGGATGGCTTACTGCATCTTTACGAGCTCCTCTGGCTTCACTATCCTTATGCCTTTGTACTCCCGCAATCGTAATAGGTGCAGATCATAGGTTATGATATACTCAGAAGAAGATGCAACGGCACATGCTATCACCTTATTATCATCGGGGTCGTCTGCTATTATTTCTACTTCCTCATCCGGCTTCACCAGCATCACTATGAGCAATATCCTGCCAATGATATTCTGAGCCTCACTCTTGTTGTATCCAAAGTCCCTTTCCAGCACTTCAGCTGTTTCTTCTAAAATATCCTGGGTTGTACATATTTGCGCATCTGAAGCAATAAGCCTCTTCAATAACTTATGGGCAACACTATAGTCCCATTGGGTAGCCGAAATGAAGAAATTAGTGTCTACAGTCACTTTCATTTTATCTCTTTGACTTTCTTGCTCTTTGGACAAGCTCAGCCACATCGCTCTCCTTGATGCCCAGCTTTTCCGCCCTTTTCCTGCCCTCGAATGCCATTGCTCCGATCTCCTTTATCAGCTCCTCCCTCGAGGGAGTTGATATCTTCTTGAGGATGATCGCGTCCTTTGCGGAAACGACGGAAAAAATAGTACCCTCGCTTGCCTTTAATTCTTCCCTAATGTCCTGCGGTATGACGATCTGCCCCCGTGAAGACATCCTGATGGTCTCTGCCGGCATGGTAACCTCCCATATTTCTTATTTTCTTATAGTAAGATAAACTTATTTATAAGCTTTTCTATATGGTTTTTAGCGGAATTTTGCTGAGAAGTCTGCCTTGGGGCGTTTCAGGCAATGCGTCGTCCTGGAGAGAGGAGGTATACTATTATACTTCTACGATTGGGGTTAGACGGGTTATATACTGTCCAGTTCAATAATCTGTAGTGGCTTAACGGCTGATAGGGGGCATTTCTACGACTAACGAAACGAACGGGGGGCGGACGAAAACAGATAATATTTATAAGTATGTAGATATATTTTCTTTATTGATACTAAAATGGAGAAAAAAAAGATTGTGGATCAAAAACTTGAATATTGGAAGAAAAAACTTATTGATTTATCAAAAAGGAATAATCTTGTTCGATATAGGTTCACTAAGTCCAAATCAATTAAAGTAATTAGACTGAACACCAAGCAAGTATTAGATGACCTTCATCATGAGCAAGATATAGTTTTTTTAAAAAATAATACCGACAAAGCAAGAGATAGACAATGGACAGCATCAGAAGATGAAAAAACTGTAGAAAAGAAGCTTTACAACCTTTATAACAAAACACGAGAGAATTTTCAAGAATTGGGGCTTAATACTTGTTTTGTTAGTACAGGGATTCTCAAGTATAAAGAGGCAGATTCTTCAGAGATATATTTGGAAGCACCTATATTCTTGTTCCCAGTTGGGATAGAACGATTAAAGGGGGTATCAAAAGAGATACACCAGTTTGAGATAAACTCTAACTCAGGAGAATTGCTACTAAATCCTGCTCTTAAAGAAAAATTATCTCATGAATTTAGAATAGAATTAATCAATTTAAAAGAAGAGCAAACATTATCTGATTATTTTAAGTATTTTGAGGAGAAAATTTCTGGAATGAAAGATTGGAAAGTAAGTGAAGATATTTACATGGATGTTTTTTCGTATCAGAAGTATATTATGTATGAAGACCTAAACACTCATAAACAATTGGTCGAAGATAACGATTTAGTTAAAGCTTATGTAGGGGATAGAGATGCACTACAAGATGATATAGCAGAATTTCAACGTGAAGAATTTGATGATACAACTAGTATAGATGTTCTACCAGCAGATTCATCTCAAAAAAGGGCTATTGAACTGGCAAAAGCAGGAGTCACATTTGTACTTCAAGGACCTCCAGGAACTGGAAAGAGCCAGACTATCGCAAATATAATCAGTGCATTGATTGAGAAAAATAAGAAAGTTTTGTTTGTCTGTCAAAAGCCCGCCGCACTAAATGTTGTTTTAAAAAGATTAAATGGAGTTGGTCTAGGAAGATATTGTTTAAATTTACAAACTTACAAGGGTAACAAAAGAGAAGTTGTTAATCAATTAATGACAGAATTATTAACTTCTCCAAAAATATCAAGCCCTGTAGAAAGGTACAGCTTTGAAGATTATTTACAAACTCAAAAAGAAATAAACCAATATTATGAGTATTTGTGCCAAAAACATCCTCCATGGGACATATCCATTTATGAGGTAAGGGGAGAGTTAGCCAAACTTTATGATATTGAAATAATAGATAAACCATTAAAAAATATGTTAAAACTAAATGACAAGGAATTCTTAATGTTGAAAAGCAAAATAGAAAGGCTTGACCATTATTTTCAAAATATTCAAGACCCCTTTAATCACTTATTTTTTAACTATAAAAAAGAGAAAAATACTACACTTGCAAGAAATAAATTCAATAATGAACTTGGCAAATTAATATCTGAATTGAAGTTACTCAAAAAAGAATTAGATGCCATACAAAAGAAAACTGATACAAAGTTTGATACATTTAACAAATTGGGCCAATTAGCAAAAGTTGAGTCAGAACTCGGTAAAATAGATTCAAAAATTATTCCATCATGGATGATAACCAAAGATTTTAAAGAAAAAGAAATTGCCATTAATGGTCTTAATAAGATCCATTCCGAAATACAAGAACTTGAAGCCAAATTTTCAGAAAACGTCAAAAAAGAGTTTTTAGAGAGGAGTACGAAAGATTCTGAACACGTTTTTAAAAACACATCTTTCTTTAAAAGGCTCTTTAGCATAGATTACAAGAAACACAAAAACGAACTAAATACACTAGCAAAGAAACTGCTAACACATAATGCTTGGATACGTCTATTTGAGGAAAAATTTAGATATGCCAAAATAACGGAAAGATTAGAAGTGGAAATGCAAGAGAACAAAAAAATCTGCTCTTTTATTGGAGATTGTAAAGATAGGAAGACAATACAAGAATTATACCAGATTAACTCAAAACTTTCCCCAATAATTGATATCGCCAACAATATAGACAATAATGGATATCAGTTAGTATCGTATATCATAGAAGGAAAACCAAAATTAGAAAAGAACATCAAATCTATTGAAGAGCATTCTAAACAACTTAACGAATTTTTTGAAAAGGAAGTATTTTCTACAGATAAAGAAATTAAAACATTATATGATACATCATTATTTACGGATAAAGAAGTTAATAAGCTCAATGACGTTTTGGCATTTAAAGAGGAAATTAGTTTAGTACAAGAAGAAATCAAAGAATTCATGGAAGAATATGTAAAATCAAATACTAAAGCAAAATTCTCTTTAACGTTATTAAACTCTTATTACCTACAAATACTTGATAACTTGGCACAAACTAGCAAAAATGCCCCTAAACAGTTAGTAGAGAAATTCAGAGATGAAGATCTAAAAGTTAGAGATGTTTGGCGTTATAAAATAATGGGCAGTATTGAAAATAATCAACCTAAGGAGACTTATTCTGGTAGTGGTGCAACAGAGGTTCATATCCTCAAAAGAGAGAATGAGAAAAAAAGAAGACTTAAACCGATAAGGAACCTCTTACAGGAGATACATAACCTAGTTTTTGCTCTTAAGCCTTGCTTTATGATGAGCCCGCTCACAGTAAGCCAATATATTGACCCTAATTTGATTAAATTTGATGTTGTTATTTTTGACGAAGCATCGCAAATAATGCCTGAAGATGCAGTGCCATG
>C687J35174_10013104_pt1 | contig 10075 bp, 6 predicted proteins | sample RifCSPhighO2_01_FD_35174 | JGI IMG/M metagenome (IMG submission 35174)
GCCAGCCATTCGCTCAGGTTGTCGATGTGCAGGGCGTCGGCTGCGCAGATCATTTTCAGCAGTTCGCGCAGCTTGCCCGGCAGGTAACGGCTCTGGCCGCTGGCGAACAGCAGCAGGTCGTCGTCGACTTCGGACCAGGCCATGCGCGCGCTTGGGTTGCGGATCAATACGCCGCCATCTTCCAGGCTGCCGACCACGTCTTCTTCCAGCAGCTCTTCCGGGCCGGCGACCAGTTCCGGGTAGCGCGGCTCGGTCATGAACTGGCCGAACCAGGTCAGCAGCATGCGCTCGTCGCTCATGTGCTCGGCCAGCAGGCTCTTGAGGCGGTCGAGGGCATCGCTCTGGATCTGGTGTGGATCGCTGGCCGGTTGGATGTCGGCGTCGGTGTAACGCTCTTCGTCGGTCAGGTACTGGCTGAGGAAGTCGGTGAAGTGAGTCAGTACTTCGGCGGCGCTTGGCGCGCGGAAGCCGACCGAGTAGGTCATGCAGTCATCTTCGGCAATGCCATAGTGGGCCAGGCGTGGCGGCAGGTAGAGCATGTCGCCCGGTTCCAGCACCCATTCGGCGATCTCTTCGAATTCGGCGAGGATGCGCAGGTCGGCGTGTTGCAGCATCGGGCTGTCAGAGCTGCACATCTGGCCGATCTTCCAGTTGCGCTTGCCATGGGCTTGCAGCAGGAACACGTCGTAGTTATCGAAGTGCGGACCCACGCTGCCACCGGGCGCGGCGAAGCTGATCATCACGTCGTCGATGCGCCAGCTGGGCAGGAAGCGGAACTGTTCGAGCAGTTCGGCGACTTCCGGCACGAACTGGTCGACCGCCTGCACCAGCAGGGTCCACTCGCGCTCGGGCAGGGTGCTGAAGGTGTCTTCGGCGAACGGGCCGCGGCGCAGTTCCCACGGACGCTCGCCGTGTTCGATCACCAGGCGCGACTCGACTTCTTCTTCCAGGGCCAGGCCGGCCAGTTCATCGGCGTCGATCGGGCTTTCGAAATCAGGAATGGCCTGACGGATCAGCAGCGGTTTTTTCTGCCAGTAGTCGCGCAGGAATTCCCGTGCCGTGATGCCGCCCAGAAGTTGAAGAGGGATATCAGGATTCATGTGTAACCTATTGAAAAAAAGCACTTTTCAGACTGGAATAAAAACGCCCGGCGCGGCCGGGCGTCTCAAAGGGGCTTGCGATGATCAGATGCGTTTGGCTTGGGCCACGGCGTTGCCGATGTAGTTGGCCGGGGTGAGCAGTTTCAGCTCGGCCTTGGCAGCGGCGGGCATGTCCAGGCCGTCGATGAAAGTTTGCAGTGCTTCAGGGCTGATGCCTTTGCCGCGCGTCAACTCTTTGAGCTTCTCATACGGGTTTTCGATGTTGTAGCGGCGCATCACGGTCTGGATCGGTTCGGCCAGAACTTCCCAGCATGCATCCAGGTCAGCGGCGATTTTCTGCTCGTTGAGTTCCAGCTTGCTGATGCCTTTGAGGCTGGCTTCGTAGGCGATCACGCTGTGGGCAAAGCCCACGCCGAGGTTGCGCAGTACGGTGGAGTCGGTCAGGTCGCGCTGCCAGCGGGAGATCGGCAACTTGCTGGCTAGGTGCTGGAACAGGGCGTTGGCGATGCCGAGGTTGCCTTCGGAGTTTTCGAAGTCGATCGGGTTGACCTTGTGCGGCATGGTCGACGAACCGATTTCGCCGGCAATGGTGCGCTGTTTGAAGTAGCCCAGGGAGATGTAGCCCCAGACGTCACGGTCGAAGTCGATCAGGATGGTGTTGAAGCGCGCAATCGCGTCGAACAGCTCGGCGATGTAGTCGTGCGGTTCGATCTGCGTGGTGTACGGGTTGAAGCCCAGGCCCAGTTCGTCTTCGATGAAGGCGCGGGCGTTGGCTTCCCAGTCGATCTCCGGATAGGCCGACAGGTGGGCGTTGTAGTTGCCCACGGCGCCGTTGATCTTGCCCAGCAGCGGGACGGCCGCCACTTGAGCGATCTGGCGCTCCAGGCGATACACCACGTTGGCCAGTTCTTTGCCCAGGGTGGTCGGCGAGGCCGGTTGACCGTGGGTGCGCGACAGCATCGGCACAGCGGCGAAGCGGATCGCCAGTTCGCGGATGGCTTCGGCGGTCTGGCGCATCAGCGGCAGCATCACCTCATCACGGCCTTCGCGCAGCATCAGGGCGTGGGACAGGTTGTTGATGTCCTCGCTGGTGCAGGCGAAGTGGATGAATTCGCTGACGTTGGCCAGTTCCGGCAGCTTGGCCGCTTGCTCTTTGAGCAGGTATTCGATGGCTTTGACGTCGTGGTTGGTGGTGCGCTCGATCTCTTTGACACGCTCGGCGTGCTCCAGAGAGAAGTTTTCCGCCAGGGTGTTCAATACCGCGTTGGCTTCGGCGGAGAACGCCGGCACTTCACTGATGGCAGGGTGAGCGGCCAGGCGCTGGAGCCAGCGCACTTCAACCAGTACGCGGGCACGGATCAGGCCGTATTCACTGAAAATCGGGCGCAGGGCCTGGGTCTTGCCGGCGTAGCGGCCGTCAACAGGGGAAACCGCAGTGAGCGAAGAGAGCTGCATGGGGTGTTCTCGGACAGTCGGGCAACGAAATGGGGCGCGTATCATACATGAAAAAATCCGCCGGTCCGTCGCCAACTGACCGGCGTATTACGCGTATTGCTAAGTTCGGTGCTGTCGATGCGGGTTATTCGTTACGCATCAATGGGTAAAGCTCTTTGAGCAATTTTTTGCGGCTAATCACCAGCTGCCAGCGATGACCGCCCAATTGTCGCCATAGGCGTGCCGAGCGGATACCGGCCAGCAGCAGGGCGCGAATTTTCGAGGCGTTGCTCGGTTGCTGCAGGTTGCGCATGTCACCGTGCACCTGGATGCGTTGGCGCAGGGTGCTCAGGGTGTCCTGATACAGTGCCCCGCATGCGGCGATCACGTTTTCGTGGGCCGGACCGAAGTGCTCGACCTGAGACTGGATCTGCGGCAGGCGCTTGCCGATGATCTCCAGCATGTCTTCGCGCTTGGCCAGTTGACGCTCCAGGCCCAGCATGGCCAGGGCATAGCGCAGCGGTTCGCGTTGCAGGGCACTTGGGTCGCGTTCGAGGGCGCCGATCAATGCGCGATAGCCTTCACGCAGGTTGATATCGTCGCCGCCATAGACTTCCAGGGTGTCCTTGGGGTCGCGAATCAGCAGGCTGCCGAGCATGCAGGTCAGGCCGGCCTCGTTGGTCTGGCCGGTCTTGGCGATCTTGTCCACCAGCACCGCGGCGAGGAATACGCCGCCCAGCGCCGTCAGTTGCTCCTGGGTGGGACTCATTGCGCCTGGCCTTTACTGGTGCTCTTGCTTGTCCAGGGTTCTGCAACTTCGATCACACCGCCGCCAAGGCAGATCTCGCCGTCGTAGAACACCACGGATTGGCCTGGAGTGACCGCGCGTTGCGGGTCATCGAAGGTCGCGCGATAGCCGGTAGCGGTTTTCTCCAGGGTGCAGGGCTGGTCGCCCTGGCGATAACGAACCTTGGCGGTCAGCCTGCGCGGCTGGCTCAGGTCGATCGGGTTGACCCAATAGATATCCGAAGCGAGCAGGGCGCGGGAAAACAGCCACGGGTGATCGTTACCCTGGCCAACGATCAGCTCGTTGTGTTCCAGGTCCTTGATCAGCACGTACCACGGCTCGTCGCTGGCGTCTTTCAGGCCGCCGATGCCCAAGCCCTGGCGTTGGCCGATGGTGTGGTACATCAAGCCATGGTGGCGGCCGATGACTTCACCTTCGGTGGTCTTGATCTCGCCCGGTTGTGCCGGCAGGTATTGCTTGAGGAAGTCGCTGAAGCGCCGTTCGCCGATAAAGCAGATCCCGGTGGAATCCTTCTTTTTCGCGGTCGCCAGCTCGTATTTCTCGGCAATTGCGCGAACCTGGGGTTTTTCCAGTTCGCCGACCGGGAACAGGGTCTTGGCGATCTGCTCGCCGCCAACGGCGTGCAGGAAGTAGCTCTGGTCCTTGTTCGGGTCCAGGCCCTTGAGCAGTTCGGTGCGGCCGTCGATGTCGCGGCGGCGCACGTAGTGACCAGTGGCGATCAGATCGGCGCCGAGCATCATGGCGTAGTCGAGGAACGCCTTGAACTTGATCTCGCGGTTGCACAGGATGTCCGGGTTTGGCGTACGACCGGCCTTGTATTCGGCCAGGAAGTGCTCGAACACGTTGTCCCAGTACTCGGCGGCGAAGTTGGCGGTGTGCAGCTTGATGCCAATCTTGTCGCACACGGCCTGGGCGTCCGCCAGGTCATCCATGGCGGTGCAGTATTCGGTTCCGTCGTCTTCTTCCCAGTTCTTCATGAACAGGCCTTCCACCTCATAGCCCTGCTCGATCAGCAGGAGGGCGGAAACGGAAGAGTCCACGCCGCCGGACATGCCGACAATGACGCGCTTCTTTTGTGTGTCAGAAGGGGCTGGATCACGCATAGGGATTCAATGAGTGTCTTGAAAAAGGACGCGATTCTAACAGGCTCCAGCCCGCAAGGCTAAAGAGAAGGGCGGATCAATTCGAGGCCGAAGTGTTTGCCGTCCAGATAATCGTCGATGCAACGCATGATCAGCTCGCTGCGCCAGTTGTCGCGCCGGCCGATTAATTCCTCGCGGGTCAACCACTTGGCACCGACGATGCCCTCATCCAGTTGATACTCGGGGTGATGTTTCAGCGGTTTGGCGATGAAGCAGACCCGCTGGTAGGTCACGCCGTTGCTCGGGGCGGTATAGAGATAGATTCCCAGTACACCGGTGGGTTCGACGTCCCAGCCGGTTTCCTCGAGGGTTTCGCGCACGGCGGCCTCGGTCAGGGTTTCGTTCGGGTCCAGGTGGCCGGCGGGTTGGTTGAGCACCACGCGTCCGTGCTTGAGTTCTTCGACCATCAGGAAGCGGTCGTTGTCTTCGACGATGGTGGCGACGGTGATGTGGGGTTGCCAGTCCATGAATTTCCCTTGATGTTGAAATGCTGTCCCTGTGGGAGCGAGCCTGCTCGCGAAGGCTGTGGGTCAGCCAGCATTGATGTTGAATGATAAACCGCTTTCGCGAGCAGGCTCGCTCCCACAGGGTCCGGTTTCGACAGATAAATTTGTGTGATGGCTGAAAACACAAACCCCGGCACATGGCCGGGGTTTGTGATGTTCCCTTACAACCTTAAACCAACGCTGCAACCGCTGCGTTGAAGGTCGCGCTCGGGCGCATGGCCTTGCTGATCAGCTCGGCATCGGCGTGGTAGTAACCGCCGATGTCCACTGGCTTGCCCTGTACGGCGTTGAGCTCGGCAACGATGGTTGCTTCGTTCTCGGTCAGGGTCTTGGCCAGGGTCGCAAACTGCGCTTGCAGTGCAGTGTCTTCGGTCTGGGCGGCCAGGGCTTGAGCCCAGTACAGCGCCAGGTAGAAGTGGCTGCCGCGGTTGTCGATGTTGCCGACTTTGCGCGATGGCGACTTGTTGTTGTCCAGGAACTGGCCAGTGGCCTGATCCAGGGTCTTGGCCAGAACCAGCGCCTTGGGGTTGTTGTAGGTCACGCCCAGGTGCTCAAGGGAAGCGGCCAGGGCCAGGAACTCGCCCAGGGAATCCCAGCGCAGGAAGTTTTCTTCCAGCAGTTGTTGCACGTGCTTCGGAGCCGAACCGCCGGCGCCGGTTTCGAACAGGCCGCCGCCATTCATCAGCGGAACGATCGACAGCATCTTGGCGCTGGTGCCCAGTTCCATGATCGGGAACAGGTCAGTCAGGTAGTCGCGCAATACGTTGCCGGTTACCGAGATGGTGTCTTTGCCTGCGCGAGTGCGTTGCAGGGTGAACTTCATCGCGTCGACAGGTGCCATGATCTGGATGTCCAGGCCGGCAGTGTCGTGATCCTTCAGGTAAGCCTGGACTTTCTCGATCACCACGCCGTCGTGGGCGCGCATCGGGTCCAGCCAGAAGATCGCTGGCGTGCTGCTTGCGCGGGCACGGTTGACGGCCAGCTTGACCCAGTCCTGGATCGGCGCGTCTTTGGTCTGGCACATGCGGAAGATGTCGCCGGCTTCAACCGACTGTTCCAGCAGCAGGGTGCCATTGGTGTCGGTCACGCGGACAACGCCGTTGGTCTTGATCTGGAAAGTCTTGTCGTGCGAGCCGTACTCTTCGGCTTTTTTCGCCATCAGGCCAACGTTCGGCACGCTGCCCATGGTGGTTGGATCGAACGCGCCATTGGCCTTGCAGTCTTCAATCACTGCCTGGTAGATGGTGGCGTAGCAGCGATCCGGGATCACCGCCTTGGTGTCGTGCAGCTGGCCGTCGGTGCCCCACATCTTGCCGGAGTCACGGATCATGGCTGGCATCGAGGCGTCGACGATGACGTCGCTCGGCACGTGCAGGTTGGTGATGCCTTTGTCGGAGTTGACCATGGCCAACGACGGACGAACGGCGTAGACCGCCTGGATGTCCGCTTCGATGGCGGCTTGCTGCTCGGCAGGCAAGGCCTTGATGCGCGAGTACAGGTCGCCGATGCCGTTGTTCAGGTTGAAGCCGATCTGCGCCAGCACGTCAGCGTGCTTGGCCAGGGCGTCTTTGTAGAACTCGGCAACGATCTGGCCGAACATGATCGGGTCGGAGACCTTCATCATGGTGGCTTTGAGGTGAACCGACAGCAGCACGCCTTGTGCCTTGGCGCTTTCGATTTCAGCGGCGATGAAAGCGCGCAGGGCGTTTTTGCTCATCACGGCGCAGTCGAGGATCTCGCCAGCCTGGACGCTGGTTTTTTCTTTCAGGACGGTGGTGGTGCCGTCTTGAGCGATCAGTTCGATCTTGACCGCGCCAGGGGCGTCGATCAGGGCAGCTTTTTCGCTACCGTAGAAATCACCGCTGCTCATGTGCGCGACGTGGGACTTGGAGTCTGCGGCCCAGGCGCCCATTTTGTGCGGGTGCTTGCGTGCGTAGTTCTTCACCGACAGTGGAGCGCGGCGGTCGGAGTTGCCTTCGCGCAGAACCGGGTTCACGGCGCTGCCCTTGACCTTGTCGTAGCGCGCCTTGGCTTCTTTGTCGGCGTCGCAGGTCACGGTTTCCGGATAGTCCGGCAGGGCGTAGCCCTGGGCTTGCAGCTCCTTGATCGCGGCTTGCAGTTGCGGAACCGAGGCGCTGATGTTCGGCAGCTTGATGATGTTGGCTTCAGGCGTAACGGCCAGCGCGCCCAGTTCGGCAAGGTGGTCGGCTACGGCTTTGTCGCCCAATTGCTCGGGGAAGCTGGCCAGGATGCGCCCTGCAAGAGAGATATCGCGGGTTTCAACGGCGATATCAGCCGAGGCGGTGAACGCCTCTACGATAGGCAACAGTGAATAGGTGGCGAGGGCGGGAGCTTCGTCGGTGAAGGTATAGATGATCTTCGAGCGGGTGGGCATATTCGGATTAACTCTCTCTTCTTTGCTAAAGCGTGCGCAGAAACTCGAGGGGCGCCGGGTAAGCGCGTTCGTTCAAAGTCATCCATGAGCCGAATATCGAGATTTCGTTGCTGTGATGTTGGGTGCATCAGTAGGGCGTCAAGCAGGCGGGCTGCGGTAGCAGGCCGTCTCATCGGGCGCAAACACTCGTCGTAGAGCTGTTCAGCCTGATGTGACCCTTTAGTCAGCGGCCGCATTATACATAGGTAGCTGGCAATCTGCCGATGGTTCATACACATCTGTTGTCGTCCATTGGTCTAAAGGTCGCAGGGACGAGCAGGGCGTATGGTCATTCTTCGTGCTTGAGATTGGCGTTTTTCCCTTTGCTTTCAGGCTTGTAGGTCGCGCGTTGAGCGGCTTTGCGGCAGATGAATGGAACATAGGGTTTGCGCGCCGATTTAACTGGGTTACGCTCGAACCAAGCCAGATGTTCAATCCAATCAATGGAGTTCAGCATGGGTTACAAGAAGATTCAGGTTCCAGCCGTCGGCGACAAAATCACCGTCAATGCAGACCATTCTCTCAATGTTCCTGATAATCCGATCATCCCGTTCATTGAAGGCGACGGCATTGGCGTTGACGTCAGCCCCGTCATGATCAAGGTTGTCGATGCTGCCGTGGAAAAGGCCTACGGGGGCAAGCGCAAGATTTCCTGGATGGAAGTCTATGCTGGCGAAAAGGCTACACAGGTCTACGACCAGGACACCTGGCTGCCCCAGGAAACCCTGGACGCCGTGAAAGACTACGTCGTTTCCATCAAGGGCCCGCTGACCACGCCGGTCGGTGGGGGTATCCGCTCCCTCAACGTTGCCCTGCGCCAGCAGCTGGACCTGTATGTGTGCCTGCGGCCAGTGGTGTGGTTCGAAGGTGTGCCAAGCCCGGTGAAAAAACCTGGCGACGTCGACATGGTGATCTTCCGCGAGAACTCCGAAGACATCTACGCCGGTATCGAGTGGAAGGCCGGCTCGCCCGAAGCCACCAAGGTCATCAAGTTCCTGAAAGAAGAAATGGGCGTCACCAAGATCCGTTTCGACCAGGACTGCGGCATCGGCATCAAGCCGGTGTCCAAGGAAGGCACCAAGCGCCTGGTGCGCAAGGCCCTGCAGTACGTGGTGGACAACGACCGCAAGTCGCTGACCATCGTGCACAAGGGCAACATCATGAAATTCACCGAAGGCGCCTTCAAGGACTGGGGCTATGAGGTGGCGAAGGAAGAATTCGGCGCCGAGCTGCTCGATGGCGGCCCGTGGATGAAATTCAAGAACCCGAAAACCGGCCGCGAAGTCGTGGTCAAGGACGCCATTGCCGACGCCATGCTCCAGCAGATCCTGCTGCGTCCAGCCGAATACGATGTGATTGCCACGCTGAACCTCAACGGTGACTACCTCTCCGACGCCCTGGCGGCGGAAGTGGGCGGTATCGGTATCGCGCCAGGCGCGAACCTGTCCGATACCGTGGCCATGTTCGAAGCCACCCACGGTACCGCGCCGAAATATGCCGGCAAGGACCAGGTCAACCCGGGTTCGGTGATCCTTTCGGCCGAAATGATGCTGCGTCACCTGGGCTGGACCGAGGCGGCGGACCTGATCATCAAGGGCACCAACGGTGCGATCAAGGCCAAGACCGTGACCTATGACTTCGAGCGCCTGATGGAAGGTGCGACGCTGGTTTCGTCTTCCGGGTTCGGTGAAGCGCTGATCAAGCACATGTAAGCAAACGACAGGCATACAAAAACCGCCCGATTCAATTGATTGAGTCGGGCGGTTTTTTATGACTGGATGACGGTGCGGCGTTAAACCGTCACGGTCTGTTGCGTGGCAGGGGTTGAGGTTTTCGAATCATCTACAGGGTTGCCGATGTTCACGGCATGCAGACCTTTGGGTCCCTGGATGATTTCGAATACGACAGCCTGGCCGGCCTTCAGGGTTTTATAACCATCCATTTGGATGGCCGAGTAGTGAGCGAACAAGTCTTCTGTCTTGCCGTCCTCGTTGATGAAGCCGTAACCCTTGGCGTTGTTGAACCATTTCACCTTGCCGCTGACCTTGACACCTGACATACCAACTCCCTCTGCAACAGTCTCCATCACTGGAGTATCATCCAGTACATCCGCAGTCACTTTTTAGGAAAAAAGTTGACTCCGCGGACCTTTTTTACCCACTGTGGGCTCTATTGGTTGTAACACCGTTTTGCCGATAGTCAAGGTGACCAGGCAGTCGGAGTTGAAATCGCCCAAGACCGCCCCCACCACTGTATTTGCACAACTGACGAACCTTTCTTTCCATGCATGCAATCAGCCAGATTCGACTAACATTCAATCAGGATCGCCCGACTCTCCAGAAAGATCGCCCGGAGGAACACGACGACGATTCCGCAGGCATTGCTGTTCAGGAGGCCAAGCCTGCGTTACAGGCGCCGCCGATGTACAAGGTGGTTTTGTTTAATGATGACTACACACCGATGGATTTCGTCGTCGAAGTGCTCGAGGTGTTTTTTAACCTGAATCGCGAGCTGGCGACCAAGGTCATGCTGGCCGTCCATACAGAAGGGCGGGCAGTATGTGGAGTGTTTACCCGCGACATCGCCGAGACAAAGGCCATGCAGGTCAACCAGTACGCCAGGGAAAGCCAGCATCCGCTACTCTGTGAAAT
>C687J35174_10013105_pt1 | contig 10075 bp, 13 predicted proteins | sample RifCSPhighO2_01_FD_35174 | JGI IMG/M metagenome (IMG submission 35174)
TGTACTATCTGTACGCATATATGTAATGTATCCAGATTCATAAAGCTTTTGTGCTAGTTGCATTGTACGTTTTGGAGCATAACCAAGATTTGACGCACTCGATTGCTGCAAAGTTGAAGTCGTAAACGGCGGTGATGGATGACTTTTTGACTCTTTTGACTCAACACTTGAAACTTCGAAAGTGGCTTTTTCTAGGTCGCTTTTTATTTTGGAGGCTGAAGCTTCATCATCTATTAAAGTAAGCGAGGTCGTATATTGTCCTGCAAAAAGGTCGAACTTCTTTCTAATATAAATACTTTGTCCATCAATTGAGACTAAAGGTGCAATAAACTTGTCTTTATCAGAAAACTCACCTTTGATCTCGTAATATGGACTTTTTTCAAAACTCTTAATTTCTCTTTCCCGTTCTGCAATAAGCCTTACGGCAACGGATTGAACACGTCCAGCTGAAAGGCCATACCTAATTTTCTCCCATAGAAGCGGTGAAAGCCTGTATCCAACAAGCCTATCTAAAATTCGCCTTCCCTGTTGTGCATTTATCAAATTCATGTCTAATTTACGAGGTTTTTTAAATGCATCTAAGACCGCTTCTTTTGTAATCGAGTTGAACGTTACCCGATAAACCTTTGGATTTTCGCCAGACTTATTTTTTATTTTATCTGCAATATCGTAATTCAAACCCGCTTCTGTGATTTTTAAATCTTTATCTCCATTAATAACGTTTGCAACATGCCATGAAATTGCTTCACCTTCGCGGTCAAGGTCTGTGGCTAAATAAATAGCATCTGATGTCTTAGCTTGCTTTTTCAGATCCAAAACAACATCTTTTTTAGAAGGAAGAATTACATATTCAGGTTCAAAATCATTTTCAAAATCAACGCCAAGTCCAGACTTAGGAAGATCTCGAATATGCCCAACAGATGACACAACTATGTAATCATCACCCAAGAAACTAGCAAGTTTCTTCGTTTTTGACGGGGATTCAACTACGACCAGATTTTTCATATTTATACAGTCTAACACTATCTAATAGAAGTCAAACGGCAACCTGCCACTTACCTAAACGGTCTTTTTTAATATACATAGCAATCTCAAGTGAAGTTAAAGCGATATTAGTTTCAGAAATATTAGAACCTAAACCAAGGCAAATTCCTTCGATATCAAGTGGCAACAATTCACGCTTTAGCAAATTAAGAACTGAAACTTCTAACTTATTTTCCGATTCAGATAAATTTAATGGATTACGCAAGCGTCTTTTTTCGACGGAAATACCAAGATAATCTAATACGTCACCTGCATCATCTAATAAAGTTGCCCCAGACTTAATTAAAAAGTGTGAACCTTTACTAACAGGATTAAATATAGATCCTGGAACTACAAAAACGGTCTTACCTTGGTCTAAAGCCTCACTAGCCGTAATAAGGCTTCCAGATTTTATTCCTGCCTCTATTATTATTACAGCTTTTGATAAACCTGAAACAATTCTGTTTCTAGCAGGGAAAGTCCACCCTTTTGCATTTTCATAGTCAGAATATTCAGAAACAATAAATCCACACTTTTTTGAAATGATTTCATCTGCAACACCTTTTGCATATCCATATTTACTAATATTCTGAATTCCATAGCCTAAAACTGCTATAGTGCGGCCGCCGACTGCAATTGCTGCTTTGTGTGCTTCAATATCTGCCCCATACATAAGACCGCTAACAATAGTTACACCGGCGGCCGCAATCCTTGATACCAAATCTTTACATGCAAGTCTTCCATAGTTTGTGATTTTTCTTGAACCGACAACTGCAATAGCATTTAAATCGGATTCGACTGGATCGCCAAGAACATTTAAATTTTTGCAACTAGGATTTATCGATTTTTGCATCTCTTCTAAATATTCAGGCAGTACTTGAGATTTATCTCGAAGGTTTATCCTTTTTATTTCCATTCCTAAATACTAGTTTTTCAAGATTAATTAATCTTGAAAAACTAATGAACTGCCAATAAACAAATAATGAAATTCTATAAACACTGTTGTCTTTCTTTACTAAAAATGCTTTAATACTCGCATGTCACGAATTTGCGAAATGTGCGAAAAGAAATCTCAAAAAGGGAAAAAGATAGCTCTGATCTGGGGAGTCAAATACAGAAGTATAAGACATAGACAGCCTAATTTGCGAAAAGTTGCCTTACTTGTTTCTGGCATTGAAGCAAAAGCTAAGGTCTGTACAAGTTGCCTTAAAACAATCAAAGCAAACAAAGTAAACGGCGTTACGAAAAAAGATTATTCAACCAAATAACCTATCCCGTGTACAGTTTCAATAAAACTTTCATTAAACGGCTTTTCAATTTTATCTCTTAATCTTTTTATATGAACGTCGACTGTATTTGTAAATGGATTTATTGAAGCATCCCAAACATTTTCTAAAATCTCGTTTCGAGTTAGAACTCGCCCTCTATTTATTAACAAAAACTCAAGTAACATAATCTCCTTTTTACGAAGTTTCAACCTTTGTTTTTTGTATGATGCACGTCTTCTTGCACGATCGATAGAAATTCCCCTTAACGTTAAATTTTCTAGTGTCTTTGTGTCTCCTACATCTACCCTTCTTATTAAAACACTTAGCCTTGATTTTAATTCTGTTTTACTAAAAGGCTTAACCAAGTAGTCATCGGCCCCTCTTCCAAAAGCAATGTCTTTGTCAGATACAGTAGCTTTTCCAGAAATAACTATTATTGGAACATTTTTAACACGAGCTTTTATTAGTGCACACAGATCTTCACCATCCATATCAGGTAATACTAGATCTAAAACAATCACGTCATAGTGATTGAAATATGCTAATTCTTCAGCAGCACTTGCATTCATGGCTGTATCAACAATATAATCGTCTTTCAGGAATCTTGTCAAAGTTTTGATAACTCTTGGGTCGTCATCAATTAAAAGCAGTTTCATACAAAGAGCATACAAGGATAAAACAAACATTTCATTAACGAATTATTAAAAAATTTTAAACGGAAAATGAACGGAATTGGATTATTATTTAAGCTTTGCGTTTTCTTTATGAACAGTTCTTTTTCTACACCATTTACAGAATTTTTTTATTTCGAGTTTATCTGGCGTATTTATCTTATTTTTTTCAGTGATGTAGTTTCTGTGACTACAGTCGCCACAAACAAAAAGCATCATTTGCCTTTGTCCCTTTTTTGCCATGTGGAGATTCTACCAATAACAAACGTAACAATGCAAGACAGAAGTGAATAGAAAGATAAGTCCACCCGCTCTGCCGTGAGCTCCCAAGTCAACCACGAAAGTCGACGGTGGGTACCCTAAGGGATTTGGCAATACCAAATTCCTACGCGAGTTCCCTAAAATAAGCTTGTGGTGATTGCTTATTGAACCCACGTACATTGCAGGTAATTTGAGATTTATCATCTCAATAAAAATTCTAGTACAAAGGACGGCTATGTCAAGCGAGACTACAGTTTATTGCATTTTCGAAAAACGCTTTTTCTGATACAATTCACGCAATTAGTTTGATAATCTTATTCTTATATAAGAGAGGGGTGAATAAATAATGGAAAGTACACAACAAACAAATGAGCAAACACTCGATGAAAGTGAATTATGGTTTCATAACTTGGACGAAAATCAAAGAAAAGCCCTAGTAGCGCTTAAAACATTAGCAGAAGCTACACCTCAAAGAGCTGTAACTGTAGCTACTTACACAGATTTGATTGAGAAAACACTACTTAATAACCCGGATTATGTTTCAATGTTAAAAGGAAAAAACGAAGAAGAGGTTTAAAATGCAAAATACAAGCAAGGCACAGGTAATAAGACCTGCCCTAAAAATAGGTCTGCATGATAGTCATAAACAAAATGTTGCTTCTGTAAAAGCTCTTTTTCAAATCGCCGAACTTGGAAGAAAAAACAACGTGAAAGGGCCAAAGGATGGGGTCGAGAATTTCGACAAATATCTTTACAAAAAAAATGGATTTAAACTAGCTTCGGAATTATAGATTCTTAATAATTCGTATAATTTCTTGCGGATCGCTAGCAACAGCTCCATCAATACCAAATTTCTTAGCGGCTTTCACATTTGCATCTTTGTCATCTATAAAAAATAGATCTTTAGGAGATTCATTTAAAATTCTAATTGCCTCAATAAATGCATTACCGTCAGGCTTAAGAAATCCAATGTCATGTGAAAAAATCAATTGATCAAAAACTTCTAAAAGTCCGGTATTCTTCATCCCTGCAACCTTTAATGGATTTGTGTTTGAGAAAGCCACTAATTTAATCTTTTTATCCTCTTTAAATTCTTTAAGAAAATTTAGCAGCTCCAAATTCGCTAAACCAAACTGATTTGTTTCATCAACATGCATTTCCACATATTTATTACTCAATACTTCTGGACTAATATTTAAGTTAAACTCTTCTATTACCGGAGCCCATAACTGGCTTTCAGTAACCTCACCAACCCGAATTTTATCTAGCATTGGCAAAAATACATCCAAAAATTCGCCTATGTTTAAGTTGAGATGAGTCGCTATATTCTCGTGAATATTTGTTGGCGGAGATTTTCTTATTATTCCGCCGACATCTAAAATTAATGTTGTAATTCTGTTTTGCATGAATTAATTATACAAGCTCATTTAGTGATCAGCTTTTTGTTTTCTGGTTGATTAAGATAATTTTGCTTAGTTGAAACTTTTTTACCCGATTCTTTTTCTAGTTTTTGTCTTGCTTCTCCAGCAATAGTTCCTCCCTTTTTAGCAACGGTTTTATTTTCTATAAATCCTTTAGTATCTTTATTTTTTGCTATTTCTGTTGTAGAAGCTTCACCAAGCATTGAAAAAATTAACTCCAAATCATTCATATGGTCACGAAGGTTTTCTCTTTTAAGACTTTTAAACTTTTTGTATTGTGACGGAGTCATCCCAAAAGTAGCTTGAGATATTTCGGCAGTAAGTATTGCATATTCTCTTTCGCCACCAACATTTCTATTTTTCCATTCACTTGTTAATTGTTCTCTAACTTGAATGCCTCGCATCCTTTTTTCTATCCAGTTATCAGAATATCCCTTGGCTTTATACAAAGCCCGTGTCCTTTTTGTTGCTAATTCTGGGTCTTCTATTTCTTGGATTCTTTCATATCCAACTTTTGCCAACCATTTCTTAAAAGGTTCTGCTTTAGGAGAAGGAATTGATTGGATAATTCTGAAAATCCCTTCAGTATTAGCACAATTCATTTTCTGTTTACCGCCTTCAGTTTCAACTAAAAGGGTATGTACAATTTGTACCCACCCTTTTGCTAGCTCTTGATCACGCTGCTTCATGCGATTTACATATTGTTTTGGATCAGAAGAATCAATTAAAGCTAAAACAGCATCTTCTACCACAAACCACCATTCGTTATTGTGAATAATTTTTCGAATCCCCATGCCTTTAAAAATTGATATTTTTGTAGTTTCAGTCATGGATCTATTTTTACCAAGTTCCAACCTAAAAAACAATACATTAGATACAAAATCTTATTTCACTAACCATCTTTGTCTTACCGCTTCAAATATTATTACCGCACAAGAAACTGAAACATTTAAAGAATCCGCAGTTCCTTGCATTGGTATTTTAATTTGTTCTGTATTTTTTAGCCAAAATTCAGAAAGTCCATCAGCTTCACTTCCGACAACAATCGCAGACGGTTTCTTATAGTCTACTTTGAAATAAACCTCCTTTGCTGATGATACACCACCATAAAGGCTTATTTTCTTGCTTTTTAGCCATTCAAAAGTCTCCTCGCTACTTCCAATTGCAAATGGCACAGAAAACAAGCATCCGACACTTGCCCTTATTACATTTGGATTATATAAATCGGTATTTGGATCACACACTATTATTGCATCAACTTTTGCTGCATCTGCTGTTCTAAAAATTGCACCTAAATTCCCAGGCTTTTCGACAGTTTCAATTATAATAACTAAAGGATTTTCAGACAACTTCAAATCATTTAAATTATGTGATTGAGACTTAAAAACTGAAATAACTCCATCAGAAAACTCCCTGTATGCGAGATTTTCAAATATGCTTTGGCCTATCAAAAATATCTTGCTCTCATCTATGTTTAAACTATTTTGAAACTCTAGATTTTTCTTATGACCGACTTCTGGGCAGTAAAATATTGATTCAACTTGATACCCTGATTTTATGGCTCTTTGTAGTTCCCTTTCGCCTTCAACGATAAAAAGTCCTTCAGATTTCCGAAAAGAAGATTTGGAATACAACTTATTTAAAAATTTAACTTTTGGATTTTGGTTACTAGTAATAATTTCTGTTGACACTTATTAATATCAATCAAATGGAGCCTTGGACAAGATTCGAACTTGTGACCTGCTATTTAAAATGAAGCACTAAAGTGCTTCATTCAGTGAAAGTAAACTTTCACTGCCAAAACTCTGGAGCCATCTCTGGGATTCGAACCCAGGACCTACGGTTTACAAAACCGTTGCTCTACCAACTGAGCTAAGATGGCATGGAGCACACTCCGTGTACTCAAAAACTAATTCTCGAATACTCGAATAGTTTTTGGAGCCCAGGGTGAGAGTTGAACTCACGACTTCTTCCTTACCATGGAAGCGTTCTACCACTGAACTACCTGGGCGTATTCTACCATCCAAAACCTCATCATTCTATCATCGCAAATTAAAACAACAAATTAATAATAAAATTCACAATTGGGAAAACAATTTTCTCAACACTTCCAGTAACTAACAAAACAATAAGGATAATTAAGCCATATTTTTTTGTTTCTTCCCACTGAAGTGCTAAATGTGGAAGCAAAATCCCCGAGACAACCTTAAAACCATCAAGTGGTTCAATAGGAATCAAATTGAAAACGCCAAGAGCAATATTTAGAAAGATGAAATTCTCAAGAATAAAATAAATCAATCCGAATTGATCAAAAAAATTAGCTTTTAATACAAAAGATATTATAGTTGCAATCAAAAAATTCGATGCTGGCCCAGCTATGGCAACTAGTGCCGTATCCCTTCGAATGTTTTTCAGATTAAACTGGTTAAAGACAACAGGTTTTCCCCAGCCTATTCCTGCAAAAATAATCAATAAAGTTCCCCAAGGATCAAGATGGGAAAGCGGATTTAGTGTAAGACGGCCTTGCGCTTTTGGCGTGTCGTCACCAAGTTTTACTGCCATAAATGCATGTGCCGCCTCGTGAATTGTTATTGCGAAAATAATGCTGGCCAAAAGCGCAAGGCCCGCAATTGGACTCTCAAGGAAGATTGAAAATATCATTAAACCAGTATAAACGAGATTTCATTTGCAATCAAAAGAATTTTGATTAGAATAACTTTATGAACGTCTTTGCCATTTTTGCACAAATTCCTCGTCACATTAGAAAATATTCCCCAAAGCCACACACGATTTCTTTCAAACATGCGTGGGATGGCGTAAAATTCGCATTTAGAACTCAACCGAACTTTAGGTTTCACCTATTTGCTTTCACACTTGCAATTGTGTCTGGATTCCTTTTTAAAATCTCTTATCTCGAATTTCTAGCAATAATACTAATTAGCGGAATTGTTTTTTCAATGGAAATGCTAAATACTGCGCTTGAAGCACTTGGAGACGAAGTCGCAAAAGGGCAGTTTGTTGATTTAATAAAGGTTTCTAAAGACGTCTCCGCCGGCGGCGTCCTTCTATCGGCGGCCGCCGCCATCATTCTTGCAATCATTATCTTTGTGCCAAAAATGCTTTTTGCTTTATCTCTATTGTGATTTTAAATCACAACACTTATAATTTTTGAGTGTTTGACCCAATCGCGTTTCTCAAAGAAACAAAAATAGAGCTAGAAAAAGTAACTTGGCCCAATAAAGCCGAAACTATAAGATTGACGCAAGTAATAATTATTGTTACCCTTATTGTCAGCTTTTATCTTGGCCTGCTTGATTATTTGTTTAGTAGGCTTGTGAAATTTTTGATAAGTTAAGTTTTAAATATGGCAGAAGACATTCTCGAAACAACAGCAACAGAAAGAAAGGAAGCTCCAGCAACAATTAAGTTCACGGCTACACCAAATGAAGATGCATTATGGTATGTTGTACACACTTACTCTGGACACGAACAAAAAGTTGCAATAACCCTTGGTGAAAGAGTTCATTTAATGGACCTTTCTGATAGAATAAATGAAGTTTTAATTCCTACTCAAAAGAAAATAATAATATCAGGTGGAAAGAAAAAAGAAATTAAAGAAAGAATGTTCCCTGGATATATTTTAGTAAAGGCCGTGGTTGACGATAATGTCTGGCACGCAATCAGAAGCACTCCAGGAGTGACAGGCTTTGTGGGGATTGGAAATAAACCAACTCCATTATCAAAAAAGGAAGTCGATTCAATTATTAGGTTTATGAAGCTCGACAAACCAACATTTGAAGCTAAATTCAAAGAAGGCGATGGTGTTAAAGTTACTGATGGTGCATTTAAAGACTTTTTGGGCAAGGTTAATAAAGTTATGACAGATCAAGGTAGACTTGAAGTTTTGGTTTCAATTTTCGACAGAGAAACNCCAGTAGAAGTTGATTTCGCACAAGTTGAGCCAGTATAAGATTTAAAATTTGAATATGCCAAAACTAAAAACAAAAATAAAACTAAATATTCCAGCCGGAAAGGCTAATCCAGCACCTCCAGTAGGACCAGCACTAGGTCAACACGGAATTCAAATAATGCAATTTTGCAAGGAATTTAATGATAGAACTAAGGAAATGTCTGGTATTACTCCAGCAGAAATTAGTGTTTTTGATGATGGTTCGTACACTTTTATTTTAAAGACCTCCCCTGCTGCAAGTTTGATTCTTAAAGCAATTGGTCGCGAAAAAGGTTCTGGAGAACCAAATAAAACTAAAGTTGGAAAGATTACAAAAGATCAAGTCAAAGAAATTGCAGAGGCTAAAATGGCTGATTTAAATGCTCGTACAGTAGATCAAGCAATGAAAATAGTTGAAGGCACCGCAAGAAGTATGGGGGTAGACGTTTTATAAGGGCTACCCTTATTGTAAATATGACACAAAGAATCGTAGATCAAACAATAAAACCAGAAGATTTGGAAAAGATGGAACAAAAAGCCCAAAAAGCTGAAGAAAGTAAATCTAAAAAGAAAGATAAAGTTCAAAAGGCGAAAAAGAAAAGAAGCGCAAATTACGCAACATCAAAAAAGATTTTAGATAATTCAAAAGCATATTCAGTTAAGGAAGCCATAAAATCAATTAGAAAGGCTTTGCACACAAAATTTACCGAAGCCCTTGAATGCCATATAAACCTTGGTATAGATACTAAAAACTCCGATCAAAGAGTTAGATTTACAACGTCTTTACCTCACGGAATTGGAAAATCAATAAAGATTCTAGTAATTTCAGCTGACAAAGTTTCATCCGCAGATGATAAAGGCAAAGATGGCAATGTTACATGGAGAGACGTAAAAGTCATTGACGAAATTGTTTCTGGAAAATTAAAACCAGAAATAGATTTTAATATAATTATCGCTTCACCTTCTGTTATGAAAGATTTAGGAAAAGCTGCAAGACTTTTGGGACCAAAAGGTATGATGCCTTCTCCAAAAACAGGAACAATTACTGATAAACCAGAAAAGGTTTTAGAGGATTTAGCAAAAGGCCAAGTAGAAATTAAAAGCCAGCCAAGTCATGCAGTTTTGCATCAAATTGTTGGTGATTTTTCATTTAAAGATGAGCAACTAATCGAAAACGTTAATCATTTATTGCAGGAGTTGCAAAAGAATACTCCGTCAAAGATGAAAAAAAAGCTTATACAAAAAGTGTTTTTGACATCAACAATGGGTCCAAGTATAAGGGTAGCCCTGTAAAAATAAGGGTAGCCCTTATATTTGACAAATATGACACTTTACGTTTAGAATGTCGCAGTAAGTTCCTAAGACAGCGGAGGCACAGTCGGAATTTTGTTTCACAAAATTATAGACGATAGTCGTTAAAATTTCACCCCGCCGAGGAGAATAATATGTCAAAAAATATAAATATAAAAAAAGGTATAGTAA
>C687J35174_10013113_pt1 | contig 10072 bp, 10 predicted proteins | sample RifCSPhighO2_01_FD_35174 | JGI IMG/M metagenome (IMG submission 35174)
CTTCTTTAATTTTATTTGACAATTCTTCTCTGTAACATATAATCACCTTGGTCTTAAAACAGTGATGGGTGGCAAGTCAAGACAAGGAAACTTGTTTTGACTGGAGGGTCCGAATCCCTTCCGCTGGTTCTGACGTGACACCACTAGGTACGTAGCATAGATGGGAGGCTAAGAAACTCTATTTCTGGATAGAGCGGAGCCGAAAGTGAAATACCATTTCCTAGCTGGTGGGCATAGCCCTGCGACCGAGTCGTCTATTGGATAGCTCGGTTGGTTTCGTGGAATTGCGGCCGGGGTAGGTAAGTCACTCGATTTGCCTACCCTTTTTCTATTCTAAAAGCTCCCCAGAGAAGTTTCACACCTGGGAAGTGATATTGTATTTACACATAGGAAATTCCTTGCTAGACTAGTTATATGCCAGGCCGCTTAATACCTCTAGTCAACCAACAAACTTACCATGTTTTCAATAGGGGGATCGACCATAGACCTATCTTTACCAGCAAGAAAGAGTACCAAAGATTTCTCGACCTGATTAAATTCTACCAACATCTCTCTTTACCCCTAAGATACTCTTACTATTGCCGACTAACCGAAGAAAGAAAAAGCAAAGTCCTAGAGAGCCTAAAAAGTCAGAATAAAAAGCAGGTACATATATCAAGCTATTGTCTAATGCCAAATCATTTTCATTTTCTCCTGAAACAAGTTTCCGATAACGGGATCTCCAAATTCATGGCTAACCTTCAAAACAGTTACACTCGTTATTTCAACATCAAGAATAAGCGCGTTGGACCTTTGCTTTTAGATCAATTTAAAGGGGTACGTATTGAGACGGACGAACAACTACTACATGTTTCCCGTTACATTCATCTCAACCCTTATACAGGCTACCTTGTTAAGGATCTGGCGAGGCTACAAAACTATCCCTGGTCATCATTGAGAGAGTTTGTTGAAAATCCAACTGAAGAACTTTGTGAAAAAGAAATTATACTCTCAAACTTTTCTAAGTCTAATCCGTATACACAATTTGTATACGATCAAGCAGATTATCAGCGAGAGCTAGGGATGATTAAGCATTTAGTATTAGAATAGTAAAAATTCCCTGTGTGCGCTATTCATCACACTTCCCAGGTGTGATTTGTTTGTCAACGTATTTAAAACAGAAACCAGTAAACCAACCATGCGATTGCAAAATAAGCAGCTAGAAAAATTGTCAGAGTACCAGCTAACCCAAACTTACCTCCTTTAAGACTGATAACTGCCAAAATTATTCCTAATATCTCGATCACATAAGAGCTGCTAAAGACGACCCAATACCACCAAGGCACTAGTGACCGATCTTCTTTATACAAAACGGTGGTGTATAAATTTTTTAAGCCAATATCTTGCAATAAATCCCTAATCAAGTGAAGAGAAAAGAAGATTAAAATCAGATACAACCAAAACTTCTGTAAGGTTTTCATGCTCAAAGTCTACAAATAATCAATATTGCTAATCTTGATGCTAGAGATTTTACTTTTGCACTACGTAAACGACTCTATGCCTGGGAAGTAAAATGCCCTTCTTACCTTCAAATCTCTTACAATAACTTTCTAAATTAGACTTATCTTTCTCTGAATCAAAGTCTTCGAAAATAGGTACTCCTTGAAGGAAGTCATTCAATGCCTCAATTGAGTCATAATACTCGTTATAAATAAAATCCTCCGCAAAAATCACTTTAAATCCAATTCGGACAAATTGATCCTTGTCTTTCAAGAGGCGTGGGCTATCCCATTCTCCATAATTCTGGCCACGGCCAAACATTTTCTTAACATCAACGCAGTCTTGTTCTCCTATACCAATCTCTAAGTAATACCCAGCATTTTTAAGTACTCTGTAATACTCCTTATAAAAACCTGGTCCCCGTCGACAAAAAGCAATATCAAACGAGCCATCCGAAAAGGAAATCGTGCTCGCATCCTCGATCTTAAAATCTACGTTGTCTACCTCAAGCGTATTTTTCTTTGTTAAAGCGATTTTGATTAGCTCTACTGAGTTGTCAATTCCCTGGATATGTCCAAAATTAGCGGCAATCTCGAAGGCAAACTTACCGTCTCCGCAACCAATGTCCAAAGCCTTTTTATCTTTACCTGCAAGATCTACTAATTTGGTCTTAAAAACTTCTTCCGGGTCCTGGGAGGGATATTCCTTTTTTGCTTTAGTCTTGCTGCTTCCAAAGGCATAACCACCAAACTTCTTTGCTACTCTGTCGTAAAAATTTTCCATGGTTGAATTATACTTTATTCATTATTTTCTTGTTTATTACCCTTATCAATTTAGTTATCAAAGGCTTATGGTTGACAGGACTTAACAAAATCTGCTTAACTTAAATTGTGATAAAAAAGGTTCTGCTCGGTATTGGAACTTTAGTAATTCTTCTAATCGCCACTGCATTCTTTTCGATAAAGTCTGCTCAAAGCGACCCTCCCCCACAAGTTGTTGCCAATTTCACCAATCTAGATAAAATTGAAAAAATCTCAAAGTACCGTAGCTGTACAGGTCACGTAACAGTTCCTCAGGATGAGCGCGAAACAAAAAGAAACATGAAGCATTATTTTTGGGTGAAGCCAGAGTATAACAAGCCTAAGACCGTAGAAATTTATTCCCCATACGATGGGTATGTAGCAGATATTCGCTCTGAACCAGATCTTAATCTGGAAGGCGAGATTTGGATTTCCTCCAAAAAGATGTTTGCCCTGATACCGCCTCTTGGGGTGTGGACATTCAGTGCCCAGCATATAGATATAAGATCTGATTTAAAATTGGGTGATCAGGTTAAATCAGGAGAACTAATCGGCTGGTTAGCGACTTCTAAAACCCGGGGAGATTCCTTTGATATTATTTATGCAAGAAGCGGTTTCCCTCCTAAAAAGATCGACAACTGGACAGGACCATTTTCGGATTTGGACAGTGTTTTTAACCACATGTCATCAGACGTGCAGGCCGAGTACCAGAAAAAGGGTGTGTCTATGGAGAAACTAATTCTTTCCAAAGAGACAAGAGATCAGAACCCCTGCCAATATAGAGATGGAGGTCCCTACTTCGCCCCTCCTCAAAACAACCAGGACGATTGGGTAGAGCTTCACTAAACACCCGCCCCTCGGACTTCAGTCCAAGGCGAATCATTTAGTCTGTTACCTTTTGCTATACTCAAGATATGAGTATTTACACCAAAGCTAGGAAACACCTTGAAAAAGTGGATCCAGTTTTGTTTGAGGCCTTAACCAAAATCGGTGATCCTGATTTACCCACAAAACGTGTGCCCTCTGAGTATTTCCAAGCGCTATGCAATGAAATTATAGCCCAACAACTATCTGGTAAGGTGGCCGACGTTATTTTTGGTCGGTTTCTATCTTTATTTCTTAATCAAGAAGTAACTCCAAAAGCAATTCTCAATCTTACTCATGACCAACTCAGAGGAGTAGGAATGTCCAATTCAAAAGCATCGTTTTTGCATGATCTGGCACAAAAAGTGGAAACTCGTCAGCTTGAATTGGAAAAACTTAGCGGTCTAACTAATCAGGAGGTACTAACACATCTCACCAAGGTAAAAGGCATCGGTCCTTGGACTGCGGAAATGTTTCTGATGTTTACCCTCGGTCGCAGCGACCTCTTTTCCTTAGGTGACCAGGGACTCAAAAACGCGATCAAAAGACTTTACAACCTAGAAACAACCACTCCCGAGGTGTTAACTACTATTTCATCAAAGTGGTCGCCCTATCGCACCTATGCCTGTCTAATACTCTGGAAAAGTCTAGACAATAGGTGACCTAGCAAATTAAACCTATAAATGTTATAATTGTCCCCGTTGCCCGAAAATACAATACCGCTTCGGCGGGTTTTTTATTTTCGAGAATACCTTGGGTTTCAACCCAAGGATGAAGAGGAATCTCGAGAAAAGATGATATCTCGCACTTTAGTGCGAGGAGAATCATTGTTGAAACTGAATATATGTTAAATCTAAGAAATGTCGCCATTATTGCTCACGTTGACCACGGCAAGACTACGCTAGTCGATGCCTTACTTCGTCAATCCCAAACTAAGCTCAGCAAAGAATTCAACCAAGACTCTACTTTAATCATGGATAGTAACGATCTGGAAAAAGAGCGCGGAATAACTATATTTTCCAAAAATGCCTCCGTTGACTGGAACGGGACTAAGATTAATATCATTGATACGCCAGGACACGCTGATTTCGGCGGTGAGGTCCAACGGGTACTCAAAATGGCTGATGGGGTATTACTCCTAATAGATGCCAAAGAAGGTCCTATGCCTCAAACAAGATTTGTACTTAAGGAAGCTCTAAAACTAGGTCACAAAGTAATCGTGGTCATTAATAAAATTGATAAATCTGATGCCCGTATTCAGGAAGTCTTAAATAAAACTTTTGATTTATTTTTAGAGCTCGGGGCGGATGAGGAAGCAGCTTATTTTCCCACTATTTATTGTTCAAGCAAACTTGGTCTGGCCGGAACAGAACCAAACTTATCTGAGATGAAAGACATTTCTCCCATTTTTGAGGCTATTTTAAAATACATCCCCACTCCTTCTGGTAACCCGAATGAACTATTGCAAATGCTAGTAACCTCAACGACTGGAGACAATTTTAAAGGTAGGATCGCTAGTGGGAGAATCTATAACGGTGTTATCAGATCAGGACAGGAAGTAACGCACATAACTAGATCTGGACAATCCAGAAAATATCGCGTTAGCTCACTTATGACTTTTGTAGGTTTGGAGCGAGTTGAGATAAAAGAAGCTCAGGCTGGTGACATTGTGGCGCTATCTGGTATCCCTGATATCACAATCGGGGAAACCATTGCTGATAGTACAAACCCAAAAGCCCTACCCTTGATCGACATTGAAGAACCCACCGTAAGAATGACTTTTGGGATTAACGCTTCACCTTTGGCAGGCAAGGAAGGTGAGTTTAAAACTGCTCGGCTTATTCAAGAAAGGCTTTTCCGTGAACTTGAGACTGATGTCGCCCTAAGGGTTGAGGAGTCAGGAGGGAGCTGGATTGTTTCCGGTCGGGGTGAGCTTCACTTGGCAATTCTCATCGAGCGCATGCGCCGAGAAGGTTATGAATTTCAGGTTTCTCGCCCACAGGTTATTGAGAAAAAAATCGATGGTCACACACAAACACCATTCGAGAGGGTAATGATCGAGGTCCCAGAAGAATACTCAGGCATTGTTATGCAAAAAATGGGACTTCGTCATGGACAGCTTCAAGATATGGTCTCCGAGTCAGGAATTGTATTTTTAGAGTTTATTATTTCCACTAAGGAACTCTTTGGTTACCGAAGCGAGTTCATAGCGGACACTCGAGGATTGGGGATAATTAACTCCTCTTTCCTAGAGTATCGGGCTGACTCTGGCAACACTTATACCCGAGAAAGAGGTTCTTTGGTCGCTCATGAAAGTGGTGTCACTAAGCTATACGGTTTAATCGCTGCGCAGGGTCGAGGTGACTTATTTATAGGTCCCTCCACCCAAGTCTACGCTGGGCAAGTAATCGGTATGAACTCCCGTGGTGAGGATATAAGGATAAATGTCTGTAAAGAAAAGCAACAAACCAATCACCGCTCAAGCGGCGAAGGCGTCTCTGAGCATTTTAATACTCCCGAAGTTATGACTCTAGAAGCAGCTCTTGAGTACATCAATGATTCAGAACTAGTAGAAGTCACTCCGAAAAATATTAGAATCCGCAAGCTTAACCTTAATTCATAAGGCTAAATATACTTTTAATACGGTTTGTGATATAATACTTGAAATTAGTTAAATAGACGAGTTTCGTTATCCTCATTCATTTCCCCACCTGCGAATGCCTGGTTGGAGTAGACCAATCAAGGATATCATCCTCGAAATTACTTTACCTAATAAGCTAACTATGTATAGAACCAACTATTCTAATCGCTTTAATAGAAGCCGACCTAGAGGGTTTTCTTCAAAAAATAACCATCAACCACAAGTTGATATTTCGTTGTACGTCAAAAAAGCTCAGGAAGTAGAAGAGGAATTCGTCTACGTCCCAAAGCATACGTTTGCCGATTTTCCTATCCATGAGCGTATAAAAGCCAACATTAGCCAAAAAGGCTATGTTACCCCAACTCCTATTCAAGATCAAGCCATACCTCATCTTTTAGAAGGTCGGGACGTAGTCGGAATCGCCAACACAGGTACGGGTAAAACAGCTGCTTTTCTTATTCCTCTGATTAATAAGATTCATTTTAATCGCAATCAAAAAGTGATAATCATCACCCCTACACGCGAACTCGCATTACAGATCGATCAAGAATTCCGAGCTTTTGCTGGTAATTTGAATCTGTACTCTGCTCTTTGTATCGGCGGTGCCAACATCAATACTCAGATCTCCACATTAAGGCGTAACCCTCACTTTGTCATAGGCACACCTGGCCGACTTAAGGATCTAATTGAGCGAAGATCCCTAAACCTTAGTACTTTCAGCAACATCGTCCTAGATGAAGTCGACCGAATGATGGACATGGGTTTCATAAAAGACGTCAGATTCTTGATTTCGCATCTGCCTTCTCTGCGACAATCCTTATTTTTCTCTGCCACGATTAATCCTGAGATAACCGGTATCATGCACAGTTTACTCAAAGATCCAATCACTATATCAGTGAAAACTCAAGAGACCGCCGCTAATGTGGATCAAGATATCATCAAGATAAACGGCCAAAGAAAGGCTGATGTATTGCACGACCTCTTAATCCAAGATGAGTATAAAAAGGTGCTAGTTTTCGGAAGAACTAAGCACGGGGTAGAAAAGCTGGCCAAAGAATTGGCTGAGCGAGGATTTAAGGTCGCGGCCTTACACAGTAATAAAACTCAAGGTCAAAGGCAAAAGGCCCTGTCCTCCTTCAAGCTAAACCAAGTCAATGTTTTACTCGCCACTGACGTTGCCTCTCGAGGATTAGATATTGATGACGTCACTCACGTTATCAATTACGACCTTCCCCAGAACTACCAGGACTACATCCACCGAATCGGTCGGACCGGCCGTGCCAACAAAAAAGGTTCAGCGCTCACTTTCGTGGACTAAGTTCACTTTTTTCCGTTATTAAAAATCTCCAACCTATAGTTTGACTTTTCTCGATTTACCGACTATAATAAACGCGCCAATAGGCTAGGTCGTTTAGGAACTAGCTTTATTAGGCAAGGAAAGGCGTGGAGGCAATGGTTGCGACCATCTCTACTCAGACCGATCGGGAAAGGCAGCTCTTACTTCAGATCGTGGCAGCGGTCACACCATATCTTAGGTATATGGACAAACCATGGCCAACTCAGGGCGGTCCTAGGTTAGTAACTCTTGGCTATGAAGGCGGTAGCCATGCCTTGATCGACAGAAACGGTGACTTTTTCTATTCCAGTGGCCCAAATGATCTTGGGGAAGTTGCAGTTGAGTATTTAATCAAGGAATTCGGCTTCCAGAGAATGTGCTTTTGGTTCACTTACCTGCTGGACGTTCGTTACGGCCACCTAAAGCAACGAGCTGACTCGATGGAAGAAGCCAGGAAGACAATACAATCCTTGATCGACTCGCTTATCTCCTCTGACCAAGAAGAGATAGGTGAGCTCATTTGTGTAGCAAACGTGACTTTTCACTGGCACGTTGTTGATCGTGGTAGTACCAACTCCAGGCGAGTTTTGATGGCTAGTTTTTACTCCTACTGTCCTAGACATCGAGACGGAAAGTGTGAGGCAAGAACTCGCTTTAGCGACGTTACTGTGGCTGAAGCGTCTTTACTCGGGTCGGGGGTCTACGCCTTAAACACTAACCCCATCAGGCTTTATAATTCCGGAATGTTTTGCCCTGGGGAAGACTGTGGGATAGGTTATCGCATCCCAAGACGAGGGGTGAAAGAGCTTGTCGCGCTGACTATTCAGTTTCTTATTGCTCACGACTGTCGTTACATCACCCCAAACGAGTAACGATTGGTCATTAACCTCTGAAGCATTTGCTTTAGGGGTTTCTTTTTTCTAATGTCCAGCTGCGGCGGACTTACCACTTTCAACATTTTTTATGTTCGGCAAAATAAATGAGACTAGGAAACCAAGCAAGGCAAATAACCCACCGACCAACAGCGCGTCTTTGCTGGCGTCAACTGTTGCTTGATGGCTGATCTTAACGATCTCCGAGTTTATATTTTCCGGCAACTTAGTTTCAAACTTGGCTCCTCCACCAAACTCAACATTGGAGGTTTGGCTAGCAATCTGCCCAGCAATACTGTCCTTCAGGCTAAACGGAATAACGCTACTAGCCTTTACTCCAGCAACCAAATTAGTTCCCAGAGCGCCGATCAAAACCGCGCCAATTATGGCAGAGCCTAAAGAAGCTCCGACCTGTCTTAAGGTGTTATTTACACCCGAAGCTTCGCCCGCTTCTTGGACCGATACAGCCGAAATAGTGAAATTGTTGATTTGAGACATCACCAACCCCATTCCCCCACCGAATAATATTAATCCTGGAACCAAACTATAGTCTGTAGCATCAACGCTTATACTTTGTCTTAGAACCCACATGGCGATTATGTTAAAAAACAAACCTGCCTGGATCATTAACTTCGGGCTTATTTTTCCAGACAAAAAGGCGCCTAAAGGGGCGACGACCAGCAAGCTAAGTGATAATGGCAATAGAACCACGCCTGTCTCAAAAGCGTCCAACCCTCGGACTGCTTGCAAGAACACCGGAATCGCAAAAATAATCCCTGTCTGGCCCAAAGAAAGAACCATGGTCGTTAAGACACCAGACGAATATTGACGGTTGGTAAAAAGTTTTAATGAGACCAGCGGTGTTTCACCTTTAGTCTCAATATGCTTCTCCCAAACCAAGAACGCGCTGAGTAATCCTAATCCTATGACAATAGCGAAGGGAACCACTGAGAGGTCAAAAGGAAAACTAAACGTGTTTCCCGCCAGATTAAAGTCCTCCTTAGCCTTCCACCAACCGTAACGAGAGGATTCAATAATCCCGAATACGGCCGTCAGAAGTCCGGTGGCGCTAAGAAAAACACCTCCCCAATCCAAACTTGGCTTTTCCTCAGTATCCTTGGTTTCTCGTATGATCAAGGACCCAACAATAAGGACCGCTGCGACGAAAACGTTTATCAAAAACCCCCATCGCCAAGTATAGTTGGTCGTAAGATACCCGCCCAGGATAGGCCCAACTGCTGCCGAAGCACCCGCGACCCCACCCCAAATACCAAAGGCAATCGCTCTAGAGCGACCCTGAAAATTCGCAACCAGTATTGAAGCAGTCGCCGGCATCATCAGAGCAGCGCCGACACCTTCAATGATAGATTCTCCGACAATCATAGTAGCAACATTTTGACTAACTGAAGCGATAAATGATCCTAGGGCAAAAATGGCAGCGCCTGTCACAAACATTTTCTTCCGGCCAAACAGATCACCTAGTCTCCCTCCAGTGATAGTCAAAGCTGCCAGGGTCAGAGAGTAAGCGGTGATAACCCACTGGATACTTTGGATATCGGTGTTAAGATCACGAATAATATAACCCAAAGAAACGTTGAGTAAAGTCGTGTCGATTATAATAATAGCCAGAGCCAAACTGAGAACTAATACCGTAACTATCTTTCGGCTACGATTCATCATAGCAATTCTCCTATTCACTTCTTATAGCTTTAATGGGGTCTTTGCGGGCAGCACTGAGAGCCGGAGCCACACCGAAAATCACGCCTACCAAAACGGAAAAACCGATCGAAACAAGAACAACAAACGGGGAGAAAACTAGCTTTATGGGTGAAAGAGTGCTGACAACTACAGCCACAATTCCTGACAAACTCGACCCAATCAGACCTCCGATAAAACTAAGCACAATCGCCTCCACTAAAAACTGAACCATAATGTGGGCGTTATTCGCCCCAACCGCTTTCCTGATTCCTATCTCCCTGGTTCTCTCAGAAATCGATACCAGCATAATATTCATCACCCCAAGTCCACCTATTACTAATGACAAGGTTGCGATCGCCCCAATCATGGCTGTAAGGATGTC
>C687J35174_10013134_pt1 | contig 10063 bp, 13 predicted proteins | sample RifCSPhighO2_01_FD_35174 | JGI IMG/M metagenome (IMG submission 35174)
ATTAAGAGAAGAAAAAATCGGGCGCGCGCAAAATGAAAAGAGCAAAGAGTATTTTTCTGTGGTGCGGCGAGCGTCAGCGAGCGGCGGCGGGGCGGCTTCATTCGTCGGGGGTTTCCCGAAAATGCGTTCGGATTTCGTTCAGGGTGTGGAGCCAGTAGAAAACTTAGGCCAGTTTTATAGTACCGCTCGAACGATTTTTATGGAAGATTTGGGCTAGTTTACCTAGTCACACGGGTAGTCACTCGCTCATCGCTCGAATGACTAGGCAGAAAAGCTGAAAGCCCTATTAAACATTACCTTTTAGACAGCACCTACTCGCAAAATCAAAGTCCGACTTCACTCCGCTCCTCGCAAAGCCTCGTCGCTCCGTGAAATGTCGCGGGTTCGCATTTGATCATTGTCTATAGGGGTCCTTTTGATTTTTTTGTGTTAAAATAAAAGCGGACATGAAAGCAAGAATTATTATTGGTTTAATAGTTACCACACTTTCTCTTTTTCATTTTAGTTTTGTGGGAGCCGCAGAAACCGTAGTTTTTTCCGATGATTTTGAATCAGGTTTGGAAAATTGGAACTTGGAAAAGGGTTGGTCAATAATTTCTGAAGATGGAAACCATGTTTTGCAAGGCACTCAACATTCATTTGCCACAGCTTTTCTGGGGGGCACAGTAAATAAACTTGAGCTCAAACTTAAATTAACAAAAGGTAGCATACATCTTAATATCAGAAGCCAATCTGTACCGGGAGGACTTAATCGTTATTTTATTGGTTTGAATCCGGGAGACAGCCGTATATCAAAACAGCTTGGCAATGATTTTTTTACTCTTCAAACCGGAGGAAAAGGAATTTCCTTGAGCGAATGGCATAAAATAAAAATAGAAATCATCGGAAAAAATATAAATGTGTACTCCGACAATAATTTGATTGTTTGGGCTGAAGATAAAGATCTTCTTCAAGAAGGCGACATAAGTCTTGAAACTTTTGAAAATTCAAAAGCTTTGATTGACGATGTAAGAGCAGAAATACTGGTTCCAGAAACTAGAGAAATTAAATCAGTCGATCTTTTCCCGCAAGGCGAGCACCGAGGCGACATTACTATTATGGGAAAAGATTTTTTGGTTCTTGAAAACGGAGAATTTGAACAATTCGGCAATATTTATTTAAAAAACGGCTCTAAACTTATAATTCGTGACTCAACCTTTAAAATAACCCGCTATCAGAAACTTCTCAATCATTGGGGGATTTACTTAGATGATGCGGCTTCGCTAGAGATAGAAAATTCAAAATTAATATCGGGCGAAGATCCGCTATCCTCCGAGGGAACATTATTTGTTATCAATGCCAGAGGTGGGGCGCGCGTAACCATGAAGAATTCGCCGACAAAGATTCATTTGTTTATGATGTATGAAAATGCAAAAGCAGTAGTTGAAAATTCAGAAATCGTTGGCATTCTGGGCGGGATCGTTGCCGCCCATGAAAAAGCGGATTTAAAAGTCGTTAATTCAAAAATTGGAGCAGTTAATTTAGATATTCCCGATGGCGCAACATTTGAGGCCGAGGGTCTTAGCACCGGCTATTTTAAAGATTGGAATCTGAAACGGGACACGAAAAATAGCGGCATCGGTTATAATATCATCCTGCAAAATACCGAACTTGTTCCGGATAAAATTGGACCTGGCCCCTTCGAGCGGGGCTGGCCGGTTTTTATTCATTCGGGGGCCAAAGTCAAAATTAAAGATAGTGAATTAAGAAAAGTGGTTATTAATCTTTTTGATGAGAAAGCAGAATTTTCTAATTTTTATTTAAAAAAACCGTCCAATTTTGATTATCGTGACATTCATCTTGAGAATGTGAAAGTAATGGGCCAGTGGGGGATATTCTTGCACGGTTCTTCAGATGTTACCGTTAGGGATTCTGATGCTTTCTGGACATTTATTTACGATGATTCAAAATTGTCCCTGATTAATACTCATATGGATGAATTTGACCCGAGGAATTTCCGCGGTGAAATGGCATTTGAAAACACCATATGGGATACAGCGGCTGAAATTATTGAGAATAACAACTTCGTAATAAGGGGCGGCTTGGAAATCAGGCCGATTGGCGGATTTTCATGGCAAGATTCTAAGGTCACAAGGATCTACGATGTGATTGGTAAATCCGGAACAGAACTTACCCTGACAAAAGAAAATAAGATTATTTGGTCGGGGGTATTTGATAATAAAGGTAAAGCGTCTTTTTCTTTGAAGTTTGACGACGCCACTTTTAATGATGTCTGGATATTGAAAGATAATTCAGGACATACCCAAGAAATAACTTTTTTTGCCAAGACGCCGGTTGATATTGAACAGAGCTTTATTTCTAAGTTTATTTCAAAAATCAAATATCAAATGCCTTCTGATTTTCCTCCGCTTATAGTTAAACTTATTCCTCCATTAATCATTGTTTCGTTTTTTATAGCCCTGTTTCTTTATTTGAGAAAAAGGCGCAGACAAAAAATGAATTAATGAACTAATTGATAGTTACCATCTAATTAATTCTACCTCTGCTGGGAAAGTGATATTTTTTTCAAATTACTTATTGCGATTGTAGTGTAGGAGCTTATCGGTATGTTCAGTTCATTTCTTCACTGCACTGACGATTGTTTTGACATAATACTTCATTTAATGTATTTTATTTTTAGTATAAATTTCATCTTATTTAATACAGGAGATCACTATGATGAGCATCCGCGTGCATCCATCGACAGTGGAATTTGGTGAGTTGGAGTGTTGCGCTTTGCGGAAAGCCATAGCGGAAAATAATCACCAGCCATTCATTGTGTCATTTATAGCCAGTGTCGGCGCCACAAATCCACCATATCAAGTTAATATTCTTTTCGAGAATTTCCTGAATACCATACGTTTTGTTTTTACACCCAGCCAAATTCATCGATTCTTTTACCTTATTCTTGCTTTAAGGGAAAAAAAGTTCATTGAACGACGCGAAGATGCAACCCTTGATTGCAAGCACTTTGTCAAACAACATCAAGAAGCGCTTGCAAATATATGCGCCAAAATGGCCTATCCCAAACATGATCAAAATTAACTACACAGAGTCTTTCCGTATTTCAACGCCGTCAGAGCTGAAACTCGACGGTGTTTTTTATACTCAAATATGGAGTTGGCAGCAAGGCACACCGTAACCATGCCTCATGATTTTAGTTCAAGCATTGGCATTTCAGAAAATGATAAAATAAAAAGACATGAATAAAAAGACATGACCAAACAATTTTACAAAGACGCATTTGGCTGGGGATTTATTCTTTGGCTCATCGGTTATGCTCTTGGTATGATGCTTTTTGTCTTAGTGCCGATTTATGCAATTGGCTGGATTATTATGCCGATTGGGCTAGTTATAACACTTTGGGTATTGTTTAAAAAAGTTAAAGGCGATTTATTCCGGTATTATATTTTACTCGCAATAATTTGGACGCTGCTGGCTGTTGTTTTTGATTATTTATTTCTTGTCAAAGCGTTTAAACCGGCAGACGGATATTATAAGCTGGATGTATATTTATATTATGCTTTGACTTTTATTCTTCCTTTGCTAGTCGGCTGGCGTAAAAAAATTTAAATTTAGGGCGATGGGGCGTCTGTCTGCCGGTCAGACGGTGGGTTCCATTCTTCAAGGTTTGTTTGGAAACGGGTTGGAATTTCGTTGGGGCATAGAGCTACATTTTACACAACAGCATGACTATGTTATTTTAGTTTTTAGTTCTGTTTTTGCCATAAATCTCTGCGGTATACTAAAGCTAGGTATTTTGGCCCAGCTGCGTCGCAGTGGTTTCAAGATCGACTTAAAAATCAAACAAGGAGGATGTGATGAACGGACAGTATTACTCTGGAGCTGACGTTAGTTTTGTAAAGGTTATCGGCCTTCTTATGAGTTCGCTTGTTATTGCCCTAGGGCATCGGCGTAAACAAAAACCAGAATCACTCGGCCGTTTCTTACTGGCAGTTCTTCGGGATTTCGCTATGTTTTTCTTTGCTATTGTGTCGCGTCGAGTCCGCGTTGTTCTTACAGTCTACGCCTGGTTTCGCTGTGTTGATGACGTAATCGATGGCGACGCTCCCTGTCCAGGCGGGACACCTGAGCAGTATCTCACAAAGAAGAAGTCAGTACTGCAAAAGCTTATCAAAGGCGGCGTATGGGTTTCAGAGGACGATATTATGCTCGCATATGCGCTTACAATGGCCAAGAAAATGGACTTTGACCTTACAGAGGAACTCTCCGATTTGTTCCAACTCATGGCCGATGATTTCAAGCGACGAGTGAGTGGACATCTCTTCTCTGAACGTGAACGTATCGAATATGCAACTGCGCAAGACCGAGCAATTCTCGGCTGTGTCGCGAAGGTATTTAGCGGTTCCGTTATCCAGCTCGCGACTCTTCTTGTCCCTGCGGAAGGGGTTCTAACGCGGATCGACTGGCTGAAAGATTGCCTTTCAGATCTACACAAAGGCATTGTCTATATTTCACAAGAGGACGCACAGAACTTCAATCTTGACTTCGATGCCCTATCGCGTGCGACAAGTTGGTTTGAACTCATGGCTGTGCCCGGCTTTACGGCCTGGTATCGACGAGAGCTAGGTCGTCTAACAAAGTTGTGGGTAGATCTAGAGAGTAAAGCATCACAGGAGTTCTCGATGGTGTTCTCCCAAACGTGGTTAGCCAAGGCGCTAGTTCTCTTCCTTTTTCCGAAGTTCCGGCGGTCGCTTAAAACGGTTTCGGAAAGATCAATTATCGGATTAGATATCAACTCTGCCCACTGAACTATAAAATGACTTAAATATTTCTCGCCTCGCGCGCTGTTTGCACGAGGCGGTTCTATTTTTATACCAAGTTCAAAATTTATAATCTTTTTCAAACATAGTCCAGTTTACAGTTATAAACTTGTCTAATAGCAGAGCCGAATTATTGATGTAATTGACGCAAGATATCTTGATAGGCAATTAAAAGCGGGGTGGGGCAAAAAATAGTATACTGAATATATGTGGGTAAAGTCCAAAAAAGAATACCCAGAAGAAGATGTGATTGAAGAACGGGTAGATCATCTAATTGAACATCGCCTGCCCTGGCTTTTATTTGGGCTTATAGGGGGACTGCTCGCCACTGTAGTTGTCTCGAAATTTGAAGCAATTCTTGCGGCCGATTTGCGTCTGGCTTTTTTTATTCCCATTATTGTTTATTTGAGCGACGCCGTAGGCACGCAGGCCGAAACCATTTATGTGCGGGAGCTTTCCGAAAGGAAAATAAATTTTGCGCAATATATCTTCAAGGAAATTATTATTGGGTTGGGTTTAGGCGTCATCTCCGGGGCAATTTTAGGCGTTTTCGCAAACTATTGGCTTAACTCTTCTGCTATTGGCCTCACGCTAGGACTGACAATGCTTATCAATCTAACTTTGGCGCCTATTTTAGCGGTTTTAATTCCAAGTGTTCTCTATAGAAGGCACACCGATCCGGCCTTGGGTTCCGGGCCGGTTGCCACGATTATTCAGGACTTAATTAGTTTACTTGTTTATTTTTTGGCCGCCAGTATTATTATTTTTTAAACGCGAGTTTATTGTTGCAGTGGATGTATTATGTATAGTTGTGTGATATAATTTATTGCATATAATTATTTTATGGATATTGTTGACATATTAAGTAGCAAGCCTGTGCTAATAGGTCTTCATCTTGGTTTTGCCATTGTTGGCATTGATGCTTTTTTGTGGTTGTTGGGGAAATTGAAAGACGACGGCGGTTCGCAGAAAAGCATGATGGTCACAGCGGCAGTGGGTGTTGTGGCCTTCATTGCAAGCTGGTTTGCCGGTGGCTATTACTATGTCGTTTATTACGGAGTGCTGGTAAAACCAGTAATCAAAAGCGGTGTTGCGCCGTGGGTGCACAATATCGTTATGGAGACCAAAGAGCATATTTTTCTATTCGTTATTCCGCTGGCAATGACCGTATTCTTCATCACCTTGCTCACCAGAGAGGAGATAGAACAGCTTAAGCTTAAACGTGTGACTTTGTGGCTTGCCGGTGCCGTGGCTATGCTAGGACTTCTTATCGGCGCGATGGGATTTATGATCTCGGCTGCGGCCCGCTGGGGAGCAATCAACTGATATATTTTTATGAATATAAATAAACAAAAATTAATCATTTCATCGGCATACGCGGCAATCATAACAATCGTCTTTGTGGTAGTTATTACTATCTGGGCGGAACTTTCGGTGCCGCTAAAAACTTGGCTGGCAAACTTTTCAGGTCATCACTGGACGTCAAAAAGCATTTTTTCCGCGTTACTCTATACTGTTGTGACTATAATACTTTATTGGTTGCCTCAAAAAGAAGTCGATGATTATCTCGCAAGAGCGCTTAATTTTCTTTTGGCGTTTACGGCGCTCGGTACCATTATTATCACGCTATTTTTTACAGGCCATCATTTTAAGATTTTCTAAGCTGTTTTTGGTGGCGTAAAGTCTATATAGAAAGAATCTGGGCGAAACCGAAGTAGAAATGGCAATATGTTATAATAAAAAGTATATAATTAAGTCGTAAAATATAAATTAAAACCTATGAAATCAATAGAAATTCCAGAACCGAAGTTATCCCGCCTTCTTTTCTCGGACACCCGTCTGGCTTGGTTTTGGTTAGTTGTCCGCGTGTATATTGGCTATGATTGGTTTATGGCCGGTTGGGAAAAGTTGGGCAATCCTGCCTGGACGGGCGATATGGCCGGCACGGCAGTTAAGGGTTTCTTGAATGGAGCGTTAAAGAAAGCAACGGGATTGCACCCGGATGTGTCGGGCTGGTACGCCTATTTTATTCAAAATGTCGCCCTACCCAATGCTACGCTATTTTCTTATTTGGTTGTTTTCGGAGAGATTGCCGTCGGTATTGCTTTAATAGTGGGTATCTTCACCGGTATTGCGGCGTTCTTTGGCACATTTATGAATTTGAACTTTCTCTTTGCCGGCACCGTAAGTACCAATCCTATTATGCTTTTACTGCAATTGTTTTTGATTCTGGCGTGGAGAACGGCCGGTTGGATTGGACTCGACCGTTATATTCTGCCGGCCCTTGGCACTCCTTGGCAAGCGGGACAGTTATTTACTAAAAAATAAAATTGGTCGGGTCTCTCTCGGCGCTTATTTCATTTCCGGGTTTGGGGTTGGCTTTAATCTTCGTTTTTAATTTACTAGGCGTTGGTGCTAGCCGTACAGAGATAAATATGCCAAAGAGGTATGGCACTTGGTGACTGGCGTTCGTGATTGACCGATCCATTTTTGTTTGGTATATTTACCTTAGATCATCAATATTAGACTATCGAAGGAGGGAGTATGAACGCACTGGAGCTTGAACGAGCAATTCAGAGACGAATTATCCAGGCGGGAATGAAAAGAATTTTTGAACGGGCATACGCTGTTGCCAAAGCTCTTGTTAAGCCACGCACGGAAGTACATGATTATTGGACTCAAGTAGATCATAGGTTCTCATTTGTAGATGGTGATTTCGTTTTACAGATTTGGAGTTACTTTGGACCTTTTGGAGCTCATTTTCTTTCGGTGTGCAGTAACGAACGTAAGGTTTTCGACGCAGTAAGGGAGATGGGTAAAGTTGAAGTTAAGAAATATATTCCGGGCGAATGGGAAAAATGGCTTAGTATTCAGAAGCTTCGCGCTAGGATTTCACGTCAAGAAGTAGCCGCTAGACGCCTTGCTAGGCGTAAAGCAATGGAAGCAAAGAAAAATCTGAAACCAACCGCAGAACAAATTGAGCGTGCTGCTAATTTTGAAATCAAGTTCTAGCCCTGTAACCGGGGCATTTTTTTTGCCTTTAATGGCAGTCATAATATTGCTTCGTAGCATTCTCTATAATCAGAAAAATCTGGTATAATTCGTTGGTGGAAAAACAATACGTTACTCCCGATAAAATCCCTATTGTTCTACTTATACTTGTGCTTTGCATTTTGAGTATTGGCATTCTTGGCTATGAAAATCGCCGTCTGGAACAGCAAGTGTTTGAACTCACAAACGAATTAGAGGCAACAAAACTAAGTCTGGGAAATAATATAAGCGAGCTTAGGGGAATTATTGCGAGCACTTCCGCCGATCGCGATAGGTTACTCACGGAACTTAATAGCGAAAGAGCTATGGTGCAGGCACTTAGCGGACAAGTTCAGAATATTTCCGGTGACGTGGGCAAGCTTGTGAAGCTTAGCAAAACCGATCCGGAGCTTTTAAAAAAATACTCGAAAGTTTATTTTCTAAACGAAAATTATGTGCCGCCCAAGCTCATTTCGGTAAATACCAAATACACCTATGCCCAAAGTGAACAGTTTTTTGAGGGTAACGCGTGGCCGTTTCTTCAGACGTTACTTGACACGGCTACCTCGAGCGGTATTGATTTAAAGATTGCTTCCGGCTATCGCTCGTTTGATTCGCAAGTCGGTCTAAAATCTTCGTACAAGGTGACGTTCGGTGCTGGCACCGCTAATAGTTTTTCAGCAGATCAGGGATATTCCGAGCATCAGCTCGGCACGGCCGCAGATTTTACCACTTCACTGCTTGGCGCTAACTTCGGAACGCTTGATAAAACCGAGGCGTATAAGTGGCTTACAAATAATGCTTATAAATATGGGTTTATATTGTCGTATCCCAAAAACAACAGTTATTACATATACGAACCGTGGCATTGGCGGTTTGTAGGCAAGGCCCTCGCGCAAAAATTGTATGACGAGCATAAAAATTTTTATGATCTTGACCAACGTGAAATTGACACCCATCTTATATATTTTTTTGATCCGTAAAAATTATGGAAGATGAAATCGCAAAGAGAATCAACCGGGCAATGACGAAGAAAGTTTTTCCCGGTTGCGTGGTTGGCATTGTCTATAAAGACGGCAAAAAAATCATTCTTCCATTCGGCCGCTTCACCTACGACGAAATGTCCAATCTAGTTCAGGAGGATACGATTTACGATGTAGCTTCTGTTACTAAAGCGATTCCAACGGCATCACTGCTTTTAACTCTTATTGACGAGAGCCGCATTAAGCTCAATGACCCGGTTGTAAAATATATGCCTGAATTCGGAAGCTCCGGCGGCAAAGATAAAATTTTAGTTCGGCATCTTTTGACATATACCCTGGATCTTGATTTACCAGCCATGGCCTCATTAAAAGAGAAAACTGCCGATGAAATTATTGATATAGTCTTTAGGGCACCCTTAAAAAGTCAGCCGGGCGAGAAATTTCTTTATACCAACTCAACCGCTGGCTTGATAGGTTTTCTTATTCGTAATGTGACGGGGCGAAATTTGGAGGATCTCTCCGAAGAATTATTTTTTAGGCCGCTTCACATGACAAGAAGCACGTTTAATCCGGAAACTTTTACTAAAAACGAAATAGCTCCTACTGAATTTGATGACTGGCGAGGGAGATTGATTCATGGCGAAGTTCACGACGAGAGTAGTTATATACTAAACAAAAAATTTATTCTTGGCATAGCGGGGCTATTTTCGACAACGCCAGACCTTTTGAAATTTTTAGAGATGCTTTTAAACGATGGTGAGTTTCACGGCCAGCGGTGTTTTTCCGCCTCTATAGTTCGTGAGATGCACACTAACCAACTAGCCGATATCGGGAAAAGCGGCGGACTTGGCTGGGAGTTAAACCAGTCGGAATTCATGGGCAAGTACGCGCCGGAACTTTTTGGAAAAACCGGCTTTACTGGTTGTCTAGTTTTAGTAAATCCAATAAAGGGCATAGGCATGGCGCTCTTGTCTAATAGGATTTATCCGAAAAGAAGCGATTATAAAGCCATCTATGAAGTAAGAAAAGATATCGCGGATATCGTATTTGGAGGTAAAGATTAGCGACTTTTTTGTAAAAGCAGAAGAGCGGGGGTAACATATAACTTATGGAACCGCTCGCCTCAAAAATAAGGCCTAAAAAACTAGAAGATTTTGTCGGCCAAACGCAGCTCGTAGGCAAGGGAAAACCGCTTGAGGTCGCAATCCGCGCGGGCCATATCTTTTC